>Ga0209541_10003113_pt1 | contig 30837 bp, 31 predicted proteins | sample RifCSPlowO2_01_FD_184027 | JGI IMG/M metagenome (GOLD analysis project Ga0209541, IMG submission 184027) | Groundwater microbial communities from Rifle, Colorado - Rifle CSP2_plank lowO2_0.1 (SPAdes) (version 2) | ecosystem: Environmental > Aquatic > Deep subsurface > Groundwater | place... | reverse complement strand
CACCGAATTGCGAGCCAACCTATCGGGGTGCCATGAGATTATTCCATCTGCTTTTCCGGATTCGAGAATTGCCAACATTTCTGCGAATTTAATTCGCCCGGGTTCTTTTGCGGTTTTGGCCTCGCAAAGCGAGGCGACAATTTCAAGTTTTTCTTTGGCGGCATACTCTTGCAACTCTACGAGTTGCGCTTCAATCGAAAGCACTTGCCGGTCATCCTCTTCAGTAGATTTTCTTGCGTAAAGTATATATTTCATATTGTTTTTGGATTAAGGATTAAAAAATTTTCTTCCCCCAAAATGCGAAATCGTGAATTCGTTTTTACCCCCAAAATTGAATACAAATTAGTCGCCGAGCGAAGCGAGGCGAACCAAAACTCTTTGACTTTTCCTACGTGGTGCAGTATTCTTGAATTAGTCCGAACGCACTTTTCCGAAAAAATCCCCCCGCGAAAATTCGGAAAGGCGGCGGAGCCGCACCGCTCAAAACCGCAAAAGAACCCGGAGAAAAACATCGGTTCGAACCATATTTTAATTTTGGGGGAAGAAAATTTTTTAATCATTAAGTCGAAGAATTATTTATGAATAACTATATGAATCAAAAAGGTTTTGCCAACATAATTTTGGTAGTGGTAGTCGTCGTCATACTTTTAGGAGCAGTTGGATATTTTGTTTTTGTTAAAAAATCTGAGCCGACTACACAAGAATTTACTTCAGAAGGAATACCGAAAGAAGGTTTGTTGAAGGCCCAAATGGTTCCTCTCATTACAGATGTTCAAATGCTTAGCCTCGACCTAAAGAACTATTATAATTTGAGAAAAAACTATCCATCGAGTCTCGAGACCTTCATTAGTGATAATTCATATTCTGAAAGATCAGTTTTTATATCTAAGGAACAAATCAGTAAATATCAATATGCTGTTTCTTCAGATCATCAACATTTTGTTATTTATGCAACTCTGTCGCTTTCTAAAGACAAAATTGGTTCGGTAAACGGCAAGTCGATTGATACCGTTGTGGGTAATGTCCTTGGGGTTGCATGCTCTGACCCGAAGATTTTTTGTTCAACCGATTAAAGAACTAATTTGCCGCCAAAGAAAAACTTGAAATTGTCAGCGGTGCGGCTCCGCCGCCTTTCCTAATTTTCGCGGGGGGACTTCCTCGCCGCCGCAGGCGGCGAAAGCGGTTCGGACTAATTCAAGTATTCTGCGTTATATTAGTGTGTGTTCGAGCCACGCCGGGGACACAACAAGCTTTTAAAAACGCTCTTCTCTGAGCGGTTTTTTTATGCTAAACAAAGATTAATGATTTTGGAAACTCCAATTGAAAATTTGAAATATGTCGGCAAGGTCTACCAGCCAAAGTTTAAAAAACTCGGCATTAAAACAGTTAGAGATTTATTGTGGCATTTTCCTCAGCGCTACCAAGATTGGACCGAAACAGGAAGAATAGAAGATATCAAGCCGAACGAAAAAATTTCTTTAATTGGGGAAGTGGTCAATATTGAAAATCGAAGAATTTTTCCGAGAAGGATGAATATAACTACTGCTTCAATACAAGATGAAACCGGAAAAATAAAAGCAGTTTGGTATAACCAGCCGTTTCTGGTCGGTTCCATCAAGCCCGGAAAATTAATCAGTGTTTCCGGGAAAGTGAAACTGGATAAATACGGCACTTACCTTCAAAATCCTTCTTACGAAATGATTTCTGAAAAAAACAGAAATTTCGCCAGCCGAGGAGCCGCTGCACCGAGGATGGGCGAAATTGGGGAGGAATCAGAAGGGGGTTCTGACCCCCTCCGAGGATTAAGGCATACCGCAGGATTAATTCCGGTTTATCCTGAAACTGACGGCCTGACTTCCCGCTATCTTCGTTTTTTGATTAAACCGCTTTTGAAATTTTCGGGTAAAGCCTCTGAATTTTTGCCAAAAGAAATTTTGGAGAGGCAAAAATTGTATGATGTCAGGACTGCTTTGAATGAAATCCATTTTCCTTCTTCTTTGGAAAAAGCAGATCAATCCAGAAAGCGCTTTGCTTTTGACGAATTATTCCTGCTTCAATTAAAGGCTTTAAGCGAGAGAAGGAGAATACAACAGCAAAAATCAGTGCCGATAAAATTTAATCAAGAGATTATAAAAAACTTTATTTCTTCTTTGGTTTTTGAACTGACCGGTGCCCAGAAAATAGCTTTGTGGGAGATACTGAAAGATTTGGAAAAACCATATCCCATGAACCGGCTCTTGAACGGTGATGTCGGTTCCGGCAAGACTATTGTGGCGGCAGCTGCGGCTTTAGAGGTAGCCAAAGCCGGATGTCAAGTGGCAATTATGGCGCCGACTGAAGTTTTGGCTAATCAGCATTTTTATACGTTTTCAAAAGTCTTGAAAAATTTTGACGTTAGAATTGGCCTCTTAACCTCTTCTGCGTTTAAGGAGAATAATGAAGGCGGAAAGATTACAAGAGATGCTTTTTTGGAAAAGATTTTCAGCGGTAAAATAGATATTTTAATCGGAACTCATTCTCTTATTCAAAAAGATGTAAATTTTGCAAAACCTGTTCTGGTAGTAATTGATGAACAGCATCGGTTTGGAGTGGACCAAAGAGCAGCCCTTTTAAGAAGTGAGAGCAATAGTTTTATCCCTCATCTGCTTTCTATGACCGCAACTCCTATCCCCCGGACTTTAGCTTTAACCGTATACGGCGACTTGGATATTTCAATTTTGGACGAGATGCCTAAAGGCCGGACTCCAATCGAAACGAAACTTATTCCGCCGGAAAAAAGACAGGGGGCTTATAAATTTATTCGGGAAGAAGTTAAGAAAGGCAGGCAGATATTTGTTATTTGTCCGAGGATAGAGAGCCCAGATAATAAATTCGAAGTTCTAAATCCGAAATCCGAAACAAAAAAACAACTGACCTTCAAAGAATATTTGAAATACGAAATCAAAGCAGTTAAGGCCGAATATGAAAAATTGTCAAACGATATTTTTAAGGATTTAAGAGTGGCAATGTTGCATGGCAAGATGAAGTCAAAAGAGAAGGAAGAAATAATGGCAAAGTTTAAAAACAATGAATCAGATATTTTAGTTTCAACTTCGGTGATTGAAGTGGGCGTGGATGTCCCTAACGCCACGATTATGATGATTGAAGGGGCGGAAAAATTCGGTTTGGCTCAACTTCATCAGTTTCGGGGCCGGGTTGGCCGGGGCGAGTATAAAAGTTATTGTATCTTATTTACTGAGTCGCCATTGGTTGGTACGACAAAGCGCCTCGAAGCCTTGCTCAAGACTAATAATGGTTTTAAGCTGGCGGAGATGGATTTAAAAATTCGCGGACCGGGTGAGTTTGTTGGGACTAAACAGTCAGGGATTCCGGATTTAGCTATGGCTTCTTTGGCTGATATGAGCTTAATTAAACAGGCCAGAGCTGAGGCGAGATCGATTTTAAAAAATTTAAGCAGATATCCTCTTATTTCAAAAAAGCTGAATGAGTTTAACAGACAGGTGCATTTTGAGTAAACCCTTACGCTTGATTTTTTCTATGTTTGGGAGTTGTCCAAAAGCCCAAATATTTTCCAAACATTAATCTGGTTTGGGCGTCTAAGGCCGGAGTGGCAATCAAGACGATCATTATGAGAGGAGTGAAAAGCCATTGAAAAGTCAGCCAGGCAAATTTACTCTTTTTGTGATTTTTTGAATCCTCAGTTTTAAGAAGCAGGAGGTTGATTGAAAAAAAAGCCGAGAAAATCAAAAAAATTATGGCAACTTGTCCGATCCCGCCGGTAATGCCGGGCAAGTTGAACGCCAAAATACTGCTTTTGAATTCTATTCCGCCGACAAAGCCCGGAAGCCAGCCGAATATGGCAATAATAAAAGAGTTGGTAGCCCAAGACCAAAAGCTTTCAATGTAGTCAAAGCCATAGGCCAGTTTTTTCCCGAAGGAAATTTTCTTATTTTTCAAAAACCCGTAAAGCATATAAGGTATTGTTTCTACACCCCAGCCCCAGCGCTGGTGTTGTCTATAAACATTTGCCGTTGTCTCTTTGAAATTTCTGCCTACATTAGCATCCATATAGACCGGATAATGAAGGGGTATGACTCGGTAAATGCCGTCATATCTTAAAAAGCACTGGAAAAAGATAATATTATCTTCGGTTACTATGTCGGTCATCCAGAAATCAACATCAACCAAAGCCGTAAAAGGCATTGAGTGGCTTGAAAAAGTTTTTAACCGATTCGGCCGCTCCTGATTTAGAAGGGCCCAAAAAGTCGTTGAGAAGGCGGCTAATCGGGAAAGAAAAGGCGCTTCCCAGATATTATTGAAATAAAGCGGCACCGGCTGATAAGAAGCATGAAGCCGATCTTCGGCGGTGAGGAAAACATAAGTAAGACGGTTAAAATAATCCGGCGGAACAACTGTATCAATGTCAAAAGAAGAAACAATAATGTTTTCATAATTGATTTTGAGCTGGTCAATCAGCTTTTTTGCTTTTTCCCCGGCCCAAGCCGTATTTGAGCCTTTGCCGGCGAGTTCGCCTGGGATGTCTTTTGGATGTTCTGTTTCCAGAAATTTAAAAAATTTGTTTCCATATTCTTTTTTAATTTCTTCTGAAATTTTTTGGGCTTCTCCGCCGGCTCTGGCTTCTCTTGCCAAAACTACGATCATTTTTTCTTTGACGGGATAATTGGAATTATACAGAGCTTTGATTGATTGTTTGATTATTTCTTTATCTTCTTTGTAAAACGGCAGGACGACTAAATGATATATTTCTTCCCAATTTAAATTTCCCGATTTTAATTTTTCCTGCCAGTCAATTTTTCTGATTTTTTTCATTATTGAAAAAGCCGCTCCAAGATGAGAATAGAAATAAGTGACTCTTATGATCCAGTAGAGGTCAAAAGCAATTATAAAAATAGCCACCCAGGAAGATCTTATAAAAGAAAATAGGGTCAAAAGTCCGATGGTCAGCCAAGAAAGCAATCCCGGCAAAATTTCAAAAGACCGATAAATCATTCGGTCTTTTTTATCTTTTATCTCATTGGCCTTGCCTATCTTCAGGTAGTTCATTAAATAAATATTTTAAAGAATATATTTTCGGATTCAACTTGGCCGGTTTTTAAACCAATTTCAAAATCAACTACTTTTTGGAAAATATTTTTCAGGTCGTTAAGCGTATATTTTTGGACTGCTTCGTAATTCTTTTTGAAGAAAAATGGGTGCATTTTGGTCTTTTTAAGGATTTGGGCATATTGGCATTTCTTATCAATCAGTTCACGAACTATTAGCATATTTTTAAGCTGAAATGCAATCATCGATAAAAGATAAAGAGCGTCGCCTCCCTGGGTTAAATAATCGTCAAAAAGAGTTAAGGCTTTGCCTTGATTGGAAAAAGCAGCATCTACGATGTTGAAAATATTATGGTTGATTTTAAAATTAACCAGTCTTGCCAGATCTTCTTCGCTGACATCCCTTTTATTTTCTTCTTTGGCAAAAGAGGCTATTTTATCGAGTTCATTCTTCAGCCGCCAAAAATCAGGGCCGGTTTCTTTAACTAGTTTGACTAAAATTTCTTTTTTGATTGGCAGTTTATTTTCAATGATATAGGATGAAGCAAATTTATTCATTGCTTGGATCGTCGGTGCCTTGAATTCTTTTATTTGGGCTGTTTTTGTGAGTAGGGCAAATAGTTTTAGAGTTTTGAATTTTTCTTGTTCTCCGGTCTGGTAAAGAAGCAGAACTAAATCTTTTTGTTTTTCCAAGTCATTTTCCTTGAGTATTTTTTCCAAGAAGTCGCTTTTGGCAAATGGATTTTTAACAACTACGAATTTTACCTGTTTGAAAAACGAATTTTCTTTAATTGCATTTCTGATTTCGTCTTGATTATCTGTTTCCAGATCGAATTTATGCATATTAAAACTATCCGGATATTTTTTCTGGTATCTATCAATCAGCTGGTTAACGTATTGGATTAAGTTGTATGAATTTTGGCCGTAGAGGAAGATGATCATTTGAATGCGAAAAGTCTCTCGGGTGGCCGACACGAGAACATCCATCTCGTTCATTCTCGGGCATTCCAGCGATGCCCTCCGAGGTCATCGGCCGTTTTGCCTCGCTTCGCTCGGACCGAGCCAAAACGGCCTCCGAATCCGCTCGCTGGACATTCTCGTGTCGGCTTACTTACATCCTACGGGCTTTTCGCTTTTTATACTAAACCAGAGGCCCAAAATTTACATTTGACAAAGTAGCGAGCCATTTCCAAGAAGAGGCTCATGAGAAGAAATCAGTAATGCCCTCGCTAAATTTTTTGATGCACCGGGCAGAAATGGGCGGAGCGGCTGGCGACTTTGAGGCGCTGGATTATTCCGCCGTCTTTCTTTTTGCATTTTTTCCCGGTCTGCTGGTAAGCGTTTTGGATTTCTTGATAATGCCCTTTTCCCCCGCTTGGCAAACGGTAGTCATCCATACTGTCGCCTTGGTATTTAATAGCCTTATTCAAAACTTTTATCATCGAATTAAAGATTTTCTTCAAGTCATTTTCTTTTAACTTTTCAACTCTCGCAAGCGGATGATAACCGGCATCCCATAAAATTTCATCAGAGTAAATATTTCCGATGCCGGCGATAAAATATGGGTCCATCAGCACCGGCTTTAGTCGCCCTTTTTTCTTTGTAAAAAGGTTTTTGAATTGTCCGAAACTTATTTCTAGGGGTTCCGGACCCAGTTTTTTCAATTCTTTTAAGTTCTCAATTTCTTCATCGCCAACTAGCATCATCTTTCCGAACCTTCTTAGGTCTGATAAAGCCACTTGATAATCATTATTTAAAAAGAAGATTATTCTTAGATATTTATTTTTGAGGTCATTTTTTAGGGGTCCTGAAATTATGCTTTTCCATCCGGCTTTTTCTTTTTTCCATTTTCCATAAAGCAAGTGGCCGGAGATTTTCTGATGGATAAAAATACTTCGAGGCCCTTCCAAATCTATAACTACAAATTTAGCTCTTCGCCTCACATCGACTATTTTTTTGTTCTCTACTTCTTTCAAAAACTTTTTAAGTCCGCCGCTTTGCCTGAATGGTTTATCTTTGTCAGCCCAAACATCGATTATTTTCAAACCGATGATTCTCTTTTTTAGTTCTCTGGCAATTGTTTCAACTTCTGGTAGTTCCGGCATATAAATGATTTTAGTTAAACAGCCCTTTCTACTGCAATCTGTAAATTTAGACTACAGCTTGTGAAAATTTATCGTAGTATACTTATACAACTTTAAATTTTCACTTCGCCTCGCTCTAAATTTTCAGATTTCGTGACGAAAAGCTATTTAACTAAAATCATATCGCGCCAATTATCTCCAATTTTAGCTTCTGCAACCAAGGGTGCATCCAATTCATATACATCTTCCATTATTTCCTTCAATTTTTTTGCCAGTTTTTCGGCCAGTTCTTCCCTGACTTCTAGAACTAGTTCATCATGGACTTGAAGTAAAATTTCAGCCTCCTTTTCTTTTAAGTTTCCGTGAATATATTTATGAGTTTCAATCATTGCTATTTTCATAAGATCGGCGGCCATTCCTTGCACCGGGAAATTAATGGCCATTCGTTCGGCTTGGCGGACCATTTCCGGGATAGACGAATATATTTCGCTTAACTGCCTTTGCCGGCCAAGCGAAGTTTTCACCACGCCCCTGTCAAGGGCTTCGTCTCGCATTTTTTCCATATACTTAGCGATTTTTGGAAATTCCTCAAAATACCTTTCTATAAATTTTTTAGCTTCAGCTTGTTTGATTTTAGCTGAGCGGGCAAAACCAAGCGGTCCCATTCCATAGATTATGCCGAAATTCAGGGCTTTGGCTTCTCTCCTCATCCTTGGCGTTACATTTTCCGGAGAGATACCAAAAACTTCGGCCGCGGTTTTCAAATGGATGTCTTCTCCTTTTTTAAAAGCATTTATCATTTTTTCATCCCCGGCTATATGGGCTACGATTCTTAATTCAAGCTGAGAATAATCGAGCGACAAAAGCTTGTATCCATTTTCGGCGATAAAAACTTTCCTGAATTCCCGGCCAAGCTCGGTTTTTATAGGGATATTTTGTAAATTCGGATTTTGAGAAGCTAATCGGCCGGTAACCGTACCGGTTTGGATAAATGTGGTGTGAATTCTTCCGTCTTCCCCTACAAGTTTCGGGAACGGTTCAATATAGGTGGTTTTAAGTTTTTGAAGTTCGCGGTATTCTAAAATTAAAGGGATAATTGGATGAGTCTCGCGAAGCTTTTCCAGTTCTCCGGCCCGGGTTGAGAGTTTCCCTTTGGGCGTCTTCCTGACTTTTCCGCTAAGCTTCAGCCGGCTGAATAAGACCTCGCTCAACTGTTGGGTGGAACTGATGTTAAATTTGATTTTAGCCAGTTTGTAAATTTTATCTTCAAGTTTTTCAATTTCTTTTTTAGCAAAAGTATCCAGTTTTTTTATGGCTTTTTGGTTAATTTTGATGCCGTTTTGCTCCATCTCGGCTAAAACCGGAATCAACGGCGCTTCAATTTCTTCAAAAACTTTAATCAAATCAGCGTCTTTGAGTTTATTCGTTAGAACTTCGAAGAGCTTGGCAACATCTGATTCATTATTTTTTTCTGGAATCATTTTGCCGAATTCATTGAAGTAGATTTCTTCCAGGGTTGGTTCTTTCATTTCTGAATTCAAAAGCCAGGCGGCAATCTGGATTTTTTTGGCCATTTTTTTATCTGCCGCCGTAATTACAATTGATTTCTCCGGTTCAGTCCCTTCTCTTAAAGGGAGAGTAAGGATTTGTCTTGAATCCGGGATTCTGGAGATTAAGCTGGTAAAATTGAGTTCCCTGAAGATATTTTCTACATTTCCGCGGTTAAAATTATTTTTCCAATCAGCCTTTTTGAGATCGATTTTTATTTTTAGATCTTTCACCATTATGGATAATTCTTTTGAAAGCATTGCCTGTTCTTCATTCTCAATAAGTTTTTTTGCCAAAGATTCTTTAATTTTTCCCGATTTGGCTTGTTTGTATAAGTTTTCAATTGAACCGTGTTCTTTTAAAAGTTCGGAAGCGGTTTTATCGCCGATGCCCGGGACGCCCGGAATATTGTCGGACGAATCGCCTTTCAAGCCCCTATAGTCAGTAAGCTGATTCGGTTCAAGGCCGTATCTGCTTCTAACCATATCTTCATCATAAATTATAGTGTCGCTTAACCCGCGTTTCATTGTGTAAACCAGGATTTTTTTACCGTCTACTAATTGGAGAGTATCTAAATCGCCGGTAACAATAATGATTTTTAAATCTTTTTCTTTTCTGAATTTTTCAGTTAACGAACCAATAATGTCATCAGCTTCATATCCTTTCATTTCGTAAGAGGGGATACCAAAAGATTCCAGAACTTTTTTGGTGTAGGGGATTTGGCTATAGAGTTCACTCGGTGCTTTGGCCCGGTGAATTTTGTATTTCTTAAAAACTTCGTGCCGGAAAGTCGGGCCGGCTAAGTCATAGGCCGCGATAACATAATCCGGTTCAAGGTCTTTGAGCATTTTAAGCAAAGTCGAAGAAAAACCGTAAACGGCATTGGTAATGATCCCAGCCGGACTTTTAAGCGGCGGCAAAGCGTGAAAAGCCCGGTGGATCAGGGCATTGGAGTCGATGAGAATAAGTTTTTTCATTGCTCTATTGTTATTTTCCTTCTATTTTTTTCAAGATGTTCAAACCGAATCCAGATAGCAGTTTTGGGAATGATTTTTTTCACTCTATCGGCCCATTCAATCAGAACAATATTTTTCGGATTATTAAAGATTTCTTTGATACCCAGTTTTAATAAATCTTTTTCGGATTTGAGACGATAAGCGTCAATATGATATAAATCGCCGGACTTTAGATGATGTTTATGAATAAGGACAAATGTCGGGCTTAAAACTTTTTCTATAACTTTTAAAGCCTTTAAGAATCCTTTTATAAAAGTGGTTTTGCCTCCGCCTAATTCTCCTTCTAAAGCCAAAACTAAAGCTTTGTTATTTTTTTTATTGATCAGTTTTTTAGCCAACTGGGCCGCAAATTTTTCCGTTTCTTTAGGGCTTTCAGTAATTATTGACTGCATTTTTAAAATGTTTAATGTTAGCTTTTTTATTTTCTGAATCGAAAACTACGGAAATTATATCAATTTGCCAGGGTGAGTCTTTTAATTTTTTATTATCCAAAAAAGCAGTGGCCAAACCGATAAGCTTATTCTTCTTTTTATAATCAACTCTCATTTCCGGTTCAAAACCTTCATAAAATTTATTGAGGGCTTTGACTTCAAAAAAAGTAATTATGTCTTCTTTTTGGGCGACAATATCCAACTCACCAAAATTAAACTTATAATTTGCCGCTAAAATTTTGTACCCCTTTTTTATAAGATAAGAACGGGCCACTCCTTCGGCAAAAAAACCGAGTTTTTTTGTATCTATTTTATTTCCTTGGATTGTTTTTTCCTCCATTCTTCAATTTTTTTATGATTTCCGGAAACCAAAACTTTCGGCACCGTCCATTTGATCCCTTTTTTGGGAGAAAAAACTTCGGGGCGGGTGTATTGTGGGAAATCCAATTTTTCTATTGATGTTTTTTTGCCGACCACGCCCGGAACTAATCTTGCCACCGCTTCAATTATGGCCATTGTCGGAATCTCGCCGCCAAGAGTAATAAAGTCGCCGACCGAGATCGTTTCATCAGCCAATTTTTTTACTCTTTCATCAATTCCTTCGTATCGCCCGGAAACAATGACAAGCTGTTTTAAATTTTTAGCCCAATTTTGTGCAGTTTTCTGGGTGAACTTTTTTCCTCTTGGTGACAAAAATATTATTTTTGATTTTTGATTTTTGATTTTTTTAACTGCTTTATATATCGGTTCAATTTTTAGCACCATCCCCGGTCCGCCGCCATAAGGCGAATCATCAACGATTTGATGTTTTCCGGTAGCCCAATTTCTTAAATTATGAATCTTTACTTGGATTATCTTTTTCTCTTGGGCCTTATATAAAAGCGACTCTTTGAGGAAAGAGTCAAAAATTTCCGGGAAAATTGTAATTACGTCAAACTTTATGATTTTAGTTCTTCAACTACTGACTCCATGCTTTCTCTAGGCGGCCTTAAAGATCCTTCTGGTTCAGCAATTTTGAAATTTACATAGGCATGGTTTTTTAAGCCGATAATTCTTGCCAAAGTTCTGATCGCTCTGGCAGTTGAACCTTTTTTCCCGATAACCAACCCCATGTCTTCAGGGTTAACCTTTAAAGTTAAAAGGACCCCCATCTCGTCAATTTTTCTTTCCACGACTACCTCTTCAGGATGACTGACTAATGACTTGATGACATATTCTATGAATTCTTGGTCAATGTGTTTTTCTTCCATACAGAAATATTATCAATTCTTTCGATGGAAATCAATATTAGTTTCGCTTTCTGGCGAAACCCGGGGCATTTTTACGGTTCGCCGGTACGCTCGTCTAAAATGCCCGTGAAAGTGTCAATTCAAGACACTTTCACCCATCTCTTTTTGGTTAAAGCGTCTTCAGCGGCTTTTTGCTGGGCTTCTTGTTTTGAAGGCCCAAATCCAATTCCGACTAGGTCTTCATCCAAGTAAACTCCGACTTTGAAAGTCTTTGAATGGTCAGGCCCCCGCTGGTCTAAAACTTTGTAAGTTGGGGTGGCGTTCATTTTTTCCTGGGCTTCTTCTTGAAAAAGAGATTTTGCGTCTTTATAAAGTTTTTGCTCAATGATTCTTGGGAATTCAGGCAAGATCAGTCGTTCTACTAATTTTTTTGTTTCTTCATAGCCGTTATCCAGATAAACTGCCCCGATTAACGCTTCAAAGGCATTAGCCAAGATATATTGCCTGGCTCGGCCGACATCTTTTTTTTCTCCGTAAGAAAGAAGAACATATTCATTCAGCTCAATTTTTTTTGAAATTTCAGAAAGCATTGATGAATTGACCAGCGCCGCCCTCCAAGAAGTCAGAATACCTTCCGGATCATTATATTTTTTGAAAAGATATTCGGTAACAACTAATTCTAAAACCGCATCGCCTAAAAATTCAAGACGTTCATTGTGGTTTATATGCCAGCTAGGCTCTTCGTTAAGATAGGAGCGATGAGTTAAGGCCTCCAGCAATAAATCGCGGTTATGAAAATGCACGCCTAATTTATGTTCAAGCTCCTGAATTTTAGCTGTTTCCATTTTTCTGTTTTTCCATTTCCCTATAAACAGTTCCCAGAACGCCGTTTATGAATTTGCCCGAGCTTTCTCCGCCAAAATTTTTTGCCAGTTCAATGGCTTCGTTGATAGCCACTTTTGGCGGAACTTCTTCCTTATTTTCAAATAGGAGTTCATAAAGGCCGAGGCGCAGGACATTGCGGTCAATCATATCTATTTGGTCAAGCGGCCACATCGGCGCCGCTTTTTCAATTATATTATCCAATTCCTTGCGATGATCTACGACGCCGTTTATCAGTTTATTTACGAATTCTTTTTCTTTGAGGCCCGGGCCGAATTCTTCAAGATTGCGCTTTATAATTTGTGGCAGAAGATTATTATCGCAGTTTTTAAAATCCCATTCGTAAAGGGATTGGATTGCGATTGAACGGGCAAGGTGTCGTGAAGCCATGATTATAATTGGTAGCGAAGAGCAAAATGGAAATTTATTTACATTTTGTCTGAGCGAACCAATTTCAAGCATTCTTATGCTTATTTGTAATATCCGCAACTTTTACACATCTTATGAGACATTTTAGGATTGCCGCATTTCGGGCAAGGTAAAAGGCTCATTTTCTTTATTTTTAAATGATGTCTTCTTTGGCCTTGGGCGCTCTTAGTTGTGTGTTTTCGGGGAACTGTCATGTGGATAATTAATTTGACTTTTCGTTTGTTTCTCCTACAATATATGTAGTCCTCGCAAGAGGATTTTTATGTTTAGAAACCCCCAGGCAGTTGCATTTTTATTAGGATTTTTCAGAAGGACTTTTGGCAAATATAAGCTTTATGCCGAGAATGACCGATTAGTTTTAACGGTTTTAATAATATCGGCCGTTCTTTTATTTTCTTTTAAAACTTCTTCTGGCCAAGGTCAAAGAAATTTCTTGGGCCAGGCTCTTGAAAGTTATATTGAAGAAACCGCAGCCTTTATTGATTTGGGAGCCCAGCCAGAGGAAAATGAATTTTTTTTAAACCAGGTTCCTTTAGCTCAGGGAAACAGCACTAATTCTTCCCAGAATGTTTTTCAAGATTCATTCCTCCCTTATCAAACAATTGTTTCTGTTTTTGATAACGGCCAGAGAAATCAGGTTATCGAGTATACGGTTCAGCCGGGCGACAACTTAAGCCAGGTAGCCAATGATTTCGGAGTCAGCGTCAATTCTTTGATTTGGGCTAACAATTTAAAAGATAGCGATTATTTGAATTTTGGTCAAGAACTGAAGATCCCTCCGGTTTCCGGAGTCATCCATATTGTTAAAAGCGGGGACAGCATCCAGTTGATCGCTAAAAAATATTCAGCCTCTGAAGAAAAAATTATAGAGTTTAACGGATTGCCAAGAGACGGTTCTTTAAAGCTTAGTCAGGAAATTATCGTGCCTGACGGAAAAATACAGATTGCCGGGCAGTATGTCGCCTATAGCTCCAATGTTCGTTTTGCCCGTTTGCCAGAATTAGCCGGTTTTTTCTTTTTACCGACGCAGGGATATAACTGGGGCCGGATTCACGGCCGGAACGGAATTGACGTAGCTAATCTTTGCGGTACGCTGATTTATGCTGCAGCCAATGGTTCGATAATTGCGGCCCTAAGTAGCGGTTGGAACGGCGGGGCGGGTAAGTATATAAAAATTTCCCACGGGAATGAAATTTATACCTTGTATGCTCATTTATCAAGGCTTTTGATTTCGGGCGGCGAGTCTGTTGCCAGAGGTCAGCTTATAGGCTTAATGGGTTCAACCGGTCTTTCTACCGGCTGTCATCTGCATTTTGAAGTTCATGGGGCGCGTAATCCTTTTGCGAGAATTTAGATACTTAACGCTCCGTCGTTTTTATAATTTACCGCTTCCTTCAGATTTTCCAAACTTATTTTTTCTTTTCCGTCCAAATCAGCAATTGTTCGAGCCAGTTTCAGAATCTTAAAGTAAGCCCGATGACTTAGTTTTTTAAAAGAAACATAATTATCCAGAAATTCCTGGGTCGGTTCGTCAATTTTACAGAATTCCCGAACTTGTTTATTGCTCATTTCTGAATTGGCAAAAAGGCCAAGGCCTTTAAATCTTTTAATTTGTTTTTCTCGGGCAGCTTCAACTTCGGTTCTTACTTTTCTCGATTCTTGATAATTCGGTTCGTCTTTTAATTTTCTTGGGTTTTCTTGAGGAATATCGATTTTAATGTCAAATCTGTCTAAAATCGGGCCAGAGATCTTTTTTTGGTATCTTAAAATTGTCCCCGGAGAACAAATACATTCTTTTTGAGAATTTTGATAATTTCCACATGGGCACGGGTTCATTGAAGCTATTAATAAAAATTTTGCCGGATAAACGGTTGAGTGATTAGCCCGGGACACGGTTATTTTTCCTTCTTCCAATGGTTGTCTTAAGGATTCAATGACATCGCGGTTAAATTCCGGGAATTCATCCAGAAACAAAACTCCCCGGTGAGCCAGACTTATTTCTCCTGGTTTTGGGTTAGTTCCGCCCCCGACCAAAGCTGCGGTTGAAGCAGTGTGATGAGGATTCCTGAATTTTCTCTGGTTGATCAGATAGCCGTTTCCGTTTTCAGAGGATTTTAAAAAATTGGCAACGCTGTAAATTTTAGTTATTTCAAGAGCTTCTTCCACGGTAAGTTTTGGCATGATTGAAGGCAGGGCCTTGGCGAGCATTGTTTTTCCTCCGCCAGGCGGACCGGTTAATAAGACATTATGAGCGCCGGCCGCGGCAATGGTCAGGGCTCTTTTAGCGGTTTCTTGGCCTTTGACTTCGGAAATGTCCAAGTCATAATCTTCTTTTTTCAGCAATTCAGAAAAGTCAGTAGTTTTTTCTGGTTCAATAAAAATTTTGCCATTTAAGTAATTTACCAGCTCTACAATATTATTTATCCCGATAACTTTCAGATTTTTTATAACTGCTGCTTCTTTTGAGTTTTGTTTCGGCAAAATCAGTTCCTTGAATCCTGAATTTTCGGCCATCATGGCAATTGACAGGGCGCCGTTGATGCTTCTTATGGAGCCGTCCAGAGCCAACTCGCCCGCAAAAACTTTATCTTTGTGGTTAAATTCGGCTTGCTTTGTATTTAAGATGTAGCAAACCGCGATCGGTAGATCATAAATCGGCCCCTGCTTTTTTATATCGGCCGGAGCAAGATTGACTACTACTCTTAAATTTTCTTTTTTTGGGTTCAAGAGGCCGGAATTTTTTATGGCTGAATTAATCCGGTCTTTTGATTCTTCGACAGCTTTATCCGGCAGACCGACAATATTGAAAGAGGGTAGGCCTCGGGAAGTATCGACTTCGACTTCAATCGGTATGGCATCAAGCCCAATGATTGCTGCCGAAAAAACTTTAGAAGTAGGCATAAAATTTATTAGGAAAAGCCACCTTAGTTAGATTTTTTTAGCGCAAGAGGAGCAGAGAGCCGCAGTCGGCATTGCTTTTAATCTTGGTTTTTCAATTTCAGATGAGCAGTTTTGGCAGATTCCATAACCATCTTTTTCTATTTTTTTAAGAGTTTCAATTATTTCATTAAGCCTTTTTTCAAGGCTTGCCTCAAGAGCTTTATTTTTTTCAAATTCAGTGACTTCTTGGGCATTTTCATCTTTGCCCTGGCCATATTGAGGGAAACGAACATTAAAATTACCCTCAATTTTTGGGTTTTTCTGGCCAATCTCACTCAGCTCTTTTTCAATTCTGCTTTTTTCTTCAGCCAAGATTTTTTTGAATTGTTCAAGCTGTTCAGGTGTCATATAGCAAAAAATTGCGGCTTGGAGCCTTCATTAAATTATGTTCTTTTGGCAATTCTAAGTCAAGAGAAATACTATTGATTCCGTAGGAGATCTATTGCTGAATAAATGCTTTCTCTTGAGTTTGTCAGGATTAAGTAATTTGAATTAAATTCTGATAAATTAATGATCGTATAATCAATACTGTTATCGGCGTAAGAAAAGTTTCTATATCGAATGTCCACTCCGTTGTATGTGTTATCCAAGAATGTTTGAGCAGATGCTTTTTGAGGGTCTAATACAAATAAGTTTTTTAGTTCGTCGGTCATTGTTATTTCCCAAGTGTTTAGCGCGCTTCTTGTGGAGCTTGAACTGATGGATTTGGCGATTAAACTAATTTTTGCTTTAGGCGTTGGTGAAAAATTTAAAAGTCCTTTGTCGTTAAACATTTCTTTTTGGCCGTATAACAAAAGAGCTGCGTCGCTGGGATCTAGACTATCTAAAAGACCGGGGATAGAAACATTAAGTTTCGCAATAAAATCAGAGAGAGTGTATTTATCCCCATTTTCATCGAATACCTCTAAAATTAAGAATTTATCCTTGATCGGAGTCAATGATTTTATCTTATTATTTAAAGCGGTTGAAAAATTTTCAGCAGAAGAGATGGTGATTTGGCTGGAAGAAGGGATGATTTCAGAAAGCGTTTTTGAGGTTAGAGTTGGTGTGGCAGTCGGAGTGAATGTCGGGATTACAGCTATTTTTTCTTCTCTTATCATAAAATACCAGATACCGGCAAAAACTACGCTTATTCCTAAAATAAGAATTATAATTTTTAAAATAGGAGAAGATTTTTTTGGTCTTGATATATCGGTAAAAGGGGCTGCGGGTTTTTGCATTTCCAATGATCTTGTTCTGTTTCCTTGACCAAGCCTTGTTTCAGAAGGAGTCAGGGGCGCTTTAAGAGGCGGAGGAGTCATGGGTTTGGGGCTAATCGGCGGCGGCTTGATTTCAAACGATTTTGATTCGGGCTTCATTCCTTTTTTGGCTGATTCAAGATCCTCGCCCATTGTCCGGATGAGAGATTTGAATTTGTCTTGTCCGGTTGAAAGAGAAGATGGCGCAGGAATAATGGTTTTAATATCGGCGGGGGCTTTGAGCGGAGGAGGGGATGGTTGCGTAGCCGGTGGAGCTGAAAATTTGGAAGAAGGAGGCGTCGGTTGCAAAGGAGAGGAGAAAGGAGATGGAGGTTTTGGAGTTGATGGGAGAGCAGGTGATGGTTTGAACGGCATCAAAGGAGAAGGCTTGGGATCCGAAATTTTTGGCAAGTCTTTAAGCAAGTCCTCAATATCTTTTGGCGCTTCCAAAGAAGGTTTTTGAATAGGTTTTTGTTCGTCTGCCATAATTAAGGGATACTAGGAAACAGCCTTTTCTACTGCAATCTGTAAATTTAGGCTACGGCTTGTAAAAATTTATCGTAGTATATTTATACAACTCTAAATTTCCAGATTTCGTAACGAAAAGCTGTTCCCCTGTATTCCTATTATACTTTTTATTGAAAGAATTGATAAATGCCAAACTGTGAATATCTTAGAACTTCATCGTCAAGCTCACCCGGCCCTGGTCGTCTATTTTTTTCACTTTTACTTTCACCATATCGCCAACTTTCATAATATCGGAGATCTTATCAATGCGTTTGTCGGAGATTTCGGAAATATGAACCAAGCCGTCTTGTTTTGGAAAAAGCTCCACAAAGGCTCCGAAATCCATTATTTTCACAACAACTCCTTCAAAGATTTCGCCAGCCTTTACTTCCCGAGTCAAGTTATTTATCCATTCCAGGGCTTTTTTGGCTCCTTCCTCTTTTTCAGAAGTCACGAATACCAAACCAGAATCTTCAATGTCTATATTAACTCCTGTTTGGGCCACAATTTCATTGATAATTTTTCCACCCGGCCCGATAACATTTCTGATTTTTTCAGGATTGATCTGAATTTTGTAGACTCTCGGAGCAAAAGGCGATAATTCGGCTCGAGGTGAGGTAATTACTTTTTTCATTTCTTCAAGAATTTTCAGCCGAGTTTTTTTTGCCTGTTCAAGAGCCTCCTCTATTATTTCTTTGGTCAGTCCTTCTGTTTTGACATCAAGCTGGATGCCGGTGATTCCATTTTTAGTGCCGGCCACTTTAAAATCCATATCGCCGTGGTGATCTTCTTCGCCCTGAATATCGGTTAAAAGCTTGAATTTTTTTCCATCTGGAGAAAGAGCCAAACCGATTGAGATTCCGGCAACCAGTTCTTTAATCGGCACGCCCCCATCCATTAAAGCCAAAGTCGAAGCGCAGACCGAAGCCATTGAAGTCGAGCCGTTCGACGACAAGGTTTCCGAAACCAGTCTGATTGTATAAGGGAAATTTTCTTTTGTGGGGATTACCGGCTCCAGGGATTTTTCAGCTAAAGCTCCATGGCCGATTTCACGGCGCCCCGGAAAGCCGATCCGGCCGGTTTCTCCGGAGCTGTAAGGCGGGAAATTGTAGTGATGCATGAAGTATTTTTTCTTTTCGGTTTCCATTTCTTCAATCCATTGTTCTTTGCCCGGACTGCCTAAAGTCAAAATATTCAAGACTTGAGTTTCGCCTCTTTGGAAAATTCCCGAACCGTGGGTTCGCGGTAAAACTCCGACTTCAATAGACAAAGGCCTTAACTGATCAAGTTTCCTTCCGTCAGACCTTTTTTCTTTTTCCAGAATATTTTTACGAACTATTTCATCAAGTTCGCGGCCGAAAATATTTTCAGTTTCCGATAAAATTTTATCTAAATGGGGATGGCCAGAATGATTCTCTTTCAGAAAATTAGCCAAAGATTCTTTTAAGATAATCAGTTTGTCTCTGGCTTCAGCTTTTCCATCGCTTTCATAAAGAATAGACTCCAGCTTATTTCCTAAAAAGTTTTTTATTTCTTCGAGTATTTTTGGATCTGGTTCGAAAATTTCAATATTTCTTTTTTTGGGCTTCAGCTCTTTTGCTATGCTATTTTGGAATTCTATTATTTTTCGGTATTCTTTGTGGCCGAATTCTATTGCTTTAAGGACCTTGTCTTCTGGTATTTGTTCACCCTGGAATTCAAGCATATTCACTTTTTCATCAATTCCAGCAACTACCAGATCAAAAGAAGATTTTTTTCTTTCTTCGTAATTCGGATTTAAAACCAGCTTGCCGTCAATTTCTCCAATTCTGACTCCGGCCACTGGGCCGTTAAAGGGGATATCAGAAATCATTAAGGCCAGAGAAGCGCCGATAAGGGCCGGAATGTCAGGATCATTTTCATTATCAAAAGAAAGAATCGTGGCTACGATTTGGATGTCGTTCCTGATTCTTTGGTCAAAGCGCGGCCGCAAAGTCCGGTCTATTACCCGGGCATGCAGGATTGCTTCTTCACCCGGCCGAGTTTCCCGTTTTATCCATCTTGAACCTTTTATTTTTCCGGCGGCATAGTACCTTTCTTCATAGTCGACAGTTAGGGGCATATAATTGACGTTTCGCGGAAAGTCGCTCATCACTGCGGTGACCAAAACCGAAGTATCGCCGTATTTAATGAAAATAGCGCCGTCTGCTTGGCCGGCTAATTTTCCTATCTCGATTTCCAGTTCCCTGCCTCCGTATTCAGTTGAAAATTTTTTAATTTCCGCCATTGCTTGCCATTATTTTCTTAAAAGAAACCTTTCAACGCTTTCTTCCAGGTCATAAAATTTATCCGCTGCTTGAATCAGTTTGGCTGAAGTGCTTCTTCTGAAAGCGATTACTTCAACTGTAACGCCCTGATGCTTCAAGTATTCAAGCAAGGGGACAAAATCGCCATCTCCCGTGACTAGAACCATTATTTCGGTTTTTTGGATCATACTGATGGCATCAATTGCTATTCCGACATCCCAGTCGCCTTTTTTCATTCCGCCAGGAAAAATCTGCAGATCTTTCATTTTCAGGTAATAGCCCGAGCGCTCCAAGGCTTCAAAAAAACCCTGTTCTTCGGGAATGTCGCTTTTGACCACATAGGCATTGGCTTTTACCAGATTTCTTCCGTCAACCGCAAATTTCAGCAGTTCCTTAAAGTTCACCCTGGCCTTATACAGGTTTCTGGCCGAGTGGTACATATTCTGGGCATCGACAAAAACAGAGACGGTCTGGGTTTTTTTCGAAGCTGCGAAAAGTTTCGGCAACGCAGAAGTAAGTGAAGCGAATTTATAAGGCATTAAAAATTTAGAGTCTACCTTTTCAATCCTAACTCTTTGATTATTGAAATGTATTTTTTAGGGTCATCTTTTTTAAGATAATCCAGCAGTCTTTTTCTTTTTGATACGATTTTTAAAAGGCCTCGCCTCGAAGAATGGTCTTTTGGGTGGTCTTTTAGATGCTTTATCAGCCGTTTTATCTCTTCGGTAAATAAAGCAACCTGGATTTCAGATGATCCAGTGTCTTTTTCGTGAAGAGAATGCTTTTGAAAAATTTTTATCTTTTCTTTTGAAGCTAAAGCCATTTTTAAAATTCTATCACAAAATCTTTATTTGTTCAAATTCTTCCCGGTCCATATCAAAATTAAAAGCCTTGGGAAACAAGGCTTTTAATTTTGATATGCCGGGAGGGAGAGTCGAACTCCCACGCTCTTGCGAGCAGCAGAGCTTAAATCTGCAGTGTCTGCCAATTTCACCATCCCGGCTCTATAAAATTTTAATTACTAAAGGCCACGGTGGGAATTGCACCCACGTATGGCGGTTTTGCAGACCGCAGCGTTAGCTACTTCGCCACGTGGCCAATCTAAATGCTTTTTCTTATTTTTTCTTCTTCGTAAATTTCAAGAGTGTCTTTTTCTTGGATTTGAGCCGGGCCTTCAAATCTTATCCCGCATTCAAGTCCTTCTTTCACTTCTTCTACGTCGGTTTTCAAGTGCTGCAGTTGGGTAAGCCGGCCCGACGCAATTTTAACATTATTTCTTAAAACGTCAATTAAAGCCCCGCGTTTTGCGTAGCCTGAAGTAATTTTCCCGCCGACGATTTGGTGATTTGTTCCTTTTTTGAAAAGCTTGAGCACCCTTATTTTCCCCAGATCATTCCTTTGAATTTCCGGATCAAGCAAATCAGACATGTCTTTTCTTAATTCTTCAACCAGTTCGTAGATTACTTTAAATGTTTTTATCGTAACTTTTTCTTTTTCAGCCAGTCTTTTGGCAGAATTTTCAGTTTCTACATAAAAACCGTAGATCATTCCTTTTTTCGGGGCGACTGACTTTATGTCATTATTCTTAATATTTCCTACTCCATAATCCAAAACATTATAGTCAACCAATTCGCTTTTAATGTTTTTTATCACTTCGCTGATTGCTTCAAGAGAGCTTTGAGTGTCGGCCTTAAAGGCAATGCTTAAGGTTTTTTTGTTTTCTTTTTGCGGCCCCATTTCTTTGATGAAAATTGGAATTTCGGTTTTTAACGACTGGCTGGCCAGCAATTCTATTTCATCTTTTGTTTCGGCTGAGCTGAATTTGTCTCCCACATCAGGGCTTGCGCCCCAGCCCAGAGTTAAAACCGGCTCTGAAGGTAATGCTTCTTTTATATTTTTGCCGGAAAAATCCTCCATTGATTTAAGTTTGGCAGAAGTATTTCCGCTGACTATATATTGCCCGATTTTCAAGGTTCCGTCTTGAATCAGCAAAGTGGCAGTATTGCCTCTTTTTGGATCCAGGTGCGATTCAATTACAATTCCTTTTGCGTTTTGGCTTGGACTGGATTTTAAGTTTTCCATTTCAGCGGTAAGAAGGATTAATTCCAAAAGTTCATCAATGTTTGTTCCTACTCTGGCTGAAATCTCAACTACTGGAACTTGGCCGCCCCAGCCCTCTAAAAAAACGCCTGCTTCGGTCAGTTGTTGTTTCGCCATTGTCGGGTTGGCTTGGGGTTTGTCGATCTTATTCAAAGCAACAATGAATGGAATCTTGGCGTCCTGAATATGCTTGATTGCTTCTTTGGTTTGGGGTTTGATTCCTTCTTCGGCGGCAACAATCAATATGGCGATGTCTGCAACTTTGGCGCCTCGGCTTCGGATGGCTGAAAATGCCTCGTGGCCCGGCGTATCCAAAAAAGTTATGACTTTATCATTGTGTTTGATTTGATAAGCGCCGATATGCTGGGTAATTCCCCCAGCTTCCTTTTCAGCTGTTTTTGTTTTGCGGAGATAATCGATTAAAGTTGTTTTTCCATGGTCAACATGGCCTAAAACGACCACTATTGGTGGCCGGACGATTAAATTTTCGATTTTTTTTTCTATGTCCGTCATGCGGTGTATATCAGTTTAGAACTTTAATCATTAAGGCATTATAAGCCTTTTTGGAGGTTTATTCCAGAGGCGATTTCGAAGTCTCTCGGTTGGTTCAAAATGAGACAAATGAGACACCATAAGGGTGTCTCATTGCGTGCTACAAACTCGGAATTATATTATACTCTTACATTTTAATTTATAATGTAGAGATTAAATTGAAGAAAATTAACCACTAGATTCTCGACAGATATTGATTTTCTCTTCCTCATCAATTCCTTCTGGCATTTTATTTATTCCAAAGACCCCACTTCTGAATTCTGCTTCAACGCCATTTATCTTTGATACTTTAATGTAGTATGCTCCTGGCCAGACAGAAAAACCTACTTTCCAATTTAGGTTTTGTGATTCTTTTTCTATAGTATTTTCTTTTGCCAAACCGCTTGTTTTCGGCTCAACGGCCTCCCTCGCACCGGCATCAATAAGAGCAGCTTCTAATGAACTTATCATCGTAGTTGACTGCCAAGAAATTGGGTAAGTACAGCCGATATAAACCTTGGCATCTTTTTTGGGGGAAGTGAAAGATAGTTCCGGATCAGTGGAAGTGGCAAGTTCCTCGGATACTTCTTGAGAAGCAGAAGCTAATTCCGAGCCGGTAGATGTAGTGAGTTTCCCGGATGTTTCTAGAGAAGCGGAAGCTAATTCTGTGTTTTGCTTAAGAGATGAATAAGCTGAATGGGTATTTGCTAAATATGGAGCGCTTATATTATCAAGTGCGATATCAAATTGATTCATAGACCAATAACCAAAAGACAGGGTACCTCCAATCAAAACAAAAATTACTAAAGTAATGCGTTTCCAGCTCTTCATACCCAATTTTAGCTGTTTTTATGGTCGTGGTCCTTTTTTTCCTCATCTGAAAAACTACCCCTGAGTATTTTAACAGCATCCGCAACACTGCGAGCAAGATCCGCGATCTTCTTTGAGCCAAAAAGCAAAACGAGGATACCGGCCACAATAATTATTTCAGTAGTTCCTAGTCCAAACATAATATTTTTTATTATTTATTATTTATTAAGATATCGACCTTTTAAATTAATGATACGCTATTTAATTTTTTTGTCTATTTTGTCTTTTTTTCCTCATCTGAAAAACTACCCCTGAGTATTTTAACGGCCTCTGCGACACCGCGAGCAAGATCCGCGATCTTTTTTGAACCAAAAAGCAAAACGAGGATACCGGCCAAAATGATTATTTCTCTAGGTCCTAGTCCAAACATAATATTATTTATTATTTATTATTTAATAAGATATCGACCTTTTAGACACCCTGTCGGTTAGCGATTTTTCCTGTTTTTATCGGTCATTTGTCCTTTTTTTCTGCATCTGAAAACACGCCTCTGATGTGTCTTGCAGCCTCACCGATACTTCGCGCAAGTTCCGGAATCTTCTTTGCGCCAAAAAGCAAAACGAGGATACCGGCCAAAATAACTAGTTCCACAGGTCCTAATCCAAACATAATATTTACTCTTATTTAACAATACTGTCACTTCGTATAATAGCACTAGGTGGTCTCATTCGTCTATACAGTAATTGTAGATAAGTCAGAATCGCTACTTATTGGGTTCTAGTGTCCAAACATGATATTTATTCTTATTTAATAATATTGTCACTTCGTATAATAACACAAGTGGCAATGCCATCGCTATTAACGATATGACATCCGTTGGCGGAAGTAAAGCGGTCAAAGAAAACATTAAAAAATAAGCTACGCGCCTCTGGCTTTTGAGGGTTTCGGGTGTAATTATCCCCAGTTTTATAAGTAGGGTCAAGAGAAGAGGAAACTCAAAAATAAATCCCAACAATGCGGATGTGATAAATATTTGCGACAAAAATTGACCGACATTCCAAAAATTGGCAATCCCCAAACCGATGTTAATGGAAGCAAGCGCTTCTAAAGCATAGTTAAGAATAAAAAACCCATAAGAAAATCCCCCAATGAAAAGAACAACGCTTAAAGGAACGGATTTTAATAATTTTATTTGCTCGTTTTTGGTTAATGCGGGTACGATGAAACTATAAAAGCTATAGATTATATATGGAATACAAACTATAATCGCCAAGAAGAATCCGAAATCCATCGCTATTTCGATAAACTGAAACGGTGAAGAAGCGGCGATGGTGACCTGATCGAGGTGAACAAACTCCAATATTTTTTTCAGAATCGTTCCGGCAAAGAAAAAGCCGGCCACGAAGAATATGGCGAATAAGATTACCCCACGAAACAATCGACCACGTAGGTCTTCCAAAAATGGAAGGTATTTTTCTATGTTTTTATTGAATTCTTCCAAGGTTGTTAATCAGTTGCTTGCCCTGAGCTTGTCGAATCCGTTGAGGTGTCAGTGGTTGGTGTGGGGGTCGGCTCTGGTGTAGGTTCTGGAGTTTCTTCGGGTGTGGGCTCCGGGGTGGGTTCGGGGGTGGGTTCGGGTGTGGGTTCGGGTGTCGGTTCGGGTGTCGGTTCTGGAGTCGGTGTTGGTTCAGGAGTGGGTTCAGGAGTTGGCGTTAGAGAAAATGAAGAAGAAGCGGTCGGTGATGGGGTTATAGTAACTACAGGTGTTGGAGTTGGTGTTGGAGAAAATGAAGGAGAAGCGGTTGACGATGGTGTTGTGGTAAATGAGGTAGAAGCAGTGGCCACTGGTGTAGTGGTAATCGTGGTCGTTGTAGTTATTGATGTTGAAGCGGTTGTTGGTGTTATGGTTGAGGGTGTTAAAGTGGTCGCAGGCTCAAGAACAAGTTCTTCAGGAATTTCGGAAATGATTGTTGATCCACGATGTCTACTAAGCCATTCTGCTACTGCTGTCACGCCTTCTTGCCATGATTCGTAAGTATGAGTATTACCGCTGTCATCATTACCGACATTACCCGGATTGAGAGTTCTCACCGCTTTGCCAACAGTGCCAAAACGCGAGTCCTGTTCCATTATAGCCATCATCAACCGGACATCTACGGTATAAGCTTCAGTAGCACTCATAACCATTTCTCCGGTAACTGGACTGCTCAAGGCCTTGCCCATGATATAATCATCAATTTTTTCCACTGTATCCATCACTCCCATTTTGCTCAAAATATTCATTATTTTTTCTTCGTGCAGGAGGTCGGTAGCATAAGAAGTGATATCATATTCACCCAAAACAGCAACTGAACCGTCAGTTATAACTTCCGCAAGAATCGCCTCTTTAACAGCGGCGGATTTGGAGGTGTCCACCAATAAATTTAATTGAAACAGAGTATCCTCCAAAGAGAGGACTTCTTTATCAGCGATATTCATCCTTTCCAAATCGCCGCTCATCCTGGCGTAATCTCTGGAAAGCTTAAATTCCCTTAACCTATTATCAAGTAGTTGGATAAGGTCATTTATTGTCATCCCGTTAGTGATAGGAAGCGCTTTAAGCGTTCTTGCATATAGCGTTTTCCTGGACCAGATTTAATTTGTTTTTCTCGCGCAAATGCATCTTTTGGATGTAAATACGCTTCGTAATAAATCAACTCAAATGGACCACGACCTTTTGTCCATGATTTAAATTTGCCATCATTATGTTCCTTAAAGCGCTTCCGTAAATCTGTAGTGTAGCCAGTGTACCATTGATTGCTCTTTTTGCTTCGTAAAATATACACGTAACAAAATTTTGGTTTATCACTAACGGGACTCATCCCGTTAGTGATCCGACTCGCTTTTGCCGTGTCGGCAAAAATCTCTGATTTTTTATCACTAACGGGAGTCATACTAAAATTATATCACGAGTATCTATTTCAATCCCAAAAATTTGGCTACAGTCAAAAGCTTCTTTCCAACTAACTCACCAAATGTCCCGGCATCTGTATTGCCTGTAATTGGTGAGCCCCAAGGATTCCCCGCGCTTCCTGCATCAGATAGAGTTTTTCCTGTTGTACCCGCAGTCAAGTGATTTGCGGTCAGCTCATTCCACACAACATTTGCTAAGTTAAGCTCTACAAGACCCGCGCTATTGGACGCGCGAACTGACACGGAGTTTAGGTTCAACACATCTCCAATATTAGAATTGCCGCCGACAAGATTTACGGCATACGAACCATTTTCAAAAGTTGCCGTATATCCGTTGATAATCTCAACCACTCGGGCGAGAGTTACCCCTCCAACCGTAATAGTGGTGTTATGGTTGTGGGTTGTCGGCCAGGGCTGTCCCTGTTCGTCATCTTCCAAGTCCTTCAGGGTAAGCCGGAAAGTATTGACGTTTAATTCGCGTATCTCATATGGCGTTGACGAAACAAGCGTCATATCCGCTTTTGGTACATTTATTACTTTTGTAGGCCAATTTACTGTGATCGCCATGGTATTAAATTAAAAAATCAAATATCAAAATGCAAAATTATTGAGATTTTAACTTTACATTATCTATTACTCATCTGCAATTAAGAGAATGGTGGTGTCTAGTCCCGCGCTAGTAATTGTACCAGCAATCGCTCCGGTTTTGTACTTTGTGCCGCTGGTCGCCCTTCGCACCTTTCCTGTTACCGGCTGGTTGATCGTATAGTTGAACGCGGTAGTTTGCAGGACTCCAGACGCATTTGTGACGTCATTCAAAATAACCGCGGCTGAGGTTGGTGAACCCGTGGCGGGTGTGGTCGGGCTCCCTGATACAGTGTAATCATACGCGTTAGCGGAAACATTAGATATTGTGTAAGTGCCATTATATTCGTCCTGGGTGGCGCCTCGTATGGCAACCGTTGCGTCATTTGCAAGACCATGATTGCGGTGTGTCACTGTGGCAATAGTGCCAGATCTTGTTATAGACACCGGATTGAGCGCGGGCTTTGCAACAATGATATACGCATCAGAGGTATCCCAGTCATTATCCGTCCCGCCAGAGAGCGTCGCTGTTACCGTAGTCGCGTCGTTGGCCGTGATAAGGCCGTCGCTGCCATCGATAGTATTGTATATTCTGTAGTTCACCAACTCGTTTGTCGTGAATGACTTAGAAGAGTCGGTCAGTGTTGAGGCGCCATTAGCGCCGGTATGCGTGCCGGTAGCTACTGAATTCGCTTCCATAAGCACCCGCGCAGCATCAATCGCCGCAAGCGTGTTTGCGTCTTTTGCAGTTACTTTTACGGTGACGGCGTTTTGCACCGTTACCGTCGCCCCCGCCGTTCTAATGGACGGAATAGAACCACCAGAAATTGAAATTATCATAGAGCCAGTGGCGTTCACATATATGGCTTCGTTGCCGGTCGAGCCGTCGGTGGTTGCGTAGCCGGTAAACGTCAGCCCCGTGAGCGTGATGTTCGCCGCCGTGCCGCCGATTTCTATGCCATGCCCTGTTCCAGATGAAGTAAATGTTGAATTAGATATTAATGCCGCATCTGCTGGAGCCGCTGAAGTCACTTTGGTATCCAAAAAGTCACAATTAGTTAAAGTGGCTGAGTTTTGGGTGAACGTCGGGCATTCCTGGAAGCTCACACCGTTGAGATCCGAGGTGCTTCGCAGAGTTACCGTGGCATTTATGACGCGCGTTCCAGAAAAGTCCAGGGTGGCAGAAGCCGAATGGCTGGCATTGAACCGCCAATAGTAAGTTGAGCTGGAAACGAAAACGGAATTGGTAAAGCGCAATGTATCGCTGGCCTGACCAAAAAATTCAATTCCGACTGCGTTGGCGTCAACATGGAAAGTGAAGTAATCAACGGCGTCTGCCGCTCTTGGCCATTGGAAGGTCTTGGCATCAACATCATAATGGACCGGATCACCGCCGCCAACACGAAGGCGAGTCCATATCGTCGCGGCAGAGCCATCCCGGTCAAATATAGGGATGCGTCCGGTTCCATCATTAATGGCGATTTCCATTTGTTCAAAGGTAAGCGGTATGGTGGCTGAACCGCCGGCAAGAATCGTCTCGGTGAGTAACCATAAATTAGATCCCCGCCAAGCCACAGCTCCGTAAACTCCCGCGGCAAGGTACAATACCTTATTTACGTTGTTTAGGGTACCGCTTGCTCCATAAGTGGTGGAGGTAGTCTGGTTAACCTGAATCGCAAACTTATTGCGCTTGTCAGGATTGGTGGTTTTATCAAACTGTCCGCCGATAGTCCAGGCTTTATAGTCGTTTGTTGAGTCTGCTACGGCGATAATCAGTCCGCCGGTTGAGGCCTTGCCAAGATCAACGTAGTCCCGGGGTGTAAGGAAATTCCAGGTTCCAAAAAGTAGCGGACTGCCGGTCTGCATATCTGTGGCCGTGGTAAGACCAAGCTCGCTTCCCACCAGATTTGTGGTGCTGGTGGCGGGGGTAAAGCTGGCCGATCCCCAGAACGGGATGTAGCCTGAGTCAGCCACAGTCGCTATTGCATCAAAAGTGGTGCTTTTTGCCCCTACCGTTGCTAAAGAAAGAGCCGTTGTGGCCCATGTCCCGGCATCAATTTCCCCAGTTACGCCAACTATCGAGGAAACTACAGCGCTTCCAACGGTCGCGCGGTCAACATAAGGATCCACTTCTGTTTCACTTCCATTGTCACGGATGGCGATCATAAATGCCCGGGAATCGGCGGCGGTAGAGGTTACCCCTCCCCAGTGGCCTGAATGGGTGACTGAGGCGGCTGTTTTTTGGTAGGTGTAAGACAGGCAACCCGAATTGGCTCCGGCGTCACCGGTGAAGATATTGACCCAGCCGGGAAGGGCTGATGGCCCGATGCCTATATCTGTGGATAGCCAGTCAAAAAGTAAGCAGTTATTGTCTATCGGCGTCATGGTCGCTCCGGCAAGAGGAAAAGTCAGGTCATCCGCGCCGGTTACGGCGGTTACATCGACTCCGGTGGAGACGGCCCGTTCATCCCCATTACCGCTTTCAGTGACCATTCCCGTAGCGTCTGTAACGGTGATAATGGTACCAGCGCCAGTGATAGTGGAAATAATCTTGATGACATTGTTTCCTGCCGAAGTATTACCGCTGAATAACACCGATTGTCCAGGTTCAAAACCATCGGTTGTAAATGAACCGGCGGTTCTGGTATAAGTACCAGCGGAATTGCAGTTGATGGTAATTAATCCCGAATTTATCTCCGCCTCGGCGTTTTTGACCGCTACCACTACCGCCAGACATGTTTCTAAGGTTAAGGTAAAGGTAATTGTTTCAGATGAGCTGGTTGCCCGTTTTGTCCACACGGCACCGTGGGCGCCAGCGGAATTCTGCGCCTGTAGAGCATTCCAACCAGTGCCGGCAAAGCCGGTGGTGGAGTCCTTGTTGAGAAAAGCCAGGAGAACGTCGCCGGTTGCGTGCACGGGCATCTCGCAAACCAAGCTGGCTGTTGCTACCGTGTTGATGGTAATCGCATAATCTCGTATCTTCGCCATAGTGTATTTATTTTACCATTTTTTTCGGAGATAATTAATCATGTTATCAACGTATATCAAATAATTTCTACACCATAAAATACCAAGGGGAACCCTTTGTATTTGCTTGATTTCGCAAGGACGGTCCTTGTGAGCCCTCAATATCACGCCCTTATGTACCAGAATCGGTAGTCGTTTTCGTCCTCGGCGGTGTTGATTAGTCGTGCATTCACAATGATCTCGTTAGCTCCAAGAAATCCTAATTCTTCAAGCGCGGTACTTATAGGTATCCACTCCTGACCTTGAACTAGATTGGTTAAGGTAGTCACGTCCACAGCTTGACTCCCAAACTGGGCTGACGCGTTTTCAAGCTCTATCCATCCTTCAGGTACTATTAGCAGAAAATCGTCCATAGTATTTAATGAGTTATTTTTTTAATATCAATGCCCGCTGATTCCATCTCGACGTAAACAGAATCAAAATTTGTTGTATTTTGCACTTTCAACTTGATACTTGTTTCATCTGTGTCAGAGTGAAAAAGTACACGAACAACCTCACTAAGTTCTTGACCTTTCCAAAAATATTTGGGGTCACTTACTCCTACTATAACGAAATTCCCACTGGTTGACTGTAACATGTTATTTTATTTAATAATTACACTTTTCACACCGTCAACTTCGACGAGAGTGACGGTTTCGATATGTTTATCGTCAATTTTTACCTCCGCCTCCCCGGCGTCGCTCGCGAGAAGATTTGAAAGTTTATTTACAAGTTCTTGGAGTTTCATCCCGTTAGAGACAGGTTGCGACTTGGTCGCAACCGTGCCTAATTAGTTTATAATTATTCCCACCAAAGACACTCTGGCCACCGCTTTTCTTATGTTCTTGTTCATTGTGTCTCTAACGGGATTCATATTCTTTTTCAACTCTTCCCCCATATTTTAAATGATTCTTTTCGGGTTTTTGCGGCCCCTTTCTTTTCTTCTCCGCCAGAGGCGGATCCGCCTCTGGCGGAAGTTTTTTCTTCAACTTTACCGAACTGGGTATGGCAAAACGGGCACTTTGTCTGTTTTTCCGAGTACCCAAAATGCAGACCGCATTTATCATTTTTACATTTCACTACTTTTTCCTGTGATGTAGAATTCATCCCGTTAGAGACAGGTTGCGACTTGGTCGCAACCGTGCCTAATTAGTTTATAATTATTCCCACCAAAGACACTCTGGCCACCGCTTTTCTTATG
>Ga0209541_10003111_pt1 | contig 30840 bp, 32 predicted proteins | sample RifCSPlowO2_01_FD_184027 | JGI IMG/M metagenome (GOLD analysis project Ga0209541, IMG submission 184027) | Groundwater microbial communities from Rifle, Colorado - Rifle CSP2_plank lowO2_0.1 (SPAdes) (version 2) | ecosystem: Environmental > Aquatic > Deep subsurface > Groundwater | place... | reverse complement strand
TTCTATCCTGATCAGAACACAACAGACTATTACGATGAACGTTTTATGCGGTTCCTCATTCATTACCGGTTAAACAAGGGAGCGTAGAAAACACCGGGGCATACCAGCAATACGTTTCAATATATTAGGTAATTATCCCCTTGACATACGGTAGCTGATAACCTATCATTTACTCATACTCAGGAGAAATGTTATGGAACAGTTCACTATTATATCAGCCTGTATAGACAATGCCGATTGGGAACAACATCATGGCGCTATTAGAAACAGGCTTCGAGAGGCCGACAATCATTATGTTGAGATTGAAATAGGACTTTGGGTATTCAAATCCAAAGAGGCATTTACGCCAATCAGGAGCCTTGAAGCCTTCTTTTTAAATCATAATGTCCTGTACGTCTCAATTCCTCTCTCCGGGCAATTACAGTGTTCCGTTTCAGCAGAGATCGAACAGGCTTTGTTCGAGCTTGGCCTCGAAGTTTACAACTTAAAACACTTAAGAGTTTAGGTATATTCATGAAACCAATCACCTTACGGCAGTTCTTTAAACAGTTCCCTACAGATGAAACCTGTCTGGAACATCTCTTTGATGTTCGCTTTGGTCAAGGTCATAAGTGCCCAAAGTGCGAACGTGAAGCTAAATGGTATCCGATAAAGGCCGAGCGTGCATACTCTTGTCAATGGTGCGGTTATCACTTACACCCGACTGTTGGCACGCTGTTTGAGAAATCACGCACACCATTACAGTTATGGTTCTATGCAATTCATCTGTTTACTACTACAAGACACGGCGTATCAGGTAAGGAATTACAGCGTGCATTAGGTGTCACTTATAAATGCGCCTATCGTATGGGTTGCCAGATCAGAGAGCATATGGCAATGGTTGATGGTGAATCTCCGTTATCAGGCCATGTTGAAATTGATGAAACTATGATCGGCGGCAAACGTAAGGGCAAGCGTGGCCGTGGTGCAGAAGGCAAAACAATTCTGTTTGGCATGATGGAACGTGACGGCGACGTAATGACTCATGTTGTCCAGAATGTCCGGCGCAATACACTACAACCCATCATCAAAGCCAATGTTGAGACCGGAAGCACAGTAAATACTGATGAATTAAAATCCTATACCAAACTGGGTGAACACGGCTATCAGCATGAAACCGTTAATCATAGCGCTGGTGAATACGTGAACGGGAATACACACGTTAACAGCATTGAGGGCTATTGGGCGCACCTGAAAAAATCAATCAATAGTACACATATACATGTGTCAAAGAAAAAACTGGAACTTTACGCTAAGGAATTTGAATACAGATTCAACTCCCGCAAGAATCCTGAAAAAATGTTTCCTGAACTTATTTCGACTTTCGTTCAGGATGAGTCATAGAATCTAGGGTTTTATCGAACTTCTCTTTATCGCCCTTTTCCTTTTTCTCATGCTCTTTGATGAATTGCTTAATCTTGTCCTTGCTTTTTCTGGCTTCTTTGAGTGATGTCATTTTTGCATACTTATTAAATGATATTCTTTAACTTTATATTCTCCGGACATGTCCTTTTCTTCGACAACCGAAACATCTCCATATATTCTTTTTCTTCCGTATAATTCAGACGGCGTAATACCAGGCGGCAGAATCAACTTTATTCTTTTGTCTGATACTTCAGAGATCACAGCAAGCCAGCCAATATCAGAATAGTCTAAATCAGCCCTGTGAATCTCTATTGTAGTTCCATATATTTGGTAGACATTTCTATCGTCATCAAACTCGAAGTCGGCATCTGCCGGTACCTCAGAAATAGCTTCACTGCTTATCCCAATTCCGGCATCTGATATGATTGAAGTACTGGCCTCCAGTTTTGCTGGCTGAAAAAATTCATAAGTTTTTCTGAATAAAGATTTAGTTTTTCCTTCGCTAAACCTTTTTTCAATATGGGATTTTAGCTCGTCTTTGTTAATACCAAAAAGCTGTGACGCGATGCTTAATTTTTCTTCAAATTCCTGCTTTAGTTTTGTTACCCCTTTGCCCGGAAATAATCTTTCAATAGTCGCGTCTACTATGTAGATAGCAACGATAAACACTAGCACGGTTACTAGTGTTTCAGTATTTTCTGGAACGGTTGTTCCAGTAAGTTTTTGGATCAATTCTGGCACCTGTTCCACCAAATCCTCCTGATACGTCAAAAATAAAGCCAGAGCAAAGGCTTCTTTTAATGGGCTTGAGTTACTTACATAGTCTACTCTAACTTTAATTTTTTCAATCTTAAAATCTGGATATACGTCCGTTAATATCCTTAAAGATTCGTTAATAAGCCTTTCGTTTGCAAGTAGTGAATTTGCAACAACAAAAACCGGAACATCGTCCTTAGTTGTGTAGGAAAGCGAATGAGTTAATAGTATTTCCATGCCGTTCCCCCAGAATGGGCATGGCTGTATAATAGCTACTTAAGCTACCGTATGCAACGGGGATAATCACCATATATTATGCCGGGTGAGCGATTATATTAAAATAATCCTTAATAGGCCTGATAATCAAAATACCTGTTTGATTCAATTATGTTATATCATACATTCCAAAATCCCTGACCCCATTATTAACCACCCATGAACAAGCCTATACCCATTGATGATTATTCAACTGGCAACAGCAGACTTGCTGTTTTTATGCCCGGCATGGGTGCCGTATCAAGCACGTTGATAGCCGGCGTTGAAGCCGTAAAACGTGGTCTGGCCCTGCCTGTAGGTTCGTATTCGCAGATGGGCAAACTGAAAGTCCATAATTCTGTATCACAGGCCGTACAGGACATTTTTCCACTGGCAAAACTTGACCATCTGGTATTTGCAAGCTGGGATATTTTTCCCGACAACTGTTATGAAAGCGCCACCAAAAACCATGTTCTTGACGCGCATCTGCTTGACCAGTTGCAGGAACCTCTTGGTTCAATCAGCCCGATGCCTGCAGTTTTTGATCAAAAATTCGTTCCTAGACTTCACCCCCTCATAATGAAAAAAGCCAGAACAAAAATGGAGTATGCTGAGTTACTTAGAGAGGATATCCGCAATTTCATGAATAAAAAAAATTGTACTCGTGGCGTGATGATTTGGTGTGCGTCAACGGAAATCTATAATCCGCTTATGGATGTGCATAAGGACAGGCAGGCTTTTGAACTGGGATTGAAAAACAATGATGCATCAATCTCGCCAACACAAATTTATGCTTACGCTGCACTTTGTGAAAATATACCTTTCATCAATGGCTCACCCAATATCTCTATTGAAACGCCTGTCATTCAGCAAATGGCCAATGAAGCCGGGATCCCTGTCGCCGGTTCAGATTTTAAAACAGGACAAACCCTTATCAAGACCATACTTGCACCCGGCTTGCGTAAACGGCTGTTGGGTGTATCCGGCTGGTACAGTTCGAATATACTCGGGAATCGTGACGGTGAAGTACTGGATGATCCTGATGCATTTCGATCCAAGGAAATCACCAAAACCAGCGTCTTGAACAATATATTTTCCCCGGATGAATATCCTGATCTGTACCGGGACCTGCATCACATGGTAAAAATCCATTACTATCCTCCACGGGGTGATAACAAGGAAAGCTGGGATAATATTGATATATTCGGATGGCTGGGTTATCCGATGCAAATCAAGATTAATTTTCTGGCCAGGGATTCAATACTCGCAGCACCTGTTGCACTTGACCTGATATTATTTATGGATCTTGCTGCACGTATTAATTATTCAGGCATTCAGGACTGGCTGGGATTTTATTTCAAGTCTCCTCTTCCAAACAATGGTGGGAATTTCGAACATGATCTGAACGTCCAGTTCGAAAATCTTGAATCAACCCTGAAAAAAATTTATACAAGTATAAACCTTAAGGCCGGGAAAAAGCTGGTCAATGATTGATGGTCATTTCAAGAGCAAGATAAATATATTCTGGGACAGTCTCGCGTCCTGTCTTGTTGCAGCAAAATTATCTCCAAACACGATTACCTGGCTTGGCCTGATTCTGGTTATTACCAGTTGTTTATTTTACCTGTTACATCATAACAGCCTTTTGTTCGGCCTGTTCCTTGTAATCAGCTTTTCATTTGATGCCCTGGATGGCGCGGTTGCACGGATAACTAACAGTTCAAGCAAGTATGGAGGATATCTTGATGCAGTTGCTGATCGCTATCAGGAAGTGGCCATATACCTGACGCTCGCATATGTCCATCAATACTGGATAGTTTGTTTTATTGCTATTACCGGCTCCCTCCTGGTCAGTTATAATAAAGCCAGGGTGGCAATAGAAATAACAATTAATAATGAGAAATGGCCTGACCTCACAGAACGGTTTGAAAGAATTTTCCTGATCTGCACTGGCCTGATTCTCACCCCTTTTATCCACCTGCCAGACAGTTTGAATCAATCGTTTCTTTATTATGTTATATTAATAACCGGTGTCCTCAGCCATTTTACTGCCATTCAGAGATTCATTCGTGCGAGAGGAGTTTTGCTGGGAAAAAAATAAATATTGCTTTTGATTCAGTGACCAGTCATGACCCAGATACCATTTGATATCGTAAAATTTATATATAAAGAAGCCGAGGGTTCAAAGCTTGCCCTGTTTGGCATGTCGATGACATCAGGGATGACGCGTGGAATGTTATTGGCCACCATCAACGCATCTGCTGCAAGCACATTGTCCCAGAACTCCGGACAGTTATATATTGTCCATTTTATTTTATTTTTGTGTCTCTACGTCGTCTCTAGTTATTATGTTAAAGTCAATTCTTCTTCCTTGATAGAAAAGGCCAGGCAGGATTTGACGAACAGATTATGTAATAAATTACTCCTGACTGAATTAAATTTCATTGAAAATTATGGAAGGAGTGAACTTTTTCAGAAACTAAGACTTGATGTGAACATGGTCTGTAACGTTGCAACCAGTATTTTGACTTCTACACAGTCTGCAGTATTGCTGTTCTTCTGCCTTGTATACATAGCATGGCTGGTACCCATCGCCCTGTTTTTCACGTTAACAGGGATTTGTCTCGGTTTTGCGATTTACCTTTTGCAAAACAGAAAAATTCTTGAAACAGTGAGACAAGCACGAAAGGCAGCTGTTGAGTTTGGAGAACAACTGAGAGACCTTGTAAATGGTTTCAAGGAACTTAAAGTAAATAACTCAAAGCGCTCTGACTTTAACGATAGCCTCTTCATGGTCACTGGTAAATACAAAAAACTGAATACAACTGTTGCCAGACTGGAAACGATCAGCTTTCTTACAACACAGATTTTTATCTATTTGTTGATTGCAATTGTGGTGTTTCTGTTGCCAGTTTTCATCAGCCTGGATCAAACAATAATTTTCCAGTTTTTTGCTTCTATATTGTTTCTTATCGCGCCGCTTGAATCACTTATATCTTCTTACCAGAATATATCAAAGGCCAGTATATCCCTGGAGAATATTTATGGACTGGAAAGCGATATTGATAAATCATTATCTGAACTGGTGGATGACAGCCACGTTAATGAAAGGATTACTTTTGACGACTTAAAACTCGAAAATATCTCGTTCAGGTATCATAACAACAATGATAAATTCATCATTGGCCCGATCAATTTGACTGTTAAACGTGGTGAATTGTTATTCATTGCTGGTGGTAATGGCACAGGTAAAACGACATTATTAAAGATAATAACAGGCCTCTATCTTCCTTCCGAAGGTAAAATCCTGATAAATGGAAATATATTAAATCTTGAAAACTACCAATCGTACCGTGAAATGTTTTCCACTATCTTCACTGATTTCCATGTTTTCAATAAACTTTATGGCGTTACGGATTTAAATCAAAATAAACTCTCTGCCATGATGAGTGATCTCAAGCTGGATAATAAAACAAGTATTAAGGATGGCTCATTTAATTCATCAAATCTTTCCAGGGGACAGAAAAAACGGTTTGCATACATTATTTCATATCTGGACAACCGCCAGATATATGTTTTTGATGAATTTGCAGCTGACCAGGACCCGGCATTCAAGAAATATTTCTATTACACTATCCTTCCATCCCTGAAAGCAGAGGGTAAAACTGTCATTGCTGTAACTCATGACGATAATTATTTTGATGCCTGTGACCGCCTGATAAAAATGGATTACGGGAAGATTATTGAATGTGACGAATTTGATGAACCGGTTAGTTGTATTAAAAAGTAGAAAGTAATGCTTGAAATCAGCAATGAATCGTAAATATCTATTATGCCTCCATGTCCTTTTATCAGTGTCATGAAATCCTTGGTTTCATAAATACGCTTGTATGCAGAAAATACAAGGTCTCCCAGAATTGCGCTTATAATAATCAGGCCAATAATCATACTGGCTTCTGAAACCGTATAATTTAACACAAGATGATTGTATACCAGCCCTGCCAGCATGGCTGTCATTACGCCCGCTATCATTCCTTCCCATGTTTTTTTTGGACTGATCCTGGGGAATAAACCGGTTTTTCCAACAAGTCTTCCAAAAATCATCGCAAAAGCATCGTTTGTTTCTGTTACGAGATAAAGAAATATGATTAACAGGAATCCATCATGCATCATGTTAATTTGCAGCAGGCTGGAAATGGACAATGCAATTATAAGCATCGGAAACAACGCGGCTAAAAATGTCTGGCATTTCTTCATAACCAGAATGAATAAAACCAGACTTATAAAAAGAACGATGGATGACAGTAAATAACTAATTGCCTGTTCAGCCGTGGACAAATAAAATACTGTGATAATCAGCACTGAACTCAATAAAATACCTGTCGCTATAATATTAGTTCTATGCCTGTAGCCATGTATATGGGCTATTTCCACATGGGCACGAAGATTGAATAATAAAAGCACTATCATTAAAATTACTCCGCCATAATAAGCAGGAATTAATACCGCGGTCACAATAAGTATTTCCACACCATATAATCTCCATAACTCCGGCAATGTGTCCGGGTTGATATTTTTGATGTGTCTCGCTGAAAAAATAACCAGTGCGCCCACGATAAATAGCGACAGGATGAGAAAAACAGTTATTACGAGGTCGGGATACAAGATATTGATATTTTTCTGGTGTTAAATGATTCTGTATTTATGTTATACAATAACTCCCGGAAATCATTGCCTTGCGCGGGCCCAATCAAATAAATCCGGGAAACATTGACACTGATTGAACAACTTTCTTCTTATATCACCCAAATTCCCGCCGAGTAACGCTATCGGTTCAAAGCGTGCATTGAATATTGTACGTCATTTGCCTCGATATGGCTGGTATCCGGTTGTACTTGCAGCGCCGGTATCACAGCAGGAATGTGATAAAAGTGTTATGAAATTATTACCCGAAAAAACTAATGTATCCTATCGATTTACTTCCGTATTTCAAAAACCACCTGGTGTAAAAAACAGGGAAAATAATAAAACTTCATTATTAAAAAAAATGGCCGCCAATGGACCATATTATACACCTTTTGATCAATATCTCTCACAGGTCCCTGCAGCCATACGCGCCGGCAAACAACTGATAAGACAGTACAAGCCAAGGCTTATTCTGGTAAATGCCGATCCATGGTCTGGTTTCATAGTTGGAAACAGACTGTCCAAATGGGCGGACATCCCCTGGATTGCCGACCTGCGCGACCCATGGAGCATGCATGCTTTCAAAATGTCACTGCGGCCATGGATAATCAGGTTTCTTATCAATCATTTTGAGTCAGTATTCTTTCATAATGCCGCAAAGGTAATTCTGAATACCAGAATGTGTAGTATTGCATACCAGGAAAAATACGGAGCAACCCTGGATAATGAACATTTTATATATATCAGAAATGCATTTGATCCGGAATGTTATGATGCACCTGATGATATTGGTGAAAAGAATAAATTCTCTCTCCATTATTTTGGCTCATTCCGCAATTACCAGGGCCCCGGCCATTTATTTGAATTATTCAGACAATTTATACAAAAATACAATTTAAACCCGGATGAGGCAGAGCTTGTATTGTACGGTGAACAACGTGAAGAAGATTTGCAGCATATACAAAACATGAATATCTCGACATATATCAGACTTCATGAAGCTGTCAGCCTGAGAGATACGCTGTACTGTCTGCGCAATGCCTCAGTGCTGGTTCTGATCGAGGGGCCCTACAAAAGGTTGCAACTTCCGGCAAAACTCTATGATTACCTGGCTGCCAGGCGGCCTATACTGGCATTATCAGACAATAATGAACTTACAGAAATTATTTATAAAACAGGATCTGGACTGGTGGCAAATTATCATGATCTTGCTGATGCAATGAGGCAACTTGAAAAATTATATCTTGATAGAAAAAAGCCATGGCAATTTAATGAAACCGGGATTACAAACTATTCTGTGGATAAGCAGGCCGAGAAATTTTCTGAGTTATTCAATGCGGTTGTTTTAAACAGCCATAGTAAATAACAATTTTCTTCATTATCCGGCCAGCCTGCTACTTGACCGTTTTTGCAGATCTCTTTATCTGAAATTTAAACCAGGAGTTAAGCAACGGTCTTATAAGACTATGCAACCATCCCAACACAGTCATGGAATATCCCGGTGTAATAATAAATTTATTCCGGCTGATACCCATGATGATGATTTTGGCAACATCATCAGCTGACATAACACCGCCGCTTTTTGTGATCAGTGTTGTTTCATGAGGTTTAAGCCTGCGTTCTTCAACAAGTTGCGGGGTTTCTGTATCCGGAGGGAAAACAACTGAAATCCTGATTCCATACGGTTCAGATTCGGCCTGCAATACTTCTGCAAAACCACGGACGGCAAATTTTGAAGGGCTATAACCCGAATAACCATAAATACCGATTAAACCGGCGCCGGAGGATATCATAACAATATGGCCATTACCCTTGCTCCTCATCATGGGTTCTATTGCTTTAACAGCATATACTGTACCCAGATAATTTACGGCAATCATTTTCTCAAACATTTCCACTGGCAGTGAATGAAAATATCCTGGAATAACTGTGCCGGCGCTGGTCACCAGTATCTGCGGGATATCCAATAAGTTTACTGATTGTTCGATTGCATTTTCTATTTGAAAACGGGAGGAAACATCAGCCGTAAACGTCTCTATTCTTTGTGACGGATCAGTGCTTTGCTTCAGGAGATACTGTTTTGCCCCAGCCAGACGGTCTTTGTTACGGGCAATGATGGATAGGTTCCAGCCCGCCTTGACATAATGCCTTGCTATTGCCAGGCCTATACCGCTTGAACCCCCTGTGATAATCACATGACCACGGTTCATTTCAAGTCAATTTAACCGAGCTCTGATAATTCCCTGGCAAGATTGGTTACAGTAAATTGAATTTCTTCTTTAGAGTGCTGTAAGGTTATAAAAAAACGTAACTTCGCATCGTTATGCTTTACAGCAGGATAGATGACGGGCTGCACATGTATTCCCTGATCAAACAGGCGTTTGGACAATTGCATACACAATAAGTCATCGCCCACGAAAATCGGTATTATTGGTGCGCCATTATTCATTCCGGTATCAAGCCCGGCCTCATGTGCCAGTGACAGAAAAAACTCTGTATTACTTCTCAGTTTTGAGACCCGCTCCGGTTCATTTTGAAGCACCTGAAATGCTGCCATTGCTGCTGCCGTATCAGGTGGGGACAAACCAACGCTGAAAATGAAGCCAGGTGCAGAAAATTTCAGATATTCTATCAAGGGCCTGCTGCCGGCAATGAACCCGCCACAACTGGCAAATGATTTACTCAGGGATCCCATCCAAATATCAACATCATTGCGATCAATGGAAAAATACTCACCGATACCACGACCGTATTCGCCAATCACCCCTAATGAATGTGCTTCATCAACCATCAATAATGTATTAAAGCGTTTCTTGATTTCGACCACTTTTCTTAGATCCGGAATATTGCCATCCATGCTGTAAGTACCTTCGATAACTATAATCACTCTTTGATATTTTCCCCGGTGCCTGGACAGAAGCTGCTGAAGTTTGTCCCAGTCATTACGGGGGTAGGTCATGTGTTTGGCATTTGTCAGATTACAACCGGTAAGGATACTGTTATGTGCCATATCATCATGAATGACCAGATCCTTGCGGCCAAACAGATGTCCCAGAGTAGTGACGTTTGTGTTATAGCCACTTACAAACACCAGGCAGTCTTCCACCCCCAGAAAATCGGCAATGACTTTTTCCAGTTCGACATGTAAGGAGATTTGCCCCGATACTATCCGGCTGGCCGAAACAGATGTGCCAAATTTATCAATGGCTGCCTTGGCAGCACTAGTTACCTGTGGATGTCCTGACAAACCCAGATAATTATAACCTGAAAAATTGATATATTGACGGCCATTAATAACAGCATTGTTTGAATTTGCTGCGTCGTTCGTCAGAAAGAAGGGTATGGAAATATTTCTCTTGAGCGCCTCTGCCTTCCTTCTTTGCAGGATAAGATAACCGGGATGGTTCTCAAATGAAGTGTAATCAGCAGTGGTAGGTTTTGCATCCGGCCATGACTTTTTTTCATGTGGTGAATTATGTAACTCTTCAGCACTATCAGCATCCATATCAGATATTCCCTTATAAAGAGTAAATTTTCGCGCGAGTTCTTCAGACAATGGTTGTCACCAATTTATGGTTCCGGGCTAATTAATAGCGCCTGTAGTTAAAATTAAATTAATGTTTGATGGAAATTGTCAGTTGCGACAGCAATCAGTGTAATCATTTCCTGCTGACCCCCCATCTGCGAACTCAACGTGAAGCAAGTGCGGATACCGGTCAAATCTCCTTAATGTTATCCCGGTTTAGCCTGTTTTATTTATTTTGAGTCACCTGACCTAAACCAAAGTCTGAACATTATATTTTGCTTGCAGCTGGAAAGGAAATTAATAATTTCCAAGTACAAAATATTATTACCGCCCCGTTCTCCGGTTTATAAATAATACAGATTGAACTTAACTAATTAATACCTTACTAATTCAATAAGTTAAATACTTGACTATTTTAATATGTTATATAAACTGTATATATCTGCTTTGGTGCTTTTACTAAAATGGCTCTGTGATTAACTGTAAATTAATCAAATAGTTAGTGAGTTATTGATTGACAACACAGTACTTATATAAACATTTTTACCAAGTTCAACAAGACAGGAAATCGCTATGAAACTGACCACCAAGGGACGTTATGCCGTGAACGCCATGCTGGATCTGGCTCTCCATGATACCAACAGCCCGGTTACTCTGGCTGATATTGCCAAAAGACAGGAGATTTCGCTGGCTTATTTGGAACAATTGTTCGCCAAACTAAAGAAGGACGGCCTGGTGAGCAGCGCCCGTGGTCCGGGCGGGGGTTATCGCTTGAAAAGACCTGCTTTGGTTATCACCGTAGCAGACGTGATCAACGCTGTGGACGAACCGGTAGACACCACCCGTTGTGGTGGCCAGCAGAACTGCCAGAGTGATCTACGTTGCCTGACCCATGACCTGTGGACAGACCTGAACAATCAGATATCAACATTCCTGAGCGGTGTCACATTGGGAGAGCTGGTGCAACGTAATAATGTAAAAGTGGTTTCCGCCAGACAGGATGTCGATTCTTCCTGCACTTTCAAACTGATGAAGAGGCTAGATAAACATGCCAGCGTTCATTAATTTGACCGAACGGGCCGCTGCACACGTGAAGGGTTTTCTTGCCAAACAGGGTAAGGGCATCGGACTGCGGGTCGCTGTCAAACCGACCGGTTGTTCCGGTTACCAGTACGTGATCGAAACCGTCGAGACGATTAACGATCAGGACCAGGTGTTTGAATCCAACGGGGTCAAGGTCGTAACTGATCAAATCAGCCTGCGTTATCTTGCCGGTACCGAACTCGACTATGTCCATAAGGGACTCAATGCCGGTTTCAGGTTCAACAATCCCAATGTGGAGGAAACCTGTGGCTGTGGTGAAAGTTTCAACGTAAAGGAGGCCGTGGAATAGATGGCAACCAAATCTCAAGACGTCGAAACACTCGTCAAAAAAGAATACGCGCACGGTTTCGTTACCGAGATCGATGCGGACACCGTGGCGCCCGGCCTGAATGAAGACGTTATCCGGCTCATCTCACATAAGAAGAATGAGCCCGAATGGTTGCTGGAATGGCGGCTGAAGGCCTACCGGCACTGGTTAACAATGGAAGAACCCAAATGGGCACATGTCCATTACAACCCGATCGATTTTCAGGAGATTTCCTACTATTCAGCACCGAAGTCAACAAATGATGCGCCCAAAAGCCTGGATGAAGTCGATCCCAAACTGCTGGAGACCTACGAGAAACTCGGCATACCTCTGCACGAACAGAAAATGCTGGCGGGCGTTGCAGTAGATGCGGTTTTCGACAGTGTCTCTGTTGCTACGACTTTCAAGAAAAAACTGGCCGAGGCCGGTGTCATCTTTTGCCCGTTCTCAGAGGCGGTGCAGGAGCATCCCGAACTCGTGAAAAAATACCTGGGCTCGGTTGTTCCTGCCGCCGATAATTTTTATGCGGCGTTGAACTCCGCTGTGTTTACAGATGGATCTTTTTGCTATATCCCGAAAAACACACGGTGTCCGATGGAGCTTTCTACCTATTTCCGTATCAATGCCTCCAAAACCGGGCAATTCGAACGGACCCTGATCGTTGCTGATGAAGGCAGCCATGTCAGTTACCTTGAAGGCTGCACTGCACCGATGCGTGATGAAAACCAGCTGCACGCCGCTGTAGTTGAACTGATCGCCCTGGACAATGCAACGATCAAGTATTCCACGGTCCAGAACTGGTATCCGGGTGATGAAAACGGTAAAGGCGGTATTTATAACTTTGTCACCAAGCGTGGTGACTGCCGCGGTGTTAACTCGCACATCTCCTGGACCCAGGTGGAAACGGGTTCAGCTATCACCTGGAAATATCCAAGTTGTCTGTTGAAGGGTGACAATTCTGTCGGTGAGTTTTATTCAGTTGCTGTCACCAACAATTACCAGCAGGCCGATACCGGCACCAAGATGATCCATCTTGGAAAAAACACACGCAGCACGATTATCTCCAAGGGGATCTCGGCCGGACACGGACAGAATGCGTATCGCGGTCTGGTAAAGATCAGCAAGAACGCAGCCAATGCACGCAATTATACACAGTGTGACTCATTATTGATGGGCGACCGTTGCGGTGCACATACCTTCCCTTATATCGAGGCCAGGAATGCCAGCGCACAGGTGGAACATGAGGCCACAACTTCAAAGATTGGTGATGATCAGTTGTTTTACTGCATGCAGCGCGGGATCGCCGAAGAAGATGCTGTGCACATGATTGTCAACGGCTTCTGTAAAGAGGTATTCAAGGAATTGCCAATGGAATTTGCGGTAGAGGCACAGAAGTTGTTGAGTGTAACTCTGGAAGGCGCAGTGGGATGAATACAGTCACGAATACAGGAAATTAATCAGGACAAGCCTTTATGCTTGAAATAAAAAATCTACACGTCACGATTGACGGGAAAATGATCCTCAAGGGCCTGGACCTCAAGGTCAACGCCGGAGAAGTGCATGCCATTATGGGACCTAATGGCTCCGGTAAGAGTACACTCGCCAATGTCCTCGCCGGGCGTGATGGTTATGTCGTCACTGATGGGACGATTACCTACCAGGGCAAAAACCTTGTCGAGATGGCGCCCGAAGTGCGCGCCTGTGAAGGTATTTTCCTGGCCTTTCAATATCCGGTCGAGATCCCCGGCGTCAATAACATCTACATGTTGAAGGCCGCGATGAACGCCATCCGTGCCTACCGTGGAGAACCACCACTCGATGCAGTTGAATTCCTGAACCTGATCAAGGAAAAAGTGAAGCTGGTCAATTTGAAAGAGGAACTGTTGAACCGTTCTGTCAACGAGGGGTTTTCCGGCGGTGAGAAAAAACGCAACGAGATTTTCCAGATGGCCGTACTGGAGCCGAAACTTGCCATACTGGATGAAACCGATTCAGGACTGGATATCGATGCATTGAAGACAGTGGCAGAAGGGGTCAACAGTCTGCGTCATCATGATCGGGCAATTATCATCGTCACCCATTATCAACGCCTGCTGAATTACATCGTCCCGGATCAGGTGCACGTCTTGTCCGATGGCAAGATTATCAAATCCGGTCACCGTGAACTTGCGCTGCAACTGGAAGAAAAAGGCTACGAATGGGTCAAGCAGGAGGCCGCTGCCGCATGAACTCCACAGTCATCAAACATTATGTTGATCAATTTCAACATCTGCAAAAAGAACTGATAAGCGATCAGTTACAGGCACACCGTCAGTCTGCAATTGAATTGTTGCAGGAGACTGGCTTCCCGACCATGCGCCAGGAAAACTGGAAATATACGGATGTGCGGCCGATTACAGGCAAGTTGTTCAACACAACGACAGTTGACCCTGAAAAAATTTCAACAGAAACCTTTGACAATTTACGTCTGCATGAGCTCGATTGTCATGAGCTGGTCTTTATCAACGGCCGTTATTCCGCCGGACATTCCATTCTCAAGGCACTGCCTGAAGGTGTGGTGATAAAAGACCTTGCCAGTGCATTAAAAGATCATCCACAACTGATTGCAGAACATCTATCCGGATTTTCAGCTGCGGAACACAATGGTTTTTCGGCATTAAATACTGCCTTCATCAGGGATGGTGCTCTCATCTGTCTGCCTCCAAACGCTGTCATTGAAAAACCAATCAACCTGCTCTACCTGTCAGGCTTGAACGATCAGCCTTTTGCAAGTCACCCGCGTAATCTGATCATCCTGTCTGAAAATTCACAGGTAACTGTCATAGAAAGCTATATCGGTCTGAATGACAGTGACTATTTCACCAACACCGTCACGGAAGTGTGTATGAAGCAAAATGCACACCTGCAACATTACAAGATACAGCAGGAGAGCATGCAGGCTTACCACATAGGTAGTCTCAAAATAACTCAGGCAAAAGACAGCCAGGTTGAGTCACACTCGATTTCACTGGGTGGTGCGCTGGTGCGCAACGATATACACAGCCTTCTGGAGGCGGAAGGTGCCGGGATCAGGATGAATGGTCTGTACATGGCTACCGGCAAACAACATGTAGACAACCATACCCGCGTTGACCACATGCGGCCACACACAAGCAGCCATGAAATCTACCGCGGCGTACTGAACGATCACGCTCGCGGTGTATTCAATGGCAAGGTCGTCGTGCACAAGGATGCACAGAAAACTGATGCCGTGCAATCCAATGCAAATTTGCTGTTGTCAGACAATGCCGAAGTGGATACCAAACCGGAACTGGAGATCTACGCCGATGATGTGAAATGTGCACATGGTGCAACCGTCGGCCAACTGGACCAGGACATGCTGTTTTATCTGCGTTCACGATCCATAGACGAAAACACCGCAAAGAGCCTGCTCACATTTGCCTTTGCCGATGAAGTGATCCGCCGGATCAATCTTGACCCCATCCGGAAACGTCTGGAATACCAGGTTATCGGCCGTTTACCTGAGGCTGATCTGATACGGGAATTCGCTGCATGAACACGAATATAGCGCAAACATTGTCCGCAGGTCAGAGTACATTTTCTGTTGACACTATCCGTGCAGATTTCCCGATCCTGCAACAGGAGGTACATGGCAAACAGCTGGTGTATCTGGACAATGCCGCGACGACACAGAAACCTTTATCAGTGATCACTACGCTGGATGACTATTACCGCCACTACAATTCAAATATTCATCGCGGCGTACATAGCCTTAGCGAAAAAGCAACTGCGGCGTATGAAGCATCCAGAAAAAAAACAAAAGACTTCATTAATGCTGCATCAACAAAGGAAATAATCTTTGTCCGGGGCACAACAGAGGCAATTAACCTGGTTGCCCAGAGTTACGGCCGTTCCACACTGAAGCCCGGTGATGAGATTATCATCTCCGAGATGGAACATCATTCCAATATTGTTCCCTGGCAACTGCTCTGTGAACAGACCAGTGCCGTGCTCAGGATTATTCCTATCAATGATGATGGTGAACTCATCTTGGAAGAATACAGAAAATTATTAAATGAAAAGACAAAGATCGTTGCTATTGTTCATATATCGAATGCACTTGGCACCATTAATCCGGTGAAAAAGATCATCGATATGGCACATGCAGTAAATGCTGTTGTACTCGTAGATGGCGCACAGGCAGTTGCTCATACTGGCGTGGATGTACAGGCACTGGAATGTGATTTCTATGTTTTCTCCGGTCACAAGCTGTTTGGCCCGACCGGAACCGGTGTTCTTTATGGCAAACAGGAATTGCTTGAACGTATGCCGCCTTATCAGGGTGGCGGCGACATGATTAAAATGGTCACTCTGAAAAAAACGCTGTTTAACGATCTGCCCTATAAATTTGAAGCGGGGACTCCACATATCGCCGGAGTGATCGGCCTGGGTGCTGCAATTGATTACGTCACGAAAACCGGCCTGGCCAACATCAGCGCCTGGGAGACGGCCCTGATTCAATATGCCACAGCAGAATCTGCGAAGATTAACGGACTGAGGCCGATTGGTACAGCGAAAGAAAAAATCAGCATCCTGTCATTTACCCTGGACAAGATACACCCGCACGATATCGGTACAATCCTGGATCATGAAGGTATTGCCATACGTACCGGTCATCATTGTGCCATGCCGGTGATGGAACACTTCCATGTGCCTGCTACGGCACGTGCATCATTTGCCTTCTATAACACTCATGCAGAAGTGGATCGACTGTTGCAAGGTCTCAAAAAATGTCTGGAGATATTCGGCTGATGTTCGATCTGAAAGACCTTTATCAGGAATTGATAGTTGATCATAACCGCAACCCGCGAAACTTCAGAAAGATGCAGGATGCCGACCGGGTAGTCGAAGGGTTTAATCCATTATGCGGTGATCACCTTAACCTCTATCTTAAACTCAATCAGGATCAGATCGCCGATTTGAGTTTTGATGGCAGCGGATGCGCCATCTCAGTTGCGTCTGCTTCACTGATGACAGATGCATTGAAAGGGAAAAAAGTGGCAGATGCAGAATCTGTATTCAATGTATTCCATAATATGATCACAGACAACAAACTACACGATGCTGAAGAAATTGAACATCTGGGCAAGCTTGCTGCCCTGTTAGGAGTTAAAGACTATCCGGCACGGGTGAAGTGCGCTACTTTATGCTGGCATACCCTGCACACTGCACTTGAAGGCAAGGAAAAAACCGTAACAACAGAGTAGGCAAACGATGAGCAGCAAACACGAACATGAACCAATCACGCTGATGCGCGATTGCGAGGCAATCCTGATTCCCTCCGGCGCACCGCTCGAATTGCCGGCGGGCAGTGTAGTATTTATCACCCAGGCGCTGGGCGGTTCCTATACGGTTAATATCAATGGCAACCTTGCGCGTATTGCAGCCAGGGATGCGGATGCGCTGGGTTTTGATATCGACACAGAGACCAGTCACCCGAAAGGTCATCGTATCGATGGCGGTACAGTAGATGAAGACATGATCTGGGACCAGATGCGCTCCTGTTATGACCCCGAGATACCAATTAATATTGTTGATCTGGGACTTATTTACAATTGTGATATCAATCCCATTGAAGACGGGGGGAACAAGGTAGATATCCTCATGACACTGACAGCACCTGGTTGCGGGATGGGACAGTTCCTGGCCGAGGATGTCCGCAGCAAGATCATGGCTGTCCCCAATGTCACTGAAGTGAATGTTGAACTTACTTTTGACCCCCCTTGGAACCAGAGCATGATGTCAGAGGCAGCAAGACTGGAAACCGGGCTTTATTAGGGTACAGCATGTCAGTCTGGACTGATGTAGCACCGGCAGTGGAAATCGGACCCGGCCAGTCGAGACTTATTAATATTGAGGATGTCGATATCGCTGTATTCAATCTGGATGGCCGATATTATGCTATTGAAGATATGTGCAGCCATGATGGCTCAGCCATGCTCGGGTGTGGTCTGGAAGCGGCAAAGGTTATTGAAGGTGACCAGATCATATGCCCCCGCCATGGGGCACGTTTTTGCATCAGAACCGGTGCAGCCCTTAACCCGCCGGCCTACGAACCCGTAACCTGCTTCCCGGTCCGTGTTGAAAACGGCATGGTCCAGACCCGTGATAACCGTTGGGATTAGCTTTACGGGATTGGCCAAGCACGTATAATCCCGCGTTTAATTATTTCAGTAATTACTTAACGCGGAGAATCTGTAAATGGCAATTGAACAAACATTGTCGATTATCAAACCTGACGCCGTAGCGAAAAATCTGATAGGTGAAATCTATTCCAGGTATGAAAAAAACGGTTTGCGTATAGTTGCCGCCAAAATGCTACATCTCAGCAGACAACAGGCAGAAGATTTTTATGCCGTACATAAAGCACGGCCTTTCTATAAACAACTGGTTGAATTCATGATTTCTGGCCCGGTGATAGTACAGGTACTTGAAGGTGATAATGCCATAACGCGCCACCGCCAGTTGATAGGCGCCACCATACCGAAATTTGCCGCCCCCGGTACGATTCGTTATGACCTTGCTTATCACAACAGGAGCAATCCTGAAGCCCATGAAAATGCCGCGCATGGTTCGGACAGTCATGACAACGCACGTGCTGAAATCGATTTTTTCTTCAAACCGGAAGAGATTTGCCGTAGAACGCGGTGATCTAATTTATGAGCGGAAAAATCAATCTGCTTGATCTGGATCGCGATGCCATGATGGCCTTTTTCACCGGCATCGGTGAAAAACCCTTCCGCGCCAGCCAGATCTTGAAGTGGATTTACCAGCAGGGAATACTGGATTTCGCGCAAATGACCAACCTGAGCAAGACGATGCGGGAAAAGCTGGCACAGATTGCCTGCATTAAATTCCCGGAAGTCGTCACCGAACAGGTCTCCAGTGATGGTACACGCAAATGGCTGCTGCGCGTGGATGCACAAAATTGCATAGAGACCGTATTCATACCTGAGAAAGACCGCGGTACCTTGTGCGTCTCCTCCCAGGTCGGTTGTGCGCTGGATTGCAGTTTCTGCTCTACCGGCAAACAGGGATTTAACCGCAATCTTTCTGTTGGCGAGATCATCGGCCAGGTCTGGATTGCGAATAAAGCTCTGGCGTATTACCAGCACCGGGACAGGATCATCTCCAATATTGTAATGATGGGTATGGGTGAACCGCTGCTGAATTTCGATAATGTACTGAAAGCCATGAACCTGATGATGGATGACCTGGCTTTCGGGTTGTCTCACCGGCGGGTAACACTCAGCACCTCCGGGATCATCCCGGGTATCGACAAACTTGCAGAAATCAGCAATGTCAGCCTGGCCATATCCCTGCACGCAGCCAATAATCCGTTGCGCGATATCCTGGTACCGATAAACAAAAAGTATCCCGTTGAAGCTCTGATCGACGCCAGCAGGCGCTATTCACAATCGCAGGATGGTGAACCCATCACCTTTGAATATGTCATGCTGGATGGAGTAAATGACACTGAAACCGACGCTATTGGTTTGAGCAGATTGCTGCGCGGCCTGCCCGCAAAGGTCAACCTGATCCCCTTTAATCCCTTTCCCGGGGCCGAATATAATCGTTCCAAAGCAGATACAATTAATCGTTTTAGGGAAATTTTAATGAATGCTGGCATAATAACTCTCACGCGCAAAACCCGGGGTGAAGATATAGACGCTGCCTGTGGTCAACTGGTGGGACAGGTACTTTCCCGTGCCAGGCGGCATCAAATGCAACACGTCGAAAAAAGCATATGAAAATAATCCAACTGATTTTTCTGGTATTGCTGATCCCCGGTCTCAGCAGTTGCGCGCAGATCATGGGGCCAGGCGGAACCCTGAGTGCATCCGATCGCAGTAATGAAGTGGCGGAAGCGAATCTCAATCTGGGAGTTGCCTATATGCAGCGTGGAGATTACGAAAAAGCACTGGATAAACTGAATAAGGCACTGGCCGCCGACACGCGCCATACACCGACTTACAATGCACTGGGCCTGCTCTATCAAAAGCTGGGCAAACCTGAACAGGCGGAACAGTATTTCAAACAGGCCTTGTCTATCAACCAGAATGATGCACACACGCTCAATAACTATGGCCAGTTCCTCTGTGACGAAGGCCGTTATGACCAGGCGCAGGAAGCCTTTCTCAAGGCGGCGTCAAATCCGCTTTATGAAGTACCGGAGATTCCAATCACCAATGCTGGCACCTGCGCACTGGAAAATAATCAACCGGATATGGCGGAACAACACTTCAGAAATGCATTGGATAAAAATCCAAAAGTACCCGTCGCGTTGATACAAATGAGCCAGTTGTCCTATGATCAGGGTAATTATCTGTCTGCCCGGGGTTACCTGCAGCGTTATCTTGAAGTTGCCAAACACACCGCCCACAGCCTGTGGCTGGGCATCCAGATAGAACAAAACCTCGGTGATAAGAATACCTTGTCCAGTTATGCGTTATTACTTAAAAATAATTTTCCAAATTCAAGAGAAGCAGGGCTGCTCCTGGAATCCGGCTTTAAATAACCATGACCGATAAATCACAACATCCAGGTAATGAATTACCGCAACAGACGCCCGGCCAGATATTAAGGCAAGCGAGGGAAAGGCTGGGGCTGGAACAAAAAGACATTTCATCAAAATTAAACCTGCAAGTTGATACCATAGATGCTGTGGAGAATGACGCCGCTGAAAAACTGCCTGCCCCAACCTATGTACGTGGGTATATACGCAGTTACGCACGCATGGTACAGCTTAACGGAGACGAACTCATCAAACTCTATGAAAATGATGCTGCCGGCCCCCCTGAAATCATTCCCGATATCAGGCAACATCACCAGATAAGCAGTAACGACAAACCGGTCAAGGCAGTAACTTACCTGATCACATTTGGCCTGGCCCTGTTATTAATTGCCTGGTTGCAGAGCCATTATGTCGTTGAAAAAACCGCCCACATCAACGATACAGTTGCTGATGAAACAACCAGTGACAATCGTCAAATGCATTCCCAGACAACTGAACTTCCAGCTTATGATCTCCCTGCTACCGAGTTGCCGCCATTGACTTCTTCCGGTTTGTCCATGGGTATAACAGAACAGGAAACCGAGACACTGATTAAAGAAATTTTGATAAACAAGCCTGGCATGACAGATACGCCCACTATAGATACAGCTATCGAACTTGCCACCGGAGCTGCCGGCACCGAGATTACCGGAACGAACGTAACACCCGAAGATCAAATCACATTCACAATCAGCAAAGCGTCGTGGATCGAAGTCTATGATTCAGGAAAAAACAAATTATACCTGGGAATGGGAAAACCCGGCGAAGAGATCAATATAACTGGCATCGCCCCTTTCAATGTCCTGCTGGGCTATTCGTCCGGTGTTGTGGTTAACTTTAACGGGAATAAATTCGATACAGAGCCTTTTACCAAGGGCAGCATTGCCAGATTTACGCTCAGTAAACAAGAACCTCAGGATATTAGTGAATAACAGGCCCGGTGTCTGGTCACCATCAGGTTTGTTAAAATACCACTTCCATCACTTCAGGAGATAACCTTGTCCGGCAAGATTCAGGCCATACGGGGGATGCATGACATCCTGCCCGATCAGGCACATGCATGGCGCCATATAGAGAACACCATCATCGCGGTCATCAATAGTTACTGCTACCAGGAAATACGTATCCCGGTTGTTGAAAAAACAGAACTGTTTGCCCGTTCTATAGGTGAACTCTCCGATATAGTTACCAAGGAGATGTATACATTCACGGATCGAAACGATGAGTCCCTGACCTTACGGCCTGAAGGTACAGCCGGATGCGTCAGGGCCGGTCTGGAGCATGGATTGTTTCATAACCAGATCCAGAAACTCTGGTATATCGGACCGATGTTCCGGCATGAGCGTCCACAAAAAGGAAGGCAACGGCAATTTCACCAGATCGGACTGGAGGCTTTCGGCTTGTCCGGTCCGGATATTGATGCCGAACTTATCATACTGTGTGCCCGCATCTGGCAAACTCTGAAACTGGACAGTATCACGCTGCAATTAAATACACTGGGCACGGCCACAACCCGCAATCATTACAAAGAATTACTCATTGAGTATTTTTCCGGTTACAAGGAACAACTGGATAAAGACAGTCAGCACCGGTTATATAACAATCCTCTGCGCATACTGGACAGCAAAAACCCGGACATGCAAAGTATCATCTCGGGTGCGCCCAGCATCCATGATCATCTGGATGCAGAATCATCAGACCACTTTGCCGGTCTCCGGGCGATTCTGGATGAAACTGCCATTGCTTACACTATCAACCCCTACCTGGTCCGTGGCCTGGATTATTATGGCAAAACAGTATTTGAATGGACGACTGATCTGCTCGGTGCGCAGGGTACAGTTTGCGCCGGTGGCAGATATGATGGTCTGGTAGAGCACTTCGGTGGCAAACCTGCCCCGGCCATTGGCTGTGCCATGGGACTTGAGCGACTGATTGATCTGGTGCAACTAGACAATACGATGGATGACTCAACCGGCATACCCCAGATTTACCTGATACTGGCGGATGAAGCCATCCAGACCGGTTTGAAACTGGCCGAAGATCTGCGCAAGATGGTACCAGGCTTGCGACTGATGAGTCATTGTGGCGGTGGCAGTTTCAAGTCCCAGTTCAAAAAAGCTGATAAATCCGGGGCCCAGCTTGCCATTATCCTGGGTCAGGAAGAACTGATAAATCAGACTGTTAGAGTTAAATCACTACGTGATGGCTCTGCGCAAAACACCATGCCATGTGTCAATCTTGCAGAATATGTAAAACAGTATTTGGCGGTAGTGGGCTACTTTGAAAATGCTTGATCTGTTCAAGTACTATGGTTTGTGCCATAATGAGGTATGGCTAAGCTCAAGCGCCCATCCGACCCCATCCAATTGGCGAAGCTCGTTGGTGATATTGCCACAGAACAAGTTAAGGATGAAGCTGTCAAACCACCTACTAGCGATGAAATACGGCGAGTTATGTCCGCGCTGGGGAAGATCGGCGGCCCGAAAGGCGGTAAAGCTAGAGCAAAGAATCTCTCAGCAAGAAAACGCTCCGAGATCGCCTGCAAGGCTGCTGCGGCTAGATGGAAAAAGAACGAGAAATAATTATGGGGCAACCAGTCTTCGCAAAAGTATGGGGTGAAACTCAGCAACTACATCCTACACGGAAAGAATTGTTTTTGAAATTGGAAAGTTTGTTACAGTTGCCCGTGATTACTTATTTTACAAGTTTTAGATATCCAGTGTCTGTGTCAGATGATGATATGGATATGCTTATGGCTATCCTACAAGAAACTGACCTTTCAAGGGGTCTGGCGCTTTTAATTAGTTCTCCAGGAGGAGACGGATTGGCGGCAGAGCGCATACTGAACGCATGTCGCACATGTTCTAATACTGGGGATTACATTGCTATAGTGGCTGGAAAGGCTAAATCCGCTGCCACAATGATCTGTTTCGGCGCAAGTAAGATCATGATGGGGCCATCTTCAGAACTAGGCCCAGTTGATCCGCAGATAATTCGATCAGAAGATGGTAATACAAAACGCTTCTCTGTTTTCAATTACATTAATAGCTACGAAAAGCTATTTAATCGAGCCGTCAAGGTAAAAGGAAACTTAGAACCATTTCTTCAGCAATTAGCACGCTATGATGAACGGGAAATAGAGGAATTGCGTTCAGCGGCGTCCTTGTCGGAAGACATTTCTGTGAGGGCACTTATGACAGGCATGCTTAAGGGAAAAACAAAGACCAAGATTAAGAAAAATATTGAGGTTTTTTTGAACCCTTCAGCCGGGACTAAGTCTCATGGACGTCCGATTTATTTCGATGAAGCATCAAAATGTGGATTGAAAATTGAGAAAATGGATGTAAAATCAGAAATATGGAATGTTGCATATGAACTATATGTACGCACAGATCAATATGTTTCTACTAAAGTAACGAAATGTATAGAAAGTAAGGAACATTCTTTTTCCGCCGCAATCACATAAGCAAAGCCATCATGACTTTCATAAAATCATCCACAAAGCGCCTAGCGGTCGCCAAAAAGTCTTTCCAAAAGAAATTAGATGAGTTAGCTCCATTCATTCGGCCAGCCGTAATCGAGGAATATGAGTCTAGGGGGAGATGGATTGGTAACACTACCCCAGAACCAACTTTAGGCACGCCTGACCACTTAATAAAAGCTGAATAAACAGGCTTCTGTTTTCACATACCATGACCCCGCTAACTGCGGGGTTATGTTTTTATGCTAGCGTTAGGGACTTGACATGCTTGTACTGTTCAAGCATAATAGGTTCATAGGAGGTAATTACTATGAACCGTCTAAGTATTCAAGAACGAGCCAAGATATTAGGGTGTCTCGTTGAGGGCATGTCTGTACGTGCGAGCTGCCGTATAACCGGCGCTGCCAAAAAAACCGTCCTCCGTCTAATTGGTGAGTTTGGCGCAGCATGTGCCGAATATCACGATAAGCATGTTCGCAATATCAGCAGCCAGCGCATCCAGTGCGATGAAATATGGTCGTTCTGTTATGCAAAGAAAAAGAATGTCCCGCAGGAATTACAGGGGGTGTATGGCTATGGAGATGTTTATACATGGACGGCCTTGGATGCTGATACCAAGCTAATGGTTAGCTGGTTGGTCGCCAACCGGAACGTCAAGGCCGCAAATAAGTTTATTCATGACTTGCGAGATCGTCTGGTAGGCCGAATCCAGCTCACGACGGACGGTTATAAAATATATCTAAATGCCATAGAGAATGTGTTTGCTGGCGATATTGATTACGCACAGTTAGTTAAGGTTTATGGTGATGGTGAGGCAGCCACGGAGAAGAAATACAGTCCTAGCGAGTTTGTTTGTGCCGACAAGACAAAAGTTACCGGCAATCCTGATCCGGCCCATATATCTACCAGTTTTGTAGAGCGTAGCAATCTCAGTATGCGCATGTCCATGCGACGGTTTACGCGGCTAACCAATGCCTTTTCCAAGAAAATCGCCAATCATGAACACGCGATCGCGATCTATTTCATGTATTATAACTTTGGCCGTATTCATCAAACATTGCGCGTTACACCTGCAATGGAAGCCGGTATAACTGACCATGTATGGAGTCTTGAAGAGATTGTAGGGCTGGCAGAACCAGTTAAAATGGCTGCTTAGTCAAAGTAGCCCACTACCTATTTGGCCTGAAATTTGAACTTAGGCTGATGCATCATTATGATCGCACGCTTTATCACATAATATTGAACCTGTCCCCAGACGGGAATCCCATAAACAAACCAGGAGATGGACTTGGACGTAACCAGAACAGAAGAAGAACAGCTTGAGGCCATTAAAAAATGGTGGGCCGAGAATGGCTGGTCCGTTGTCGGCGGGATAGTGATAGGTCTGGGCGCAATCTTTGGCTGGCGCAGTTGGGAGGCATACCAGCTGGCCCGGGCCGAAGCAGCCTCCAATGTCTATGCCGATTTGATCGTTGAAGTGCGCCAAAACAGAAATGATAAGGCAAGCGAACTGGCGCATAAATTACTGGGTGATTATTCAGCCACCAGTTATGCCATCTTTGCATCCCTGATACTGGCCAGACTGGACGTGGAAGCCGGTGACCCGGCCTCGGCAATCCGGCACTTGCAATGGGTCATGGACGAGACAGGGCAGAATGAATTCAAACATCTGGCCCGTTTGCGCATGGCTCGTGTATTACTGGATGACAATAAAGCGGACCAGGCCCTGGCCCTTGTATTGAGCGTCAGCGATCAAGGAGAATTTTCCGCCAGCTACGAGGAACTCAAGGGCGATATCTATACCCGGCAAGGTGATATTGATAAGGCAAAAATCGCATATCAACAGGCCTTGTCCGGTATGCAGGATGAACTGAAAGATAATTCATTTTTGCAGATGAAAATCGATGATATCGGACGCCTGTATTAATAATGAAATTCATTGCCCTATGTACTTTCTTTATTGTGATCCTTTGCTCCGGTTGCAGCGGGTTTAAGGACAGCTATACATCATTTATGGGCGGGGAAGATAACACTGAACCCCCGACCCCTCTCGTGGACGTAGATCAAAAGATCACCATCAGCGAACTCTGGAAAAAAGATGTTGGTGATGGTTACGATAAACAATATCTGAAACTTATCCCGGTTTATGCAAATGAAAAAATATTTGTTGCCGAAAACAGCGGTGAAATACTGGCAATTGACCGGATAACTGGCAAACAGGTATGGAGTCAGAATACCAAAACCCGCATCACCGGAGGGCCCGGTGCGGGACATAACCTGGTCACAGTAGGTACCGGCAAGGCCGAGGTCATCACCCTGGCCGCAGACAGTGGTGAAATTCTCTGGACAGCCAGAGTCACCAGTGAAGTCCTCGCCGCACCCCAGATCGCAGGCAATATCATTCTGGCAAGGACGATAGATGGCAAAATCTTCGGCCTGAATGCAGAGGACGGCAAACGGCTCTGGGTATATGAACGTAGCGTGCCAGCCCTGACCCTGCGTGGTTCAAGCGCGCCAGTTGTCTCTGGTGATTATATCATTGCCGGTTTTGATGATGGCCGTCTGGCCGCAATCGAACTGCAAACCGGCAAACCGGTCTGGGAGACCCGGATAGCTCTTGGTTCCGGACGCTCTGAACTGGAACGCATGGTGGATATCAATGCCGAACCTGTGATCATGGATGATGTAATATATGCAGCATCCTTTCAGGGACGTGTCGCTGCCCTGAATCTGCGTAGCGGCCGTATTCTCTGGACACGCGAAGTTTCTTCCTATGCCGGCCTTTGTGTCGACAGCAATGCTGTCTATATCACGGATGACGACAGCGCAGTATGGGCACTTGACAGGAAGACGGGTGTTTCTATCTGGAAACAGGAGAATCTGCTGGCGCGTGCGGTAACGGCCCCGGCAACAATCGGCCAAATGGTTGTCGTCGGAGATCTGGAAGGTTACCTGCACTGGATGGATAAAAGCACGGGTGAATTCATTGCGCGGAACAAGATTTCCAGCAAGAAAATCATTGCACCACCCATCTCGGTTGATAATGTTTTATATTCCTATGCGAGTGATGGGACTCTGGCGGCCTACGTCACTGATCAGGTCTCAGGCATTGCCGTCAAACCACCTGTAAAGGAAACTGAACCAGAAACTGCGGACACTGATCCCGCTGCTGAACAGACAGAAGTCAGCCGGGCAATGGAAACCATGGAAAAATCAGAACTGCAAAACGGGGACCCAAATCCGATTGCAGAACAGGATGATGCGGCAGAACAGACAGAAACTGTTGAAGGAAATGAAGTGGAGAAGGAAGAAAAAGGCTTTTTCGGGCGGCTCATGGATCGCGTGATCCCGGGTAAACACGAAAATTCAAATCCGCCCTGATTACTTACCAGTTTCAATTGTATAAATATATTTCCAACTCCGGTTTATTCCAGTTGAGCCTGTTTTTAACGTAGTATCAGCAAGCACAGCATTTTGAATTAGATTCCAGTCATGAAACCCATCATTGCCATAGTAGGCCGCCCCAATGTCGGCAAATCTACCCTGTTCAACCGGCTTACCAACAGCCGCATAGCCCTCGTTGCGGACGAACCCGGCGTAACCCGTGATCGTCAGTATGGTAATGCCTGCTTCAATGATCATTCATTTATTCTTATTGACACTGGCGGTCTGGAAAAAAGCGATGCTGAAACCGGAGAAATTGCAGACCTGATCACCCGGCAATCCCTGCACGCTGCCCGTGAGGCAGATGCTGTCATCTGGCTGATGGATGGCCGTGATGGACTTACTATTGCGGATGAAAAACTGGCCAGGCAATTACGCATTGTTTGTAGACGCCTGTTTCTGACTGTAAACAAGACTGAAGGGATGGACGAAGCGGTAATCACGGCAGAATTTCATATCCTGGGGCTCGGCCAACCCTACGCCATATCCGCCCAACGTGGCAGCGGTTTGCCTTTACTGATGGATGAAATTTTCAAATGCATGCCAAAACCGGAAACACGGCCGGAAACAGAACAACCGGGACTACGATTAACCGTGATCGGGCGGCCCAATGTCGGCAAATCCACACTGGTCAATCGCATACTGGGTGAAGAACGGGTGCTGACATTTGGTCAACCGGGTACAACCCGCGACAGTATTGCCATTCCATTCGACCACGATGGTAAATCCTATGTCCTGATTGATACTGCCGGGGTCAGGCGCCGTGCACGTATTAATGATCATATTGAAAAAATCAGTGTCATCAAAACGCTGCAAGCCATTGATGAGGCCGAGATAGTGATCCTGGTTATTGATGCACACGACAGTGTTACAGAACAGGACGCCAGCCTGCTGGGTCTGGCAACCCAGAGCGGCAAGGCATTGATGATTGCTGTAAACAAATGGGATGGTCTGAAAAATACAGAGCGCAGCCGCATACGTAATTTGCTGGATCGCAAACTTGGATTTGTGGATTACGCCTGCATACACTACATATCGGCCCTGCATGGCAGCGGTGTAGGCAAAATGTTCGATTCAATCAACAAGATCGGCAAATCAATTGCATTATCACCGGCAACATCACGGCTGAATTCGATATTGCAGGAATCTGTTGTACAACATGCGCCACCATTGGTACATGGACGGCGGATAAAACTGCGTTATGCCCATCTGGGAGGTCATAATCCGATACGGATTATTATTCATGGCAATCAGACAGAACATGTCCCGGATGCCTACCGCCGTTATCTTGCCAATCATTTTCGCAAGGCGCTGAAACTGACCGGCACACCGGTCATGATTGAATTCAAACAGGGAGAAAACCCGTTCAAGGGCAAAAAAAATATTTTAACTACACGGCAGAAAACAAAACGAAAACGTCTGTTCAAACATGCAAATAGTTAGAAAATCCGGAAAGACAGCTACCTGATAGCGTTATTATATTGCACCTGGATGTAAGTAAGGATTTTTGATGCCTCCTGCTTGTCTGCCCAGTCACCCTTGCTGTCCAGCACGACCAGTTCTGTTTTATCACCGACACCGGTCAGACTGAGCTGGTATTCCAGCCCAACCGGTTCATCATCTTTCCAGAATTTCAGTTTGGATAACATGCCCTCTTCTTCCTGGTTCTGATCATAATAAAGCACATAGTATATGCCCTTGTTGCGATCATTATTCTCGATTAACATGCCCGTCTTCAGTATGGCATCTTCAGTTAACGTCCAGGCCTGGGTGAAATCATGGGGCAGTGACAAATAAATCTTGTCGTCAGCAAGATTCAGCATCTCTGCCCGGGGCCTGCTGGCAGCGGATGCAGCCGCATAAGTCGCCGTCGTGGCAGCGGATCCTGTGCCGGCTGTTGCCGTCAGACTTGAAGCACCGGCCGGGGCATCACTGCCATAAAAAAACAGATTTAATTCACTGACCATCTGCTTTTCCAGTTCTACGCTATCTTCAATTGTTGTCCACTGTTCATCGTTTCCACCTGTAGCGATCTTTTCCTGTCTCTCGCCATTTATGAATATGATGGTTGTGTCCGGAACTTTACCTGATTCAGTAAACAGGCTGAATTTATCACGCAACACGGAAATCCCGTCGCTTCCAGTCTCCAGCCAGCCAGTCTCCAGTACACCCAGATCCGTATCATCCAGATCCAGGGTATAACCTTTCTTTTTCCAGAACTCCCTCAGTTCCGGCCAGATACCTGCGACAGTACCTTTTACCAGTAACCACTGTTCATCGGTCAGTATGTCTGCCCCGGCCGCACCGGCGACTGCAGTACCCTGACGGTTTTTGCGACGCTCAAACTCGGACAAGGTGGTCGCCTCTTCATTTGGGATTGCCAAAGGGTCTTTGAGCGCTTCGGTGGTCAGGTCAGGGGGAACTTCCAGATCAGGCAGAGCCTCACTCTTCCGGTACTCCCCGCGCCGGTCTGGAACAACATCATCCAGGGTGGGCATATTGCTGCACGCATTGATATACAACAACGGGATAATTACAAAAATAATTTTTAACATCATGGACACTCTTCAGATTAAATTGGCTTGTTTCATGGATTCGAGTAATGGCCCCTCGGATTGTTCCGATAACCAGGTCAATGGCAAGCGTATTCCCGCCTGGATCAGGCCCATTCTGTGTAAAACCCATTTGACCGGGATAGGATTAGACTCGATAAACAGGTTCTTGTGCAGTCCGGCCAGCGTTTTGTCTATTCTGCCAGCCCCCTCAGCATCGCCTTTCAGGGCCAGCATACACATGTCATGCATGGCCCCGGGTGCAACATTCGCGGTCACCGAGATCACGCCATCACCACCCTGTAATATAAATTCCCGGGTAGTGGCATCATCACCACTGACCAGCATGAAATCCCGCCCACACAGGTCACGTATTTCAGCTATCCTGCCGAGGTCCCCCGTCGCTTCCTTGATCCCGATAATATTCTCCACCGCGGCCAACCGGCCGACAGTCTCCGGCAACATATCACAGGCGGTCCGGCCGGGCACATTGTACAAGATTTGAGGTATGGCCACTGCTTCAGCAACCGCTTTGTGATGCAGGTACAGGCCTTCCTGCGTAGGTTTATTATAATAAGGGGTCACCAGCAGGCAGGCATCAGCTCCCACGTCTTTGGCACAGCGGGTCAGTTGTATGGCCTCGGTTGTAGAATTTGCGCCCGTACCGGCAATCACAGGGACCCTGCCCCGCACCATACCAACCACACGGCG
>Ga0209541_10003110_pt1 | contig 30847 bp, 49 predicted proteins | sample RifCSPlowO2_01_FD_184027 | JGI IMG/M metagenome (GOLD analysis project Ga0209541, IMG submission 184027) | Groundwater microbial communities from Rifle, Colorado - Rifle CSP2_plank lowO2_0.1 (SPAdes) (version 2) | ecosystem: Environmental > Aquatic > Deep subsurface > Groundwater | place... | reverse complement strand
GCGAGCAGCCGCTCCTTCGTCGCTATTCCTGCTCGCCCCAAAGTCATAGTTAATATGAAAACAAATCTTTAAGATGAACCCATCGTGATTTTACCGTATTACCGAATTCTTAAAAATAATTATCACAAAACAAATCAACCATTCACAATCGTCCTATGATTTTACCCATATACCAAGCGTGCAAAGCACGCCCTATAATTAAAACGAACTGGCGTCCTCGTTCGAAGAATATCGAACGACTTAAAGTTATGAGTCCAATTCCCAAAACAAAAACCTTAATAACAATCTTCACCAAATAAAAAAATGAAAGAGTATTATTTTCTTTTCGCAGTCGCCCTCATCTGGACTCTCGCCGCATCAATCCAAGACATAAAAAAAAGAGAAGTCGCAAACTGGCTAAACTTCTCATTAGTTGCATTCGCGCTCGCATACCGCGCGTTTTATTCAGTAATAACAAACAATTACAAATTTTTCCTCTTCGGCGCCTTAGGATTCATACTCTTCCTTATTCTCGCCAATATGTTATACTACGCAAAAGCATTTGCCGGCGGCGACGCCAAACTCCTAATTGCATACGGAGCAATCCTTCCATTTTCAGGTTACCTAAACATAATTTTCCTTTCAATAACTTTCCTTCTCCTTCTCTTCAGCGTCGGCGCAGTTTACTCTTTAATTTACAGCATATTCATAGTCGCCAAAAATAAATCTGTTTTCAAAAAACATTTCAAAACAAACTGGAAAAAATACAAACTGCCCTTTGCCATCCCAATAATAATCTCCCTTGTTCTTGCTTTAGCAAGTATACACATCTATTTCAGTCTTGCATTCTTATTAATCTCTTTAGGGTTTCTTCTCTATGCTTACACGCTTGCCCTAGACAAATGCATGATTGTTCTCCTTCCTCCGAGCAAACTGACAGAAGGCGACTGGCTCATCCAAGATATCAAGCTCTCAAAAAAAATAACAATCAAAAAAACAGTTCATGGACTTTCAGCAAAAGATATATTTCTCCTGAAAAAATACAATAAAACAATAAAAATCAAACAAGGCATTCCATTCATCCCCGCATTCCTCATCGCACTTATCATCATGGAATTCGCATTCTTAACTTCACAATCTCTTCTTTTTTCCTTGTCTTCTTAGGCTCCTTGATTTTCTCAACCTTTTTCTCAATTTTAACGACGTTAATTTCAGTTTTAACTTTCTCCAGCTCAGCAGCATCAACCTGTTCTGCCTCGCTTTCTTTTTTCACGCCTTTCCCATAATCCGGCACAACCTCAAGAACAAATTCCCCGAACTTCTGTTCAATCTTAACATCTGTCTTCTTCGCCCCCAAATTTCTGTTAACTTTCTCCCCAACCTCCGCCGCAAAATCCAAGATTCCCTTAGGTATATTGCCTTTGCTCTTCACAACTTTCTTAGGAATAACCAAAACATGTCCTTTGGAAACCGGACGAATAGACAAAACAGCAATCGCCTCAGCTGTCTCGTCGACAATCACGCTCGGAATTTGCTTCTCGGCAATCGCCCGAAAAATCTCGCCAGCCCCAGAACGAGCCTGCTGCTGCCGAACCATTTCCTCAATCGCCCCCGCGTCCATAGAATTAATCTGCTCCTGCGCCTCTTCCCTCTGCCCCGCCGGAAGATGCTTTATCTGCTCACTCAACTGTCTCTTCGCTTCTGCAACTTGCTCCTCACTCAACGTCATAATCAACAAAGAAATTCAAGTTTTATATAATTAACTCAAGCAGCAAGATAACTTGGCTCTGCATGTCTCCAAATATACCTTTCAAATACCTCACTACCTTGACAACAAAAATGAATCAAATCAACCAAACCATCTTCAGAAACGTCTCTGAATCTTCTTAGCTCATCAGCAGTCATCCTCAATCCCTCAACAACATCTTCTCTTTTCAATCCCTCCGGTTCGGAAAGATAATCAAAATAACCCCCAACTAATTCCCCAAATAATAAATGCAAATCCGTCCCAACCATCTCTTCTCTATCAATTAATGTCGCAGCAGAATCTAGAAAATTAGAATATTGCATTAAATCAGCAAAATTAGATTCTTCGCCGCGATTCAGTCGGTAATTATCCAAAGATATAGCAACATCAAGAGAGCGCTGAGCCTGTTCGTAAATCCTAGCATCGCCAAAATAGTCTTCCATTTAGGAAATATTCAATTAATGTTTTTATATCTATCTCATTAAATAAAAGTAGTGACATCAACCTAAACTAATTATCTGAAATCCAAACTTCTCAATATCTTCCTTGCTCCAAAACTTAGAATTAGTAAAATCCTTAACTTTATCCACTCTCTTAACTTTCTTCTCAATAACTCTTCCCGTGTATTTTTTTGTTTCTGGATTCCATTCCCTCAAAACCAAAACATCTCCCTCTTTGCATTCAAAATCATTCAGTCTAAACTCATAAGTTTTCCTTCCTTCAAGAATCGCCTGAAAATATTCCGGTCAAACTTTCTTTTCTATCTTCACCATCTTTAAAATCAAACCAATCTTCCGCTCGCCTCGCGAACGACATCCTGCTCCATTAATTCAACAAGTCTCTTTTGTACTTCAAATAAATAATGTTGTTCATTATTCGCCCCAGTAACTCTTATTTCACTTTCTGGTCTGCTGAAAGTTAATCTTGCCCCCTCATCAACATGCCCATGAGTGTCTGGTTGGTTGAATGCTTCAATTAAATGAACATAATCAAACACGTAATCTCCATTATCGCGTTGCAAACTCATTGATTTTCTAAAACTTTGGGCGACTTCTTCAGAAGAACTAAAAACTACGCCTCCCCCACCACTCCTGTTCCAAAGAGTAAACTCCCTTGTTTGTTTTCTTTCTGTCAAATCAAGTGTCACAGCAGATACACAATACCTTTCTGAAAAACTTCCCATTTTATTTAACCGATACTTGCAGATTTAAACATTTATATCCTAAAACACAATTATCCAAAAGCCCTTCTATAATCAACAATATCCACAGCCGAAACCTCTTCTATAGAATTCAAACATTCAACAACCAGCTCCGTCTCCTTATCCTCAGGCCAAGCCATCTTAATCATAACAGCCTTCAGCCCAAAAGCAATCGGCTCCTCGGTAAAACTAATATTCTGCGCCCCTTCTTTCTCAAGAAGTTCAAGTGCCTCCTCTTCTAACTCAACCAGATTAACATCCGGCGAAGAAGGCATCACTTTAACAATCAACGCTGCGATTCCTGCCATCTTTTATAGTAAAAGACAAAGTTTAAAAAACCTTTCATAGTTAAATTTTTATGAGACTTCAAGCGTCAGAATTAGAGAAATATCTGGGAAACAACGATGATAAACTTAATGAGATTTGTAGTGAGAAAACTATTCAGAAGTTAAATAGATACAAGAGGGGAGATGTTAAAGAAAGCGCCTCTTTAATTGATTATCTCTTAACTCAGCACCATGAAAATGGATTATCTCTGAGACAACTAGCAAAAAATGTCGGAGTAACAGCCACCACAATAATCCGTATCTTCCATACATATGAACTCCCAACACTTACACATGCTGAAGCAGTAAGAGCTATGTTATATGACAGATGGCAGGATCCTAAGTTTAGAAAAAGAAATGCTGAAGCAGTAAGACAAACAGAAAAAACACCTGTTAGAGGACACAGAAGAGACATTAATTTAAACGCCGATTCAATGATGGAAGCAAATCTCGCAAGAATATTTCTCTATTGTGGAAGAATCTTTAGCCATAAAATAATTGTCCCTTTGAAGGTAGACAAAAACCACAGAGAGCTATTTGATTCGGATGAAACAAACATAACATTTGACTTTGCAGTGCAAAATCAGACAGGTAAACTAAGAATTTACGAAGTAGCAAGTAATTTTTACACAAATGAATCCCAGATAGCCAAATTAGAAATGGCTCTTCAGCAACATCCTTCTGTAGATTTTAGATTCATTTCTCCGGACAAATATAAAAGATTAGAAAGATATTTTAAAACAAAGATAGAAAACTCGCCGCATTTCTCGGGTTGGGAAACAACAAAAAGCAATCTAAAGAAAAATCCAGAAAGATACGGACACATAGGTAATTCTTCGGCATAAATTCCCCCACAACAATCCTTATAAAACCCCCTTCCCAAAAAGGAAAATGGACAACTATGAAAAACTCATAGAACGAATTTCCAACTCCGCAAAAATAGAAAAAGAGGAAATCGAAAGAAAAGTAGAAGCAAAAAGAGCAAAACTTTCCCATTTAGTCAGCAAAGAAGGCGCAGCCCAAATCATCGCAGCAGAGCTCGGGCTAAACCTCGACGAAGAAAGATTAAAACTCAACGAACTGAATCAGGGAATGAAAAGAGTAAACGTCCTCGCAAAAATAATAAAGGTTTTCCCAACAAGAGAATTCAACAAAAACAACCGAGCTGGAAAAGTCACAAATCTTATAATTGCCGACGACACTTCAAACTGTCGGGCAGTACTCTGGGACACTCGCCATATCGAGCTTATAGAAAAGCAAAAAATAAAAGAAGGCGACGTCATAGAAATTTCAAATGCCAGTTTAAGAAACGGGGAAGTTCATCTTTCTTCTTACGCAGAACTAAAGCCAAGCAGAGAAGAAATTGAAAATGTCAAAACAGAAGCAATGTTCTCAATAAAAAAACTCAGAGAAGTCCGCCCCGGAGAAAACATTTCAGCAAGAGCAGTCATAGTAAACGCATATGAGCCGAAATATTTTGAAGTCAACCCAGAAACAGGCAGAAAAATAACAGAAGAAGAAAGGCAGAACAAAATCAAGCCGCAAAAGCGCGCTCTCCTTTCAATAACAATTGACGACGGAACAGAAGCAATGCGTTCAGTCCTGTTCGGAGAGCAAATCAACCAGCTTGGCTTGACAAACGAACAAATTTTCGATGTTGAAGAATTCAAGAAAATTCAAATGTCCCTCCTCGGCGAAGAAAAAATCTTTTCAGGGCAAATCCGCACAAACCCGCTCAACAGCAACCCCGAGCTGACAATCCAGTCCATAAAAAACATCAGCCCAGATGAATTAATCAAAGAACTCGAAGCTAAAACTTCCTAACCATGCACAAAATCAGGATTAATGGGTAAAAACTCGTCGCTTTCTTCCTGGAACAAAGCTCCCAAAGTCAAGTCAGGACTAGCACTCTCCAAATATTGCCTTGTTACTATAACACTAACTGGTTCCCTGATAAAATATACATCTTCTGCATTTCTTTCTCTTATTGCTTCCGGTAGTAAGGCAGGATCGATAAATGTAGGACTAAAACTCCAATACTTGTTTTTTGAAGGTCTAATTTCTTTTGGGAGGATTTTCAGAACATCACCAACCTGAATGTCCATAGTAACGCCAACTACAGATTTCAATCCAACAGGCGCACCATCATAGTCGCTAATCTTCATGCTATTTTTCAAAGCCCTGTGTTAATAAATCTTTCCTATATCCTCAACCACACCAACCCCCCGCAAAAAGCGAGCAGCCGCTCACTTCGTCGCTCTCATTTGGCTGCGTTAGCAGACGAATGAATGAAAATCGCGAAGCGATTTGCTTTTCCTACTCGCCCCCTAAAGAATAATTATCACAAAATCAAATCTCCTCTGTCCCCGCCTAATATAAATCCCACAACCTTGCATAATTTTACCAAGATATCATGTGCGCGAAGCGCGCCAACAATTAAGACGAACGAAGTGAGTTCAAATCCTCCCTCAATTTAACCCACTCAATGATAACAATTCCCCCACACAAATTCTTATAAACTCCTCGCCCCAATTAACAAAATGCCCAAAGAAAAAGAGGAAACAACCGAAGGAGAAAAAGGATTAACAGACGTCCCTGGAATCGGCCCGGGAATCGCCGCAAAACTTGAAGCAGCCGGCGTTTACGATTTAATGGGCTTGGCTGTAATGTCTCCTCCAGCATTATCAGAAATGGCGGGAATCGGAGAAGCAGTCGCAAGAAAAGCAATCCAAGCCGCAAGAAGCATGATGAACCTTGGATTCATGTCCGGCGACGAATATGCAAAAAAAAGAGAAGACGTCCTTTACATAACAACAGGCTCGCAAAATTTCAACGAACTCCTCGGCGGAAAAGGAGTTGAAACACGCTCAATGACAGAATGCTATGGCGCATTCGGCTCCGGAAAAACTCAATTAGGTTTAACATTGGCAGTCAACGTCCAGCTTCCAAAATCACAGGGCGGAGCAGACGGCAAAGCAATCTTCATAGACACTGAAGGAACATTCCGCCCCGAAAGAATAAAACAAATCGCAGAAGGTTTAGGCGCCTCTCCAGACAAAGTCCTAAAAAATATTTTAGTCGCAAGAGCTTTCAACTCAGACCACCAAATTCTGCTTTTAGACAAAGTAAAAGAAATAATCAAAGACGGCGAGCCGATAAAATTAATGATTATTGATTCCTTAACAGCGCACTTTAGAGCAGAATTCGCAGGCAGGGGACAGCTCGCAGACAGACAGCAAAAACTAAACAGATATCTTCACGAATTAATGAAACTCGCAGAGCAATACAACATCGCAGTCTACGTCACAAATCAAGTCATGGCAAACCCTGCGATGATGTTCGGAGACCCAACAACCGCAATCGGCGGAAATATCGTCGGGCACGCTTGTCTAACAGGCGACTCTTTAATTCAGTTGGCAGATGGAAACATAATTGAAATAAAACAAATGAACAAACAAAAAACACTCTCGGCAAATTTCTCGTCATTAAATCTGGAAAGTTCAAACTCAGAAAATCTGTTTATCAATCCAGACGTAAAAGAGATATATAAAATAAAAACAAACAGCCAAATTAATTGCTCTCCGCTCCACAGATTTTTCACAATTGAAAACTTCAAAGTAATAGAAAAAGAAGCCAGAGAACTTAGAGAAGGAGATTTCATTGCACAGGCTAAAAGATTAGATATTATCGGAGAAGATAAGAGAATACCTGAGTTTAAACTCAGGAGAATAGGAAAAATACCAAGACGTTTAGCAAAGCAACTAAAGGAAAAAATAAATAATACGCAAAGGAAAGATTTAAGCGATAAAATAGGTATTACACCAAGGCAGCTTAGAAGAGTTGTCAACCAAGAAGCTCCAACATCATTCGAGACATTAGACAATCTTCAGAAATATTTCGTAAACGACCTTGTTCTGCAGATAGTTCCGGTCTTCTCAAATAAACATAGAGATTTAACCATGCCAGAGTTTATCACATCACAATTATCCCAAATATTTGGTTATTTTTACGGAGACGGAAATCTTGAAGAAAGAGGGATAAGATTCAGAGACGAGCGATTAGAAGTTTTACAACATTATAAATTGCTGTTCAAACAAACATTTAACATTGCAGGAAAAATCTCAAAAATAAAAAATAAAAACTGCTACACTCTTTACATTAATTCAAAAGAAATAAGCGATTTATTTAGACTGATGCTTCCAACATTACTAAATGAAATAGCCATGTCAAAACAAAATGTAGTAAACTCTTTCATAAAAGGTTTTATCGACGCTGAAGGACATATTAGCAAAAAAAGAGCATTCATCACAGTTGCACAAAAAGATAAAGAAATACTAAAATATTTGCAAATTCTCCTGCTTCGTTCCGGTATTCGCTCCACAATAAAATTTGATATTGGAAAGAAAAAGATTAACATATTAAGAATCACAGATAAAGATGTAGAAGGTTACCTTCAAATAAGTTTTACAGCAAGAGACAAACAAATTCGCCTTATAGAAACAATAAAAAAACATCGGTGCTCTTACTCTTACGAGATGATGCCAATTGAAAGAAAAGAAGTAAAACAACTCCTTCAGCAATTAGAATTGCATTTTTCAAGAATAATAAAACCTCGTCAGGAAAGTTATAAATGGATAAGTCGGAGAGAACTGCAAAAAGCTCTCAGTACTATGATGAACAAAAAGATAGCCGACAGGCAGATAAAACAAAAAATTAACTTTATAACAAAAGTTCTCAACAGCAACATCACATTCGAGAAAATAAGAGAAATCAAGGTTGCCAATATTAATGAACAAATGCTCTATGACTTTTCAGTCCCAAAAAATGAAAACTACATCGCCAACGGATTTATTGTTCACAATTCAACCTACAGAATTTACCTAAGAAGAGGGAAGCAAGGCTCAAGAGTCGCAAAAATGATTGACTCCCCGAACCTCCCGGACAACGAATGCCAGTTCTGGGTAACGCAGGAAGGCGTCAAGGATGAAAGTTAATCACGAACCCTAATCTCGCTTTAAGTTTTCAAGAATATATTCTGGGACGATTCCCAGTTTAATATATTTTCGTTGAATTTTCTTTGGCAACAAGTTAATGCCCTTCGGGCAACTCCGCTAAGATAATCGTTTCATTTCCAACCAATTTAACAATAAATTCTTATTTGGAGGAACATCTTTCCTTGAATAAAATACAAATTCCATTCTTTCATAGCATTTATGACAATAACAAACTCTTCCTTCAGAAGATTTTATAGGAATTAATTTTGTTATACTTGACTTTATAGACTTCTTTTTTCTTCTCGAATAAGCTCCATAATATCTTACAAGTTTCTGATTTTTCTCTGGAACATGCTGAATGATTGCAGAAATAAAATCATGCACCAGCATGATTTTATGGTGTATTTTTTCATCGTGGTCTTCATAGCAGAACCTTACTGCTTCTCCATTGTAATTAGTAATTCTTGAATTTGCTATTGCTGGATGTCTAACATATCTTCCAATATATTTTACCAGTCCTTTCTTGGAAGAAATTCTCTCTTCTTTTACATAAACACAAAATCCATTTGGATATTTTCTATATGCTTCCTCAACAATTCCTTGAGGAAGTAATTTTTTCAGCTTCTTTAGAATATTATATTCCCATTTTTTATGCAGAGCATTATAGGGAATATAATTCCCTAATTGAACAAAATTTCCAAGTTTATCAAATCCTCCTTCAGTAATAATCATGTGAACATGCGGTTGGTTTTTCAAATCTCTTCCAAATGGATGAAACACTTCGATAACTCCGGGCATTAAATCTCTTCTTTTCATATTCGAGAATACTTCTCGAATTGTTTTATAAGCAACATCCATTAAAACCTTGAATAATTTTCTATCATCATGAAAATAATTCCAGAGCATATCTGGAATTCCAAAGACAAGATGTCTATGGAATATGTTTTTTATTAATTTCTCAGATAACATTGATGCCCATTGGTCTGAATATCTCTTGCCACAGCAAGAGCATAATCTGGAATTGCAACCAAATGGAACAAACTGATATTCATTGCAATTCTTGCAATAATACCAAAACCCTCCTCGATTATTATCTTTACATGAAAGCATCTTCTCAACTTCAATTCTTTCTATCTCTCTAACTTTATGTGTTTTAAGATAATCTTCCCAGTTCTCTTGGAAGATTAGTTTGACTGAATAGAAAGGTTTTTCTTTATTCTCTTTTTTATTACTAAATGTTGTTTCCTGAATAAAAACAACATAGGGTTAGCACCTAAAAAGGCTAACCCTTTATACTTTATATGCTAAAATATAATAAAACAAAATTCGAATATCTTGACCTAAGAGATAAAAAAAGAACTTTAGAAGTTATAAAAAATTCAGGCGCAGATGTAGTAGTTAACTGTGCAAGTTGGGAGTTCGGATTAGATGTATTGGATGCATGCATTAAAACAGGAGTTCACTCACTGGATTTAGGTTCAGACATTCCAGACACAAGAACAATGCTGGCAAAAAGTCCAATCCTAAAAAAAGCAGGACTCATTCATCTAACCGGCTACGGCTCTGTTCCAGGAATAGGAAATGTAATGCTGAATTACGCAGCCAAAAAATTTGACAAAATCGACGACGTTGAAGTCGGCTTTGCGTGGAACTCAAATATAAAAAAATTCGTAGTGCCTTATTCAATTGAAAGCATACTCACAGAATTCACTTATCCTGCCCCCATTATCCATAACCACAAACTCTATACGATAAAACCAATAAACACCGAAGTCAAATGCTACCACAGGGCAATCGGAAAAGAAAATCAGATTAATATGCACCATCCTGAGATGTACACTTTCCCAAGGTTCTGCAAAAATAAAGGAGTAAAAAATGTAAAATTCTTCGCAGGCTTTCCAGACCATTCTTTTGAAAAAATAATATCAATGATTGACTTAGGATTAGCCAGCGAAGAACATATTAATGTTAACGGAGCAAAAGTAAAGCCGATAGAATTTATGAGAGAAAATCTAAAGAGAATAAAAATACCAAGGGGTTACAAAGAAACAGAAAACCTTTGGGTAGAACTAAGCAGCAAAAACAGAAAAATACTTATGGAATGCATCGTCCAGACTTTAGACGGCTGGGAAGAAGCAGGCTCCAACATTGACACAGGAATGCCGGCGAGTATTATAGCACAGATGATAAAAGAAAAAGTAATCATCAAACCAGGAAGCTTCGCCCCAGAGGAAATCGTCCCGCCGGAGCTTTTCTTCAAGGAACTAAGAAAAAGAAAAATGGATGTTCTTGAAAACGGCAAATTGATAAATTAATCCTTCACTAGATATCTCTCCGCTGCAAAAACATAATTAAACTAATTCGATGTGATTTATGTTACCGAATGTATTTTTAATTAATTTAGATTGATTACGACAAGTGAAGAGTGTTAGTGAAAAATTAATGTCTTTAACTATGAACATGCGAATGAAACAACTTGCGAATCTTCTTTCTAAACCCTGCGGGCATATCTGATTTCAGCTCATTAAACAAAGAAACAGAGTAAGCATGAATCTCATCTTCCAAAACCTCTTCGGAATATCCAAGTCTGGACAAGATTTCATTCTTCACATGCTCAAGCTCGCCTTCATATTCCTTTATCACGCCAAGAACTTTCTTCTTGTATTTAGGATTTACATAAAACAAACTGTGTGCAAGTTCGTGCTTTAAGACATGCTTGTGCTCGTGCTTCTTCCCGGCAACCGCAATAATATAATAATTTCCTTTGACATTCCTAAACAAGTGAAGAATTTTCTTTTCCTCTTTTGAAAGCGGATCAAATTTCCCGTCATAAAACGGCTTCAAGACACGCGAAGGAAAATTAAATCCATCCCAATCTTTATAATAACTAAACCTTCCACTGTTTTCTTTTTTGTACCATTTCTTATATTCTTCAAGAGTAAAAATCTTCCCTTTATGCACCGGGCACTCGTAATATTCCTGAAACCTCAAAAGAGTTTTCGCCATCTCTCTCTGGTTGTCAAACTTCAAAAGATAAATCTTGTCAGAAACCCTCTTTTTTCGCACCCTCATTTCTTAAACTAACCAGCCAAATTCTTAAACATTTCGCATTCGCGAGCCGAATTACTTTGCATAACAATCTCTCTCTTCTTACAATAGATACTGTCAACTTCTTGGAATAAACCACCGGATGTTATATTTTACTTTGTCTTAACCATCATAAAAATATATCGACGCCGATGATAAATCAAATCCAGATAATTATTTCAAGTTATTAATGAACGAAAATTTTTGTCATATCTCGTTAACTTGGCAATATCCTCGCAATAATAATTTTATAAACTGCAAGTCTCTACTAAATAAATGAACCCCATCACCTCGCCGATAGATTTCATCCTGCACATAGATAAATATCTCGGAATAATAATACAAACCTACGGAGCTCTAACTTATTTCATTGTCTTCCTGATAATTTTCCTAGAAACCGGTTTAGTAATAGCCCCGTTCCTCCCAGGTGATTCATTAGTTTTTGTCCTCGGAGCATTCGCTGCAAAGGGATACCTAAACCTCGCGCTCCTTTTCATAATTCTCTCCCTCGCGGCAATCCTCGGCGACACGCTAAACTACTGGATTGGAAACTATTTCGGCGAAAGAGTTTTCGCAAAAAGCAGATTCTTCAAGCAGGAATATCTGGACAAAACAAAAAACTTCTACGCAAAACACGGAAGCAAAACAATCATCCTCGCAAGATTCGTTCCGATAGTCAGAACATTCGCCCCATTCGTCGCAGGCATCGGCAAAATGAATTACTTCAAATTCCTAAGCTTCAACATCATCGGCGGGCTCATCTGGATCTCGCTGTTCCTCTTCGCTGGCTTCTTCTTCGGAGAAATCCCTTTGATAGAAGAAAACCTAACCATCGTAATTTTCATAATAGTTGGAATTTCTCTTCTTCCCCCAATTATAGAATATCTCAGATGCCGGAGAAAGTCAAGGAATTGAATGCCCTCGAATGACATCACCACGGCGTTTGTTGGGAGTTTTCAGAAAACGCCCCCACGATTACTTAATCCTAAGGATTAACTACCCAACGTTTTCGTTCTATATGTTCTTAATCATTATATAATCTTCCCTGTGCGGCTTTCAACTGCAGGCAGTTGCGGAGGCATAACTTTCCCGTAAAACACGCGCACCGTTTTCTCATCTATCTTCAGAACAGAAGGATCATAAACATCTTCTTCTTGGAAAACTGTCACAGCCTCGCCGAATTTAAGACCGTCTGATGATTCTAAATAATAGATTCCTTTAGGGAGAGCGGTAAATCTTTCATCTATTGAAGCCGCAAAAAGAACATATCTGTCTCCGATTTTAACCAACGCCGGGTCAACTAAATTTGGAACCCTGAGTCCTTCTTCTTTTACAAAGCTGAGCCCATCAGAAGATATAGCTGAGCCAATTCCGTGCTCCATTCCTGATGCAGTCACATAATATATTCTTACTCGTCCATCAGAAAGGATTATTGCATCGGGAACAGAAGCCCAGCCATTGTCACCGTTAGTTTCCGAATCAATTCTAAGCCCTTCTTTTTGGAAAGTCAAACCATCTGAAGAAATTGCAGAATAAATTTTATGTATCGACTGCCCAGGTCCAGCATTCTGATTGTTTGCACCTTTGTAATACATTCTCGTTCTTCCATCTGGAAGATAAACTATCGTCGGGTCGCAGACATTAGATTCAAATCCAGTTCCTTTAGAAATTCTAGTTCCCTGCTCTTTTGTAAAACTCATGCCGTCATCTGAAATCGCAGACAATATCCCATCGCTATTGCAATAATACAAACGAACCTTTCCATTCTTCAAGGCATGGACATAAGGAACAGACCCGCCGGAAATTCTCGAGCCGCCATCTTTCTCCCAGGAAAAAGACAATGTTCTCTCAGTTATCTCAGGAGGCGCGTCGCTCTCAACAATAGTTTCCCCAGCGTCTTCATCAGACGCAGGCGCCCCCAGCTGCGGCTCATCAGATTTATTTAGTGAATTATAAAAAAGAAAAGCACCGACAGCTAACAGCACAACAACGACAACCGCAATGATTATATTTTTCCCCATGACGTCTTTACAGATATTGTCTCGCAGATATTTAAACATTCTGATAAATTCTCTGCATCACCTAATTTTACAAATTACCAATCCCTATTACGCACTTATCTGAGACGCTGCATTCCCTTTCACTTCTGTTGATACAACAGCCCACCAAGGCCTGCTTGTTTTAACAACAATTCCTGTTTCAACATCCACATCTGCCTCTACATCTCCTCTTGCCTTAAACAAGCCCAGAACCTTATATTCTTTTTTAGCTTTAACCTCATAGACTGCATACACTTTATTTTGAGAAGAAACTTCCTTAATCTCAATAGTGCAATTATTTTCCTCTGAGCAGACGTTTAACCTTATTCTTGCTATTGCCGTCTCAGAAGCCGTTGAAGGCATAATTTTTATTTCAGCCATCTTTCCATTTGAAAGCGCAGCATTTACCTGAGAACCTGAACTCGCATTAATTTCAAGATTTGTTTTTATATCTGTTCCAGCAATTGTTAATGTTGATTCACCATCTGCATCCGCTTCAGATATTACACTTATATCTAAGTCACTGTTTCCCCCGATATTTGCATTGACACTTGACTCGCCATTAACCGATAAAGCACTTGCCGCGAATCCGAACAGCATAAAGATTAAGAGAAAAACAAAAGAAAATTTTCCAGGATTATCAGCGTTTACTCCCATACAAAGTATTATCCATTCAGATATTTATATTTTTGTGTTATATTTGTTCTTTCACTAATTTCTCTTAAAATTACCAAATTGCGAAGAAAAAAGATTATTAATCCTAAAGATTACCCTGACAACAGCTTATTCAGTTCTTCAGAAAAGAACAAATCCTATCTAAAATTTTATTAAAATTGTCTTGTTTTAATGAACCAATTTTATACTTTATTAATGATTTTTCAATGGAAAATATTTTGTCTAGTCTAACATAGCTTTCAACTTTTAAATTTCCCTTACGAAAATCTTCTTTTTTTATTGGGATTTCAACTGATTTTTCGTAAGATCTTCCAGTTATTTGACAGACTATAACATCATCCCCCTTTGGAACTTTAATAATTAAAGAAGGTCTTCTCTTGACTTGTATTAGATTTGAAAAAGGAAACTCCAAAACAACTATATCTCCTCTTACAGATTCTTCCATATTTCATCTTCCTCTTTGTTCAGCCAAGTTTTCGATAAAGATTTCTCAGACCAAAGAGCACTTTCAGGGATAAATCTTTTTAAAATTATTTCATTATCTTTCCTGATTACAATTAACTTATCACCTTCTCTTATGTCTTCGCGCATATCCCGAGGTATAACCACCTGTCCTCTTGAACTCATTTTAGTTGTATCAATTATCATAAGTAAGATTAATCTTATTTCTATATAAATCTTTAGGTTTTCCCTAAACAGATTTAATTCTAAAGATAAACGCCCTCAAATAACATGACCACAGCGTTCGTTGGGGGTTTTCAGAAAACGCCCCCACGAGGAATTGAACCTCGCACCCAACCTCCGCAAGGTTGTATTATATCCGATTAACTATAGGGGCCCCAAATAAAACTCACACACCATTTAAAGAATTAACTACTCACGAAGCAGAAGCACTCGCAGAATAAGCCCGCGCCTTCCTGAAATAATTCATCCCCGCCAGCAAAGCAATCACCCCAACCAGACTAATCAACAAAGCGAGATAGCCAAAATAAAAATATAAAACAATTCCCGCGGCAATCAAGACAACACCGATGACAAAATAAACAAACCCCTTAATTCTAAATCCAAGCGCAGAAATATTATCAAGCAAAGATGAGATTCCCATTCAAACAAAAATAAAACCTAGTTTAAATAAATTACTAAGTCGCTTCTGGATCCAACCCCAGACGAAGTCTATAACTCCGTGCTTCTTCCTTCATCCTGTCATGTGCCGCTCTCCAATCACGTACTCTTTCATTGGCCGCTCTCAATTGCCTCTGATAAGCTTCCCTGTCAAATTGTGCATGCTTAGCATGAAGCGCAAGAAACTGCAGCTCTTCAGCAACGCAGTCCTGATATCTTGAAAGAGAAATCTGCCCAATAGATTCGTCTCGTCGTATTGGTGGAGTCATCCGTGGATACTTTCTGTCAGTCAAACCAATATCAAAAGTCGTCTTCCGCAAAGCATAATAAGTCGCCATCTCGGGTTTTGTCACAACTGCCATTTTACTCCTCAAAACAAACAATATCATGCACCGTCTTGTACGAATGCAATTCTTTATCCGAAAACCAAAGCGGAATCTCAATCTTCGCGTCTTTCTCGTCGGCAGAAGCATGAATCAAATTCCTGACATTAATCTCATTTGAGTTTGCATAATCTTTTGAGATATGAGCAAAATCCCCGCGGATTGTCCCAGGCAAAGATTCCGACGGATAAGTGCTCCCGACAATTTTCCTCACAACAGCAATCGCGCTGACACCTTCCAAAACCATCGCAATAACCGGCCCCTCCCGTATATACTTTATCAAACCATCTCTGACTCTCTTCCCATGTTTCTCTTCGATATCTTTCCTGTAATGCCTTCCAGCAAACTCATCATCTGCCCAAACCATCTTCATCCCAGTAATCTTCAGCCCCGCATCCTCAAATCTCATAATTATCTTGCCAGCCAGATTCCTGACAACTCCGTCAGGCTTTATCAAAACCAGAGTCCTTTCCTTTTCCATCCCTAAACCTGAAGCATGATGGTTTTAAACTTTATTGTTCTCAAGGCTCTGTTGAAAAAGTCGTGGGCGTGCGCAAATTCGCGAAGCGAATTTGTAATAAAAAAAGACGCCAGCGAAACATAACAGGCGTCCAATTCACGCCCACACTAATATATATTTATAATATCAAAGACTTTCAACAGAGCGGTTCTCAATTACTATTTGGTATTTTTATCCAAACCAATTAACCATAAAAAACCATCAATAAAGTCATACCGAATTTATATTAATACTTTGTTCTAAAAATTTCTATTATCTTGTTTCATAATAAACAAACTTTCCCCTCATCCTTCTCCTGCCCCGCCCCCAAAAAACAAATTTATGCACCCGAACCCCCGGCGCTCTGTAGACGCTGTGCACAGCCCGAAACTCGCCGCGCGCGTCACAGTTGCATTCCATTTCCAAAACCCTCACAACTCCGCCAATAGACATTAAATCATCCAAGATATAAATCACTCCGCCTTCACGCAATTTTTTCGTATTTATTTTTCCAGTAATTCTCCCAGCTCTTCCGTCCAACTCTCTTATTTCTCCGACGGCATAGTCAAATCCCCCAGTCGTTCTCTTCTCATATCTTCTCCTCACAAAAAACTCACCAGCCGTTTCAGCCATCCAAAATTAAGTATCCTCAATTTTATATAAATTTGCAGGCGAGCCGAAAATCGCATAAAAATTTATTAAATCATTTTGTCTAATTCTCCAATGGAACCAGAATACATACAACTTGTAAAGCAAACTGAAATCTGCAAAAATTGTACAAACATAGTCGTGGGCAAAGGAAACCCAAACGCTGACATCCTTTTCGTCGGCGAAGCCCCAGGAAGAAATGAAGATTTGCAAGGCGAACCATTCGTAGGCGCAGCAGGCAAAAACCTCGATGCCCTCCTAGCTAAAGTTGGGCTTTCACTTAACGACGTTTACATAGCAAACATCCTGAAATGTCGTCCTCCCGAAAACCGCAATCCCCTCCCCGAAGAAATCAAAGCCCACACCCCTTGGCTCCTCGCCCAAATCTCCGAGATAAAACCAAAAGTCGTCTGCTCCCTAGGAAACTATGCAACCAAATTCTTTCTCGCAAAAACAAGTGTAGATGAAATGAAAAACCAGCCCGGCATCACAACCGTCCACGGAAAACCAAAACAAATCGAAATCAACGGACTAAAAATAAAACTCATCCCACTCTTCCACCCCGCCGCCATCATCTACAACCAATCCCTCAAAACCGAATGGGAAAAAGACATGGAAATCGTCAAAAAAGAATTATCACAATCTGTTCTTTTTTAACTCATTCACTGATTTTATCTTAACAAACTTATAACCCGCATCAAGAGTCTTTTCTCCATTAACTTCTTCCCTCAAAGTATATTCTCCTTTCAACGTCTTTCGCAGTTTCATTTCTTCTCCTTCCCCATCTCAAAAACAGCCTTCCTCGCCCTAGCCCTTTTCTCAATCTCCCCCAAAACCTCCTCAAGTCTTTTCTCCGCAATCTTAAAATCCTTCCCCTTAACAAAAATAGAAAAATTAGAAGAACCAAGATAATGAATCTCAACGTCGTCAAACTCAAGAATCTTCCTGATATCAACAACACCTGAAGGAGAATCAGACTTCAAAATAAATTTCCTGGCAACAACTTTCTCTTTTCCCTCTTTCTCAGCAAAAATCTTTGCAACCTTTGCCGCAGCTTCCTTCGACAAAAATTTCTCCAGAATCTTCGCATCCTCTTTAATCTTTTCAAAAAACTCTGAAATATCAAACTCTTTTTTTATCTTCTCAAGAACTTTCTCAAAACCGTCAACACTGCTCTTCAAGATGCTTCTCAGCGTGCCCTCTTTCTTATGCTTCTCAAGAACCGCGTCCCTCTCTCCAGAAGTAACTCTTCTCAGGCTAAGCTCGGTATGCCCCTTAGAAATTCTCAAAACCTTGCAGACAATTCTCCTGCCGACAGAAACATACTCTCTCAAATTTCTGATTCGCCCGGCACTAACCTCGGAAAAGGACATAGTCCCGTCACCGTCATTCTCAACATGCAAAAAAACAGTTGTCCCTTCTACCTTTCTAACAACGCACATCACAACGTCGCCTTCATTCAGCTCAACCATGCACAACCTCCAAGTAATTAGTTAAACTAACCAAAAGATAACTAATATAAAATCCGTCAGACTTATCTGAAGTTAATTTATTATTTATCCGATTCTCTTTGAATTTAATTTTATCAATTGTCAGCTCCATCGCCCCACCTCCCTGATGACAGCTCTTATCTTAGTCTTGCCACCAGTGTTCTTAACCAAAAGTTTATTGCATCGCTCGCACTTGATTCTCAAACTAGCCTTGCCGTAAATCAAATGCAGCTTCCCGCACCTCGGACAAGCCACTTTCAGAAATTTTCCTTCTGCCATAATTCATCTAAAAACAAGTTGCTTTTAAAAGTTGCGTTGTCCAAATATAACAAAAGATATTAGTTTTTCATCAGCGTTTTTCATTTATACCGCAGTCAATCCTAATTAATTTAAGATACCATCAGTAATATCGTAATTGTACCGAATTTACATTAATCATATTTTTATGCCGAGAGATTATTTACATCTTATGCCATAAATAGATTACAAATTATCAAAGAGTATCAGTTAAAAGCACAATCGATAATTATCATTCATATCGAATTTATGTTAATTTTGTTTCCCGCCATTAGCAAAATAAAGATATAATTTCAGTCGTCTCGAATTTAGGTTAACTCTGTTTTTGTTATGGGCAAATAGTTGCGTCTCGTTTTGTTTATTATCCAAAAGATGAAATATTAATCCCCATTATTATCCTTATTCAGCAATAATCAACCATATCGAATTTATGTTAACTCGCAGCTTCCAGCTCCTTCCTAATCCCCTCCAAAAATTCCTCCTCACACTCACGTGAAATCAAACACCCTGCCGCCTCAGGATGCCCTCCAACTTCCCCGCCAAGGGGAACAACAACCTTATTCAAAACTTCCCGAACATTCCTTCCTTCTCTCCCGACAGCCCGCGCGCTGACTTTAATCTTGTCCTTGTTATACGCCAAAGCAATAACCATCTGCCCCGCGTCATAAGAGGGCGAATGAGAAATTATAGAAGCAACTGTCCCAATAATCGTGTCCTTAATCTTGTCTTTGCCGTGAATTATCATATAATTTTTCCCCTTAGTAGTTCCCCCATTTGAAGCATACTTCAGTGCGCTCACAAGACTTTGCTTATACCCAATATAAATTTCCTCAGCTCTTTCCCTGCTCTTCCTGTTTCCGAGGCAAAATCCAAGAGCAACATTTGGATGCCCCATTCTGGAGCACGCATTAATCAAAGCGCTTAATTCCCGCGCATCTTCAAGTTTATTGAAAAACCTCACCAAAAATAAATTTCCTATCATATTCTCAGCTCCGCCATTCCTAGCACACGAAATCATCACAGAAGTAATAAGTTTCTTCATTTCATCGTCATCAAGTTCATACAGTGCCTTGTATCTTCCGTTGTCAAAACCGATGCCGGTGCTTCTCAGCAATTCCAAAACTCCCTGCCTGTCTCCGGTAACTCCGGGAATAAACGGCGAAGAGCAGTATTCCAAAGTTTTATCAAGCGGTCTTGTCGAAGGATACAAAAGCAAGCCCTTCTTTATAGTTGTTTCAGAATCTTTTATTATCTCGCTGAATCTCTTCCCGATATTCTTTTCCTGCAAATCCCCAACCATCCCAATCACAGCCAGCGTCGCCAAATCAACATTTCCAGAATTAACTTCTTTCCCGAACAAGTAACAAATCGCAGCCGAAGACAAGTTTTCCCTTTCAGAATCCAAAAAAGGATTTATCATTAAAACATTCTCTGGAATTTCCTGGACAATTTCGTGATGGTCAAAAATAATCACTTCATTTTTTTTCTTTCCAATCTGCTCAAGACTTCCGCTCGCTAAATCAAGAAAAATCAAAAGCTCGTCCTCAGGCAAACCTTCAACAAACCCCTCGTCAAGCCCCTTTACAATCTGCAAGCTAAATGCCCTGCCCCATCTCTCCAAAACCCTCGAAAAAATAGCAGCAGAAGTTATTCCATCTGTATCAAAATGGCTCACAACTCTTAACAGCTTTCCCCCGCCAGCATCTTCAATTCTCTTTTTTGCTAGTAAAATATTCTTCAACATCTTCACATCTTTTTTATCAAGCGCTTGCTTTCTCAAATTTGTTAACAACCCAAAGTTTCTTAGCCAATGCCCTTGAAGCAGGATAGTCGTTCTTGTTCTTTAAAATATGCGCCTTCAAGCTCCCAACTCTTTCACTTACAATATTTTTTTCACCCTTAAACTTAACATTATTTTCTTTCAAAATCTGTTCTATCTTTTTCCCAAGAAGCTTCGCCCGAGGAACGCCATGCTTATCTCTCAGTATCAATCCAATCTTCGCCGAACTCTCCCCGCTCTTCGCCAGCTCAACGACAATCTTCTCCAGCTCAACCGGCTTCATCTTTACCCAGCTCGGCTTGCTTTCTTTCTTAACTTCAGTAATTTCATTTTCTTCTGTCATGTCTTTATCTTGAAAACCTCACTTTTAAAGATTTCTATGTCTAAAAAATTACCGAAATTATTAAAAAGTTATGAATATCAAAAAGCCCATGAAGGTATATAACTCTAAAGAGCCCCAGATAAGACTTGAACAGCTTGCACCTTGCCTGCTCGAACCAAGACTTCGCGAAGATCCAACAATCGAAGAAAGTCCAGTCATAAGAGAAATTAGAAAAGAGATGCGTAAGCTTTACGATTCATCAGATATTCGTTCTCAATTACCAATTCACCTTCTTTAACAAAACCCAAAACCTTTTAAACCGCACTTTCTCAACGTTAGAATAAGTTAAGACCCGCAGGCAAAGTCTGCCGACGGCGAGCTTCCCATAAATTCATGGCTGTTGTCCATAGATAACAGAATCTGACGAATATGATAACACACAAAAACAAACTGGCTAAATTTGGTTGCTGGATATCAGCTCTGGATTCACCAAAACCCGAAGAGGTTTTGGTAGGTTGTGCAAAATGAAACTGCCGAAAGAAACCAAAAGATACTGCAAAAAATGCAAGAAGCACACGATTCATAAAGTGAGAACTGCAAAGCAAAGAGCTCGTTCATCTGCCCATCCGATGTCGCGCTGGGGAACCCAAAGAACGAAATTAAGAAGTTACAGGTCTGGTTCAGGAAACCTCGGAAGATTCAGCAAGCCAGCAGTAAAATCCTGGAAGCGAAAAACAAAAGTCACAAAAAGAATCGTCGTAGAATACACCTGCAACGTGTGCAAAAAGACATCTCAAAAATCAAGTTCAATAAGAAGCGGAAGAATCGAAATCGGGGAGAAAGTTTCAAAATGATAACACAAAAGATTAACAAAAACATAATAAAAAATAAATTAATATCAAACACGCAATCTGGATTCTATTATATTAATTATTTCAAAATTAATTCAACCTTGTCAATTAATCTGGCAGTTAGGAGAAATGCATAAAATGATAATTAATAAAATAAACCGCCTTATGAGGCATAATTTAACCAATCGTTCAGATTCCTTATTAACAATCTTCCCCAAATTAAATTCTAGTGGCAAATTAATGGATGCTGGATTCAGTCATTTGCGGGATTGTTCGCGAATGAGGTTGAACTGCGAAGCAGTGAGGCCCAAAACCCGTCGGCTGATGTTTCTGCAGCAGCCGAGAGTGAGCTTAGTGAGCTCTAGGAGGTTTTGGTAATGGCAGAAAAACAAATCAGGCACAAAGTAAAATCAAAGAAAAACGTAAAAAAAAGTTTCTACGAGGTTCCGACTTCCCTTACAGCAACAAAAATTTATCTTTATTCAAGTTCTGCAGAAGAACTTAACAACAAAACAGCCGTGCTTGATTTGACAAAGTCGCTGAGAGGAAAAAGTCTTCTTCTAAAAATAAGAATAAAAAACACCGACGGAAAACTTCAGGGCGTTCCAGAGTCAGCCAGCCTGGCTCAGTCTTACATCAAGAGAGTAATGAGACGCGGCTCCGATTATGTCGAAGATTCCTTCAAAGCAGAATGCAGGGATTCAATCGCCGTAGTAAAACCATTAATGATAACAAGGAGAAGAGTCTCAAAAGCAACTCTCAAAGCACTAAGAAACGCAGCAAGAAAAAACATCGAGAGCTACATCAAAACGCGAAACGCCGAAGAAGTCATCTCAGATATTATAACAAACAAACTCCAAAAGCAGCTCATCCCTAAACTGAAAAAAATATATCCTTTAGCTCTTTGCGAAATCCGCGTCTTCGAAATCGAAAAAATGCTTGATAAAAAGCCCTCAAAGAAAGATGAGGAAGTTTCTTCCGAGGAAGAACAATAGCCCTACGCGGATTCGAACCGCGGTTTCGGGCGCCAAAGGCCCGCGTCCTTGACCACTAGACTATAGGGCTATAGCCTTATCAATCTCTATCAAATCAAAACAAAAAATTAGTATAAAAACTATCCTATTGACAAGTTAGCCAGAAATAATTATCTCAGTAAAATCATGCCTGCCCAGTTCACGATTTTTTATTATACTCCGCTCAGCCAATTCAGATTTATTGAAAATATCTTAGGTAGATAAAATCGTATCGAGTTTATGTTAATCATGTTTTTACGTCCCACAAGACATTATCAATAAGCACCCTTATACCTCCCCCTTTTCTCCACTTTCTCCAGCCGTTTCAGAACTTCCCTCGCGTTCTTGCTCTCCCCGAGATAACCCTCGCTAACCTTCTCCCAATAACTTTCCCATTTAGCAAAATGCTTCGCCTCCAGCGCCTGCTTGATCAAATGCAAATCCACCGCCTTGTCTTCAATCTTCCCGTTACCGTAGCCCAGCCCAAAATCAATAAAATAAACTCGATTATCTGATAAAATCATATTCGATGTTGTGAGGTCTCCATGAATGACGTCGTTATCGTGAAGCTTGGCGATATTAACACCAATATCTTTGCAGACATCTTCCCAATTCTCGAGCAAATCCAAATTATCAAACAATTTCAAACCATCAACAAATTCCATATCAATCTCGAACTTATCCGTCTTCAAAACTCTCGGCGTGTTAATTATCTTAAAAGATTTTTCCAATAGTTTGGATTCGCTTTTTGTTCTTGCTTTTCTTAATTTATTGTCTATAACCGTCAGTCTATAACTCTTCTTCAAACGCCTCTTCAAAACCCTGCCTCCCGATTTTATCAAAACTGCCTCTGCTCCTTGCTGGATTATTTGTTCTTTCATAAAACTTAGTCAGAATAGAACTATTTAAGTTCAATGCCCCCGCGATTACTTAATCCCAAGGATCAAATCTCCCCCATTTTCCTCAATAGAATGGCATACAACTGTCCCTATCAGAAAAACTTCTTTTGTTTACTTTAACAAAACCATAATTGTGTCTAGCTAAAGATTCTCTAACGTTTTCTGGATTTTCTGTATAAACTGCAGTAAAGGTACTTTTTGTTAAGGGTATTTCCCACCAAACTAATTCCCCCGCGTGTAAATAATTTTTTGCTTCAAGATCTTTTACATCTATTTCTATGACACTCTTTATCCCCTCCCCATTGCCAAATCCAGAAGCAAAATCAAAATCACCACAATAAACATAACAATTTCTTATTAAAGAATGAAATCTCTTTGTTCTAGCTATTAACTGCTTATATTTTTGATTTGATTTAAAATTTGGCTCTTTTTCAATCCCTAATAGTCTCTCCGCTTCGATTTGATCTGAAGACCATGAAAAAGTTGTATCTCCAACCATGTTGGCTAGTCTTTCATCAGAAAAATCTGGAGTTGGTGCCCTTATTCTTTCATGATACTCTCTAACAACTCTAGCTAAATTTGAACAAGCAGAGCCATATTGCCTTTGTAAGTCTTCTTCACTTTTCCCTAGAATATTAAACCAAGCTCTCAATGCTCCAGATTCTAAGATTGAATCCAAATTTCTTGTTGCATGATAAATTAATCTTTTCATAAAATGTAACAAGATGCAAGCTTTAAATATCTTACTATTATTTAGTAACAACTGCATTCAAAGTTCAACTCTCCCCCACAGCGTTGCACTAAAAACCTCGCTAGTTATTCGGTTTATGTAGCTAACTTAATCCTAAGGATTAATGTCCCCCACGAATCCTTTAACCTCAAAAAATCACTTGAACTTAGAACCGCATCTTCTTTCATTCAACACTTTCCTCAATTCTTTAGAAAAGAACAAATTTTATTGATTACTTCACTAAACTTTTCTTGTTTTAATGAACCTGCTTTATATTTTATTAAATATTTTTCAATAGATGCAATTTTGTCTATTCTTATATAGCTTTCTCTTTTAAGACTACCTTGCTTAAAATCTTCTTTCTTAAGGGGGATTTCTACAGAATCTTCATAAGACTCTCCGGTTATTTGTGCAACAATGACATCATCACCTTTAGGAACTTTTAATATTAAAACAGGTCTTCGTTTAACATCTCTTAAGTTAGAATACGGAAATTCAATTATTATAATATCTCCTCTTACAAATCCTTCCATGCTTCATCCTCTTTCTTATTAAGCCATGTTTTAGCAAAAGATTTTTCAGATAAAATAGCACTTTCAGGAATAGATTTTTTTAAAATTATCTCATTATCTTTCCTAATTACAATTAACTTATCTCCCTCGTTTATGCCTTCACGCATATCTAGGGGTATAACCACTTGTCCTCTTGAACTCATTTTAGTTGTATCAATTATCATAAATAAGATTAATCTTACTTCTATTTAAATCTTTAGGTTAATTACTTTTTTAGAATTAAACTGGTATCATCTTGATGTATCCTACACCTACCAATCTTAAAGCCCTTCATTCTTTTTTCTAGCTCTGCACCCATACTTAAAACAACATCTGCTGTTTTGTCAATATCTTGTTTTGTGAACTTAAAACCGCATCTTCTTTCATTTAACATTTTCCTCAATTTGTTATCTCCTTTTTTATAGTCCCTAACAGAGGATAAAAACAAGCTTTAGCTATAGATATAGCATCTTCTGCCTCCGCCCTGCTCGGGATATATCCATAATAATTTATATTATGACGCAATTTTCTCAGACTATCAATCAATTTGATTGGTCTTTTTGTCTCAACTTTTATTGTCTCAAGTTCTTTTATTTGCTCCACATGATCTTGCAGCACGTTTCCCTTAGAGACCAGCCTGGCATCACCAAGCATGCGGAAACACTCATAAATATTTCTGATAATATTAAACGCCGACTCTTCTGTAACTGTTTGTTTTAAAGTGAATTGCATTTCTTTCTCCGCCGCATTTAAGATACTTAATGCATTTTTCTTATCGTGATGCTTTACGCGAATATTCACGGTCTCACCTCCAAAAATCCGTCCAGTACAATCCCATTGGCAATATTAGCAAATAAATTCAAATCAATTTTATTACGTGAAAATATATGTAAATTAACAGGAACATTTTTTCTGTACCCTAACTGTTCGATAACCCCCAGTCTAACAACTTGCAGTTCATGGTTATCAACAACCTCCGCAGCTATATCGATATCGCTCTCCTCGACATCTGTTCCCCAGCGATAGCTCCCGAACAAAACAACAGCCCGCGCAGAGGGAACTGCCTTGTATAATGCATCCAATATCCCTGATTCATAAATAATACTAAGGTTATAAGGAACTTTTTTCGAGGTGAAATAAAAATGTTTTTGATTAGCAGACAATAACCACGCTTTTCCAATAACATCTTTATTCAAAAGTTGTATTCCCACTAAAGATTCAACAACCTGTTTCACCGCAGTTTTAGAAGATTTAACACTCCTCGCTAAATCACTAAGCCCGATTTTAGTTCGGGGAAATGCATAAAACCACACCAAACACTTATCTAAAGTTCTCTCCAATTCATTTACATTCACATTTTTCAGCGCACCCTTCGTTTTCGCCATAAAGATAAACGTTTTCAGAACTATATAAACTTTCCTGTTACCATATAGTTCCATAAAAGCTTAATTGAACTTTATAAGAACCATATTGAATTAACTTCCTCGCCTTGTCGAATTATTTCTTTTTTCATAAAACTTAATTACAATAAAACTATTTAAGCTCAACGCCCCCGCGAAATATTTAACCTTGGGTTAAGATTCTCCCGATATTTTTAGTTTTTATCGACGCTAAGAAAAAAGCACCAAAAAAGTTAGCAATTGAGTGCTCCCTGGGGACTTAACACCGAAAAACCTTTATAACTATTTATCTTAAATAAACCATGCCTGATGAACTCATAATAAAAGCATTTGAATCAGTAGGAATACCTAAAATGCAGACTACTATTTATTTAGATTTACTAAAGAACAAAGAATCAACAGCGACCCAAGTTGCAAAAAGGACAAAGATGCACCGGGCGAATGTCTACGACACCCTGAATAAGCTAAAGGAAAGAAATCTTGTATATCTCTCAACCAAAGAAGGGAAACAGGTATTTGCAGCACTGCCTACAGACCTGATTCTCAATGAGGAAAAAGACAAATTAGAAAACTTAAAATCTGCAATGGACTACATCAAAACAACGTACGTCTCAGGTCAGACGCCGAAAGTGTACACCCTCGAAGGATTAAATGCAGTAAAAAGCATCTTATTCGGTCTGCTTGAAAAAAAGTCAGACGTTTGGATTTACGGGCTCGCAGAAAACGAAAACATAACTAATGTTCTTAATGACAGGCTAATGCACTCTTTCCATATTGAAAGAATAAAAAAACACATCGAACTTAAACTACTCTTCTATAAGCTCCCCATTGAAGAAATAAAAACAATTAGCAATCTAAAGTTTACAGAAGCAAGACTCTTGCCAAAAACACAGCAATCAAAGACTTCTCAAATAACTCAGATAGTTTGTGAAGGTTCTGTTTATATCACCCTTTGGATTCATCCAATTTACACAATTGTAATAGAGAACGATGTTATCGCAAAAGAATATCTTGATTTTTATAGCATTCTTTGGGATTATTCTAAAAAAGTAGAATAATTTTAACAAGATTAAGTCTCTTCTCATACAACAATTATGCACAGCTACTGCTCTCACATATATACTCTGTTGACTATTGGATATTACAACGGAGGAGATAATAAAATGACAACCACACAAAGAATGAAAAACGACACAGCAACAATGGACAAAAGAGAAATGGCTGACAAAGCCGTATCCGACAATCGGAATAAAAACGACAACATAACTGTAGAGAGAAGATCAAAAGCAGACACAGCCGTAGAAAAGAGCAGGATAAGAAACGATGAGCTGACCGCAGATAGAAGAGAAATAAAAGATGAAAAAGTGAATACGGTAATAGCAATGTCTATATTGATAGGTTTAGCGGCCGGAGTTACTCTTATGTTGATCTAAAAGAGTAATGGCAAACACAAAAAATGAGCATGTATTCCCGAGAGACAGAGGATGAATAGTTAGACGCGAAGGAACAAAGAAAATTTCCGGATTATTCGAAAACAAAAAAGACGCGATGGAATATGCAAGCATAATAGCATTAAATGATAACGGTTCCGTAGTTACTCATAAGCACAACGGACAATTTAAAGATTTCAAAAATGGAAATGATACCTTTATCAGAAGGCATAAAATAGGCCCTATAATAACTGGAACCGTTGAAATTACACATCCAATTAGCAGCACACAACCTATCGTAGAAACAATAACTTCAATTTAGAAGAAGGCTCCTGGAGTATAAACGTAAGTGGTTAATACCCAGATTATATCCCAGAGAGTCTATTTTCTAAAGTAGATAAAAAAGTATTGTCTAATACAGCATTGTTATATATACTTGGTTTACAATTAAACATCTATACAACTATGACAAAACTAAAGAATAATGTAGAAAAATTGAATACCTTAATTAAAGAAGGCAAAATAATGGAAGCATTTGAAAAATATTACGGAGAAAATGTGATTATTCAAGTAAATGGAAATCCCCCGATAATCGGAAAAGAGCAAAACAGAAAAAGAGAAATGATATTCCTTCAAGAAATAGAAAAATTAAATAGCGCAGAAATTAAGTCTGTTACTTTTGGTGGAACTGATGATAATGTTTCAATGACAGAATGGGCAATAAATATTGAAAATAAAGAAGGAATAAAAAAGATAATTTATCGGGTAAATGTCCAGCATTGGAGAGATGATAAAATAATAAATGAAAAATTATATTTCTGCGGAGATCAAAAATTTTAATTAAAAATGATAATCACAGCAAAAGAGAACATAGTTCTCAAAAGAAAAGACAAGTCAATAGAATATGAAGACGTTAAGATTGCAGAGCAAAGGAAAACTATTTTATTAGCTATTCAGCACGCAATGGAAACAAGAATTCGTAAAGATAACATATCTATGTATGAACATACTCCGTCTAGGGAGATTAAGAGATGGTTTGAGCTTCGTAGAATTTAAAGAGTACGAGAACATACAGCGCAGGCATATATAACCTGTTGCCTTATTATAATTATGAAAAACAAAAATGACCGTGCATGTCATCTAAACCATAAAGGAGGGAATCAAATGAAAACCATTCTTAACAAAAAAGGGAGTACAGTTTCGTTAATTGGAGCGATAATTGTAATAATAGTCATTGTATCTTTATTTTTCTATTTCTTTTAATTCTCAATGACACAAGCCCGAAGTTAAATTTCTTCTTCAATTTGATTAAAATTATCACAGAATTTATTCTGCAGCGAAGCAGAAGTATGATATCATACAGCTCAACTATATATATCATAACAACTTGAATACGACAGAGGACAAAATGAATAAGAAAGGCGTAACAAGCTGGTTGATTTGGGCGATAGTATTTTTAATAGTGGCGATAGTTGCCGGAATACTCGGATTTGGACTTATTTCAGGAGTTTCGTATACCATCGCAAAATGGCTGGCAATAATTTTTGTAATACTCTTTATAATTACAATAATTGCTGGTGCAATAAAACGAGCTTAAACAATTTTTAAATTACTTTAAACCTAAACAAATATAATGGAGGAAAAATAAAAAATGGCAAAGAAAAGTAGAGGCGGTCGAATGAAAGCAGTGAGAGCAAGAGCTGCAAAAAGTCATCATGGCGGCAAAGGACCCATAAGAAACAGGCCTGCTGGAAAAAAGGTAATGAGGACTTAAAATGGTGTATGGAACAATACTTGGGATCATTGCACTTATTGCGGCAATATGGGTGATCTATGACGTGCTTGTAAATAACAAGAAACTATCTGACGGCATGAAAGTTCTTTGGATAATCTGTGCGATTGTCTTTAGCATAATCACGGCAGTAATCTATTATTTAGTTGGCAGAAATAATCAAAACGATTTATTTAGAAAAAATAGGAGATAAAATGGAACAAACAAAAGAAGAAAAAATCGAGGAGATAACAGATTGCATCAATAAAAAAGATAGCTTGTACTGCGTACTTCGGAAAAATGTTAAATCTTTTGAAAAAAAGAGTTCGTCAGAAGGAAAAGGCACAATACCAATAATGACCTATGGAGATTATGTGATATATCTAAAAGCAGAATCTTCCCTTCTGCCAAATATACCTCTCTCTAAATTTAATTACACATCAGGAACATTTGAGAAGAAATGGGGGCCAGAACATAAAACAATTATCTTAACACCTAATCATTCTAGTATTCGAAAAGTTGAGATTGAAATTCAAGGAATAGACATTTATAATATGAAGTTACTGCCTGATAAGACCGGCGACGTAATTGAAGATACAGCTAAGATAAAAATAACAAGGCACTACAGATTTGCTGAAGGAGATTCTGAAAATAAAGAAGATTCCAGTTCAGCCTCCCCTGGTGAAACCGAAGCAAAGTAATTTCTAATTAGACTATGAAACTATTTGCCTGACTGATAATAATTATTTAGGCATTTTAATTTCAACAATTTTGGGGACTTTAGCCGCCACTATTAATTTTATCTTACCTAAGAAAGAATATCTCTTGAGATGAGTGTTATATTCATAAAATAGCAGCCCTACAAACAAAATATCAAAGAGTATAATCCCTAACATCCATAGAGAATGTGTCAGGACATAGTCATATATCTGATAAATCAAAAAACCAACGAATATTATAAGAGAGACTGGATAGGCAAGGGACGGTTTTTTGATAATGCCGTAAACTAAAGACAAATTAACAATCCCATGACTTATTAAGTAGAATGCAAAAAACAATTTAATACTTAATGAAAGGTCTATTCCAAATTGTGAAATATATTGAGCTATAAACCAATCGGGATCGCCTAAAAACTTTCCTTCAACAAAATATATTATTCCATTAGATATAAATTCTTTACTTAATATAAGCAAAATAATGCCTAGCAAGACTTCTATTATTGCATGAATTCCCTTTAAAATTGTGATAGTCTTAAAAACTTTATGCACTGCTTTTTCTTTTTTCACGTTATTAAGAAGACATACAGGTATATATATTAAAGAAGAGTACTTCGGCATACAACAAAGTATCATCAAATACCGCGCTCATATATATACCTCCCTTTCTCCAAGTAGACATAAGATGGTGATTAAAAGTGTCAAGTTTATGTTTAAAATGCGGCTATTCCGTAACAGAACCAATTTGTGCTTCCTGCATTACTAATGAGAATGACGTCCTCTACGCCCTAAAGGTTTTTTGCTTCGCAAAAAATCCGCCTTCGGCGGAGCGTAGTTTCCAGGACATCAGTTAAGTTACTATTGATTCTTTACGTAATCAACAACTTTTTCAAGCTC
>Ga0209541_10003109_pt1 | contig 30854 bp, 35 predicted proteins | sample RifCSPlowO2_01_FD_184027 | JGI IMG/M metagenome (GOLD analysis project Ga0209541, IMG submission 184027) | Groundwater microbial communities from Rifle, Colorado - Rifle CSP2_plank lowO2_0.1 (SPAdes) (version 2) | ecosystem: Environmental > Aquatic > Deep subsurface > Groundwater | place... | reverse complement strand
GGGGTGAGCGAAGCGAACATGCCACCGGTCTTTGACCGGTGGTCCCCTGCCGATTTTGACACTTCAAAGTTTTTAATTGAAATATATGCCTTTGCTGGGGGGAAGTCTTCTAAGTGAAACAGAGCAGTCAAATAGAATAATCTCTGAATTAGAAAATATTTTGGAGATGTATGTCCCGCCTCGTGAAACGGCTTATCGTATATTTAATAACCAACAGTTGTTGGATATTGCCAATAAAAAGCTAGCTGAAGCCTATGAAAAAAGAGAATTAACCCGAAGCTTAAGAGACGTTATTATTGATTTTCGGGCTATGGTTTCTTATATCAATCGAGACGGACCTGAACAATATGATGCATTTATACAATTAAGAAAATCTTTAGATAATTGTTATGGTTGGTTGATGGAATGTTCTAAAACCGGCGATGGTGATACGGTAGCTAGAGAAAGATTAAGGCTCGAGGTTGTCAAAGGACAAGAAGCCTATCATGAAATTGAAGAGAGACTTTATTTTTATAATGTTAGGACCAAGCTTATTGTGGTCTTTTGTGACCGTTTGAAAGATGTCTTTAATGGAGAATATCAACCTATTTCTATGCTTGAAATAAACGAATCTACGCGCCAGATTACTGATAGGATGTGGCCAGTTTCAAAGTCAATAGTTTAAGAAAAATGTATGCGGTAGCGGGGAGTCGAACCCCGGTCGCAGCCTTATTGTGCTAAACTTCAGTTTTATGGACTTCAGCTTAACGTGGCAAGGCCGCATATTGGTCAGACTTTTAATTTCCTATTTTTAATAGTCTTCTAACCACTATACTACTACCGCATAATTGCTTTGAAAAGTAAATTCTTAATAAATCTTTTGCAAAAATAGAATGATTTCAGAATTAAGTGGTATTATTTTGTGAATAAAAAGTAATTTCTCTAAAACTATTAAAAACTACAAATATATGTTATTCTATAAAGAGCATAAGTTTTTGTTTTTTCCGATGTGATTTGTCTGTCAAATTTGTATTTTAGTTCAAAAATATTTTAAATAATCTTAATTCTAAGCACCAATCGTGAAAGACATAATATTCTTAGACAAAGATGGAACTTTAGGTAGATTTGAGCCAGGACAAAATGGATTATCTCCAAATGGATTATTTCCAAATGTATCATCATTTTTAGAGAACCAAGTAAAAAAAGAGAGAGAATTTTTTATTACAACAATTGCTGGTGAAGATGGCAAAGAGCATCTTAAAGAAGTAAATCATTTATTATCGGGCTATTTTGGTTATGAAAAAATTAATTCTGGATATCATAATTTTTACATACGGCCGGATGGAAATATAAAACCCGTTGATAAAGATTATTGTTTCAGAATTTTCTTAGAATCAGAAGAAAAACAAAGAGAATTAGAAGATCAGGCACAAGAGAGAGGAGATAGATTGTCACATCTTTCTTTGAAAAGTAAAGAAAGACTACGACTTCAAAAAGAGATTAATGAGTTCTATGGTCATTGGCATCAATTAATTCAGAAAGAAACTAAAGAACCATATAACTGCTCTTTAGATTATTCTAATCCATATCTTCCTGAAAGAGTTACTGGTTTTTGTAAAGATTTATTTCTGGCTCGAAGATTAATCTCTCCAATAGCCTATGGAGATCTGAGGACTGTAATGGTTGGAGATTATGGGGATAAAACAACTCCGGATTCTGATCCTCAAACACCGCTAATAATTATCTCTGAAGCTGTTCAAAAAGGAGCTTGGTCTTTAGTAGAAGTTACTCTTGATAAGTTATTTTCTGATAAAGTCAAAAAGCCGTATGAAATTTATGATGCTCTTTATGCTGCTGGTAATCTCTCTGGTAGACCTGATGGGAAATGTAGACAGTTCACTCTTGACAGTATTCAATATGAAGCACAAATAATTGGAAATAATTCTAGGGTTCTTTATTGCCCATATACTATTTAGTTTGAGAACCTAATTTCTCCAAAAATTATTTAAATAACTATTTTTTAAATCACAAGATTATGGATTTAACTAACTACCAAAGTATTCTATCATCGCGAAGCAAAAATTGGCAAATCTTAGAAAGAAAACTACAACAGTTTAAATTCACAACTCCTTCCTTTCTGTCAGCTATAAACTACTTAGAAAACCTATCCCAAAAACATGAATTACCTATCTATTATTTTGGCGGTTTTTTAAGAGATATTTATCTAGGCTTAGAACCGCGAGATATTGATATAATATTCAATAAAACCAGCAGGTACCAATTTGAAGATTTAGTAGCTGATAAGGTTATGAAAAGAAATAGATTTGGTGGCTATAAATTAAATATCGCTGGAATTACGGTTGATGCCTGGATTATTCAAGATACTAATTACTTTGGTCCTTGGTCTTCACCATCGCAAGATTATCCTTTGGATAGGGAGGCAATTCTTCCAACTATTTTTAATATGCCTAAAACTACTTTCTTTAATGTAGAAAGTATAGTCCTAGAAGTTTATAGAACTAATGATTTGGACTACAATTTTGAAGATTCTTCTTGTAGCTTAGGATTTGAACATAATTTTTTTAATTCTTGTGATAAAAAAGTAATTGAAATACAAGATTATGCCCTATTTAACCAAAAACCGGTAACCCCTTTTCCTCAACTTCAGATAATAAGAACTTATAATCTTCAACAAAAATTGTCTTGGAGAATAGGAGAAAAACTGAAACAATTTCTTAAAGAACACTATTTTTCAGGTATAGGTGCAGAGCTATCTGACTTATATAATTCACATTATGGAATGGAAGTTAATCCATCAGAATTATCATCAAATATTGAAGAGTTAATTAGTTGAGAATTAACATAACATTTTTTCTCAAATATAAAACCATAACTTTAAATAAAAAATAATCTCTTACTTTCTTGCCATCACAAACACTGCTTTGATAGCTACAATTAAAGTGGCAGGCACAAATAAAGTGAGTATTCCTTGTAAAATATTTTCTACAAAAGGCAGAACTTTATCAAAAATACCAACTTGCAACCCTAAGTAAGAAACTAAAACCAATACGGTTCCGCTGGTTAAGAATGGAACAACCTCTTGGTGTGTTATATTTAGTAGTCCTACTACTATCCCTAACAGAAATACTATCCATAATAATGAATCTTGAAACTTTCCAGTATATCCTAATCCTAAAATTGCTGCTAGAATCAAACCAATTAAAAAAGCCCAACTGCCAATTAAATAAGATGATGATTTTTTCTCTGAATAATTAATATTAATTTCTCTTTTATTATTTCTCGTTAAGTTACCTTTTTTCTTTGCTGTCACGCTAACTCACCTCTTTTAATTAACACTAAAATTTAATGATTAATAAGGTTTTCGTAAAGACAATATCACAATAGTCACATCCCATCATCGCTTTTCGAGATTAAAAATTATTAAAATAATCCCTCTCAAAAGCTTATTTATGCCTACTGCTGAAGATTTACTAAACTTCCTGGATAATTTTAAATTTGCTGGTATCGTTTATGAAGATCAATTAGCCGGCTTGATTCACGCTGGGCGCTATACTGAAAGACCTTTTAAGCAGCTAAAAGGAGATCTTAAAGACAAAGTTGAAGCCGCAGAAAAAGAACTCATTGAAAAATTAGGCGGTGAGATGGGCCGTTTTGCTTTTCTCAATCCTTTTTATCGTCCTGAACTTCCAGAAGACTTTCGTTATGACGGTTTATTTAGAACACCTAAACATAAAGATCGTTTTGACGAACATCTTTCTCCTGGTGTATATTTTTTAATGCCTTTTGTAGATCATCTTTACAAAGCCACTAAAAACGTGCAAAGCCTTAATGTTGGTAATATCACTGTGCTCACTTCAGATCAAGATTCTAAAACTATGCTGGTTAGCTGTAATATTCGTTATGACATATTACGTCTAAAAAAATTATACCTTAAAGTAGATAATTATGAAAAAGATCTATGTGAGCAGTCTGTTTCTGTACTCAACAATTGCTGTCGTGGCAAGACTTTCGAACAGTGGAAAACCCCTGAATTTATTAAACAGCTGGCAGATGAAGTAAAAGTAGAGCTGCGTAAAGATGTAACTGAACCTTGGGGAATACGTATTCAAGAAGTTTATATCACTCATGGTGTTCCTTGCGAAGTAAAACTGGCCACTCATGATGGGCAAACACTGCCGCTTAGCGCCACGGTTTCTTATGATCATGTTTCCCCTCGCTGAATTTGACCTCTTTCTACTTATAATGAGTTATAGTAATTAATTCTGTTAAACTAAGTTAGAATTAAAGATAAAAAAAAATAGCATTTTTTTGCAATTAGTTTTTTATAACTTTCAGCAAAAACACTAATACAACAAAAACCTTAATAAATAAACCAGAGATTTTAACATTATCCCCGCTTAGTTTAGTGGCTAGAACCCTCGGCTGTAGAAATTGTGTGACTATCGTCTTTGGTGACGTTTGGATGAAACACAATCAGCCTGTGGTTACCGAGTGATCCCCGGTTCAAACGAGAAACAACGTTTCTCACCCAGAAAAATGGTGTTTTTCTGATTGTCCGGGAGCGGGGACTTTTCTTCAAACAATAATTATTCTTCAAACAATATATGGTCTATTAATTTCCTTTTCTGGATTTATTTTTTTAAAAGTATCTATTATTTTTTTAATTCCTGTAATTCTAGAACTTAAACCTTTAGGCATGTATGGATAAAAATTAACTAAGCTATAATAATATTATTAGCTCTCATTAGATATATCCTAGTTTCAGATATCTCAGTTTTACAAACTAAGAGATTCTAGTTTTACAAACTATCATCTTAGCCACAAATATTTAATTAATAATCATAGTTGTTTCTTATTTATAAATCTTAAAACAACCTATTTTCACAACTTTCAAGGAAACCTTTATAAATAAACCCTAGTTTTAAAGAAACAATGGCCATCATCTGTTCTGGATTAACACTTTAAAAATGTGAACTCTAGACAGTACGCTAAACGTATGCCCTGGTAGTGTAGCGGCCTAGCATGAAGCCCTGTCGGCAACTTTTAGGAAAAGTTGCATCAAAATAATCCCTTCGGGGAGATGTGACGCCCAGCAAAAGTTGAAAGAAAGGCTTCGACCCGGGTTCAAAAGGGGATTGTTGCACATTAACAGACAATCACGGAAAGTCCCGGCCAGGGCGTTTTCCTCTTTAAACAGAGAAAAGCTTTGGGCCGGTAGCTCAGCTTGGTAGAGCGCTTGACTTTTAAGCAGTCAAGCAATGAAATCAAGCGGTCGCGAGTTCAAATCTCGTCCGGCCCGCTTATTCCCTAATTTTGTTGGAACGAACGGAAACTAATAAGAGCAAGTAACTAATAAGAGTAATAAATAAAAAACACCTCGAAAAGTACCTCGAAAATAAGGAAACCAAAAATGACCTTTGAAGTTAACAAACATCTATTAGTGCCTAAGCACTCCAAGCTTAACGATAAAGACAAAGAAGCTTTTCTAAAGAAATTTAACATTACAATTCGAGAATTACCCAAAATTTTGCAAGATGATCCAGCTTTAGGAAAATTAAATGCTGAGATTGGTGACGTTATTAAAATTGAAAGAAAGAGCCGTACTGCCGGCGAGTCAATATATTATAGGGTAGTGGTGGAGGCTTAAATGGATCGTACAATTCTTATCGAACGTTATTTTGAAGAAAAAAAGTTTGTCGAGAGTAATATTCAATCTTTTAATCGTTTAATGGATCAAGGTCTACAATTTGTTGTAGAAGAAAACAAAGAAGCAGAACCAACTATAATCCCCCATAACATTGAAAAATTTAAAATTCGCTTTGGCAGAATTTCCGTTGGAAAACCAGAAATTACTGAAGCTGATGGAAGCAAGCGGCCAATTTATCCTATGGAAGCTCGCTTAAGAAAAATTTCCTATTCTGCCCCCATATATTTAGAAATTAGTACTTATGTTAATGATGTGCAAAGAGAAAATTTCATTTCTGAAGTTGGTAAGATGCCTATCATGTTAAAAAGTAAGCATTGTAATTTATCTGGACTTTCTCGTGAAGATTTAATCAAACGCGGAGAAGACGCAACAGATCCTGGCGGTTATTTCATTATTAATGGTATTGAAAAAGTAATTGTCAACGTCGAAGACTTGGCTGAAAATAATTTTATGGTAGAAAATTCTAAAGATGGGCCTAGTGGAAGATTCTTTGCCGCTCAAGGTGCTTATAAAATTCCTCATACTTTTGAAAAGAAGAAAGATGGCGTTTATAATATCTCTTTTGCTAGAGTTAAAAATATGCCTATCATCGTAGTCCTTAAAGCTTTGGGATTAACTAAAGATGAAGAAATCATGAAAGCTGTTTCTGATGAAAAAAATTATGAAGAAATAATTCCCAACCTATTTGAGTTCATAGAGATTAAAGACTCAGAAGAGGCTATGGATTATATTGCTAAACGTATTGGTTTTAATCAAGCTAAAGAAATTCGTATGGAACGTATGAAAGAGAACCTTGATAAATTCTTTTTACCTAACATGGGTATTGAAACTAAAGACCGTATGTCTAAAGCTAAAAATTTATGTAAAATGTTAAAAAAGTTTATTGATGTTAGCAACAAAACAGTTGCTGCCGACGATAAAGATCATTATATGAATAAACGCATCCGTCTTAGCGGTGATCTTATGATTGATCTTTTCCGCGTCAACTTTAAAATCTTAATTGGTGACATCTTATATAACTTCCAACGTATTATTAAGCGGGGAAAGTTGCCCTCTATACGTGTTATAATCAGAGAAAAACTGCTAACTTCCAGAATTTATTCCTCTATGGCTACAGGAGAATGGGTTGGTGGGAGACAAGGAGTTAGTCAAAGAATGAGTCGTACCAACTATTTAGATATGGTTTCACACCTGCAAAGGGTAGTTAGTCCTCTTTCCACATCACAAGAGAACTTTGATGCACGGGCTTTGCACTGTACTCATTTGGGTCGCTTATGTCCTATTGAAACACCAGAAGGAACTAACATAGGTTTGAGAAAGAACCTAGCCATGCTTTGCTCCATCTCTCAGCATGTAGAAGAGCAACAAGTGGTTGACAAAATAAAAGGTTTACTTAAAACTACAGCTTAATTAGCTTTGAGATGTTTAAAATAAAAACAAATTAAACAACTTAAACAAATTAAACTAATAATAAAACAAACTAATCAAAACTAAAATTAAAAAACTTAAATTAATAAAATAAATTTAATAATAAAATTAAACCAAATAATAAAAATAAAATTAATAAAACCACAAACACCCCAAAATGACCGACGTCTATCTCAATGGAAAATTTATCGGAACTGCCGATGATGCTGCAACTTTGGTTGCTGAAGTGCGTGACATGCGCCGTAAAGGCGGCTTATCAGAAGATGTTAATATTTACTTTGATGAAAAAGCCAACTCTGTCTCTATCTCTTCTGATGAAGGTCGAGCTCGTAGGCCTTTAATCTTAGTCAAAGAAGGAAAATCTTTACTAAGTGAAAGACACTTACAACAACTAAAACTAAAAGAATTAACTTGGATAGACTTAGTTCGTCAAGGGGTTGTTGAATATTTAGATGCTTCTGAAGAAGAAAATGCTTTAGTTGCTCTAACTGAAAAAGATATAACTCCCGATCACACTCATTTAGAAATAAGTCCCACTGCTTTAATCGGTGTTGCTTCAGCTCTTGTTCCTTTCGGCAACTATAATCAATCTTCGCGTTTGATTATTGGTAGCAAGAACCAAAAACAATCTGTAGGGTTATATGCTACCAATTTTCATCTGCGCTTAGATATGGATTCTAATGTACTTCATTATCCACAATTTCCTTTAGTAAAAACTAAAATTCATAATGTCGTCCATTACGCTGAACATCCCTCTGGTCAGAATATGGTTGTTGCTGTTATGTGTTATGATGGTTATAACATGGAGGATGGAGTTATTTTAAATAAAGCCTCTATTGAAATGGGCCTTGCTCGCAGTACTTATTTCCGGCCAGTTAGTGCTGAAGAACTGCGTTACTCTGGCGGTTTGATTGATGAGATTTCTATTCCTGATAAAGACATTAAAGGTTATAGGAGTGAAAAAGAATATGCTAACTTGGAAGGCGATGGTATTGTTTATCCTGAAGCCAAAGTTAACGAAGGAAATGTAGTTATTGGAAGAACCAGTCCTCCTCGTTTCTTAAATAGTTTAGAAGAATTTAATTTAGCAGCTGCTGCGCGAAGAGAAAGTTCCTTAGCTTTAAAGCATGGTGAACATGGTATAGCTGATTTTGTTTTAATCACCGAAAATGATGAAGGTAATCGTTTAGTACAAGTTCGCTTGCGTGAAGAACGTATCCCTGAAATTGGTGACAAATTCACTTCACGTCACGGTCAAAAAGGCGTTACTGGTATGACTATTCCTCAGACAGACTTACCTTTTTCTGCGTCTGGTATTGTTCCTGATTTAATCTTCACTCCCCACGGTATTTCCTCAAGGATGAGTGTTTCACATTTAACAGAAATATTGGGTGGAAAGATTGCTGCTTTAGCAGGTCGTTTGGTAGATGGTACTTTATTTGATGCTGAAGAAGAAAAAACTTTACGTAAAGAATTGCAAGTTTTAGGTTTTGCTGAAGATGGAACTGAAGAATTCTATGATGGCAGAACTGGTAAGAAAATGATGGCCCGCATCTTTGTGGGAAATATGTATTACTTAAGGCTACGCCATATGGTTGCCAACAAAATGCAATCTCGTGCCAGAGGACCTATTCAACTATTGACTCGCCAGCCTACTGAAGGTAAAGCTAAAGACGGAGGTTTACGTCTAGGGGAGATGGAAAAAGACACTTTCATCGCTCACGGAGCTTCGCTCCTGCTTAAAGAAAGGTTTGACTCTGATAAAATTGTCTTGCCAATTTGTGAATCTTGCGGTTTAGTGGCCATAGAAGATCACTTTAAGGGACGCAAACATTGCCTCATGTGTGGTGAAGACATTGAAATCAATTACATCGAAATGAGTTACGCTTTCAAATTATTGTTAGACGAGTTTAGAAGTTTGGGAATCTACTCAAAATTGAACCTAAAAAATAGGTACTAAATTAGTTTAAGAATAACTTAAAAACAACTTAAAAAACAATTTAAAAATAGTTAAACGACAATTTAAAAAAAATAAATAGGCACTAAAAAATGGTCACTGTACACAAAAAAATTGACAATTTATCATTTGGTATTTTTTCCCCTAAGCAGATAACCAGCTTAGCTGCAGCAAAGATTGTAACTCCTGAACTTTATGATAGAGAAGGCTATCCTGTTGATGGTGGTCTGATGGATATTAGTTTGGGTGTTATTGATCCAGGTTTACGTTGTAAAACTTGCGGCGGTAAATTAAAAGAATGTCCTGGTCACTTTGGTTATATAGAACTTGCTCGTCCTGTAATTCACATTAAATTTGTACGGAATGTTTTTGATATCTTACGTTCAACTTGTAAATATTGTAATCGTATCTTAATTAAAGAAGAAGCTATCAAGCGCTATGCTGCTATGTTAGAAAAACTAGGGGCAGAAGAAGGCTTTGAAATGCGCCGAAGAAAAGTAAAAGAAATTGTAACCAAACATAAAGTAAAAGACAAATGTCCTCATTGTACTAAAAAGTTAGAAAAAATAAGATTAGAAAAACCATACAACTTTTATGAAAATGAAATCCGTTTAACTCCTATTGAAATTCGTGCTCGTTTAGAAAAAATTTCTGCTGAAGACTTAGAACTATTTGGTTTAAATACTAAATCTGGACTACGACCTGAATGGATGATTCTAACAGTAGTTGCAATTCCTCCAGTAACCATGCGTCCTAGTATTACTTTAGAAAGTGGGGAACGCAGCGAGGATGATTTAACGCACAAATTAGGTGATATCGTTAGAATTAACCAACGTTTGTTTGAAAACATTAACGCTGGCGCACCAGAAGTTATCATCGAGGACCTTTGGGATTTATTGCAATATCACATCACAACATTTTTCGATAATGAAGTTCCACAACTGCCTCCTGCTCGTCATAGGGGAGGACAACCATTAAAGACCTTAACTGAAAGAATTAAAAGTAAAGAAGGTCGTATCAGACACAACTTAGCAGGTAAGAGAACAGACTTCTCAGCTCGTACTGTTATTAGTCCTGATCCTTTAATCAAACTGAATGAAGTTGGAATTCCACAAAGTATGGCTATGTATTTAACTATCCCCGTAAAAGTAACTGAATGGAATTTAGTTTATCTTAAAAAGTTTGTAGAAAATGGGCCTAAAACATATCCCGGTGCCAATTATGTAATCAAAGCCGATGGTAAAAGAAAAACTATCACTGAAGAAACTAAGCAAGAAATTCTTGACGATTTAGCCATAGGTAGTGTAGTCGAGCGTCATTTAATTGATGGAGATATTGCTTTATTTAACAGGCAGCCTTCACTGCACAGAATGAGTATGATGTGTCATCAAATTAAAGTTCTTCCAGGAAGAACATTCCGTCTCAACCCAGTGGTTTGTCACCCTTACAACGCAGACTTTGACGGAGATGAGATGAACCTGCATATTCCTCAGAATGAAGAAGCTCGTGCTGAAGCTCGCATTTTAATGTTGGTAGAAACTCAATTGATTAGTCCTGGTTATGGCCTGAGTGTTGTAGGTGGAATTCAAGATGCTATAACTGGAAATTATATCTTAACAAAAGATTTAGTCTTAAGCAGAGAAGAAGCTGTAGATTTACTCTATACTGTCGGTATTGACGAGTTCTCAGCCCTGCCTCATAAAGAAAAGTTAGATGGAAAAGAAGTATTTTCTGTACTTTTACCTAAGGACTTTAACTTTGTTGGTAAAGATAAAGGTGGAAACGAAGTTAAAATTGTTAACGGCCAGTTAAAAAGTGGCTTAATGGACAAAGCTAACTTGGGATCTGAAAGTGGATTATTGTTAAGAAATGTCTATGAAAAATATGGTCCTTCTTTTACTGCCGATTTATTAGGCAAGATAACTCGTTTAGGAATTGCAGTACTCTCTCGAAGAGGATTCTCTATTGGTTTAGCTGATATGGACTTGCAAGAAGATGCCTCTCAAGAAATTATTAATACTATCGACAAAGCAGAAGAAGAAGCTCTTGCTTTAATTGATCAATATAAAGCCGGTAAGTTAGAAGCCCTGCCTGGCAGAAGTGTAAAAGAAACTTTAGAATTACGTATTATGGAAGTTCTAAACAAAGCTCGTAACAAGAGCGGTGATATTGCAATTAAACAATCTAGCAATAGTTCAGCTTTAATCATGGCTCGCAGTGGTGCCAGAGGTAACTCTCTTAACATTGCTCAGATGGCGGCTATTGTTGGTCAGCAAGCTTTGCGTGGCAAGCGTATTGGACATGGATTTAAAGGAAGAACTTTGCCTTATTTTAAAACTAAGGATTTAAGTCCTAAAGCACGTGGGTTTATCAAGAGTAATTTCAAATCTGGTCTAAAGCCTTATGAGTTTTTCTTTGGTGCAATGACGGGAAGAGATGCTTTGATGGATACTGCTTTGAGAACTCCTAAATCTGGTTATCTTTACAGACGTTTATCTAACGCCATGCAAGATTTGAAAGTTGAATACGATTTAACGGTCCGTGATGCTAGCGGTAAGGTTGTACAATTTATGTATGGTGAAGATGGTTTAGACGTTTCCAAAACTAAAAAAGGCGAATTAGACGTCCAAAAGATTATCAACGATACTAGTGGGGCTCAATAAAAATGAAAAAAGAATGTGAATCATTAATGGAAGATTATAAAGATATTCTTCCTTCCACAGTTTTGTCTCAAATACAAAACTTATTGCCTGAAACTGTTGGTAAAGAAAAGTTAGCCAAAGTATTAGAAGAAGCCAAAAGATCTTATCAAGCTGCTAAGATAAACCCAGGAGAATGTGTTGGTTTAGTCAGTGCAGAAAGTATTGGTGAACCAGGTACACAAATGACTCTTAACACTTTTCACTTTGCTGGTGTTTCTGAAATGAGCGTTACTACTGGTCTACCTCGGGTAATTGAAATTTTTGATGCCCGTAAAGACATAAAAACTCCTATGATGGAAATTTATCTTAAAAGTTCTCCTAGTAATGAAAAGATAAAAGAATTTGCAGGTAAAATTAAAGAAACAGTATTTCACGAACTTGTAGAAGAATATGCTTTGAATATTTATGAACAGACTTTAAGGGTTAAACTTAATGCTACACTTTTAGATGATTTTGATATTTCCGGAAAAGAATTAGCTAAGTTAGCTAAAAGTAAAATCAAAAATTTCGATGTTGACTTTGATAATGGAAATTTAATTTTCAAACAAACTTCTAAAATTGAAGAGTTCAAATTACTTTATGAATTAAAAGAGAAAATTCATTCTCTTAGAATTAAAGGAGTAAAAGGAATACGTCAAGTTCTTCCTGTACGCCGAGGAGAAGAATACATAGTTTTAACCTCCGGTATTAATCTAAAAGAGATCTTAGAAATGCCTGAAGTTGATGCAAGTAGAACAACTTGTAACAACTTCTATGAAATCCGTGAGGTTTTGGGAGTTGAAGCAGCAAGAGAAGCTATAATCTTAGAGTCCTATAAAGTTATTCAAGAACAAGGCTTACATATTGACATTCGTCACATTATGCTTGTTGCTGATATCATGACGGCAAGCGGAGCAATTAAAGGAATTACCCGGTATGGTGTAGTTAGTGAAAAAGCTAGTGTTTTAGCTAGAGCTTCTTTTGAAACACCAATCAAACATTTAGTTAATGCCGCTTTAGAAGGAGAAGTTGATCATTTAACTTCTGTAGTTGAAAATGTCATGATTAACCAGCCGGTTCCTTTAGGGACTGGATTGCCTGGTCTAATTACTAAGATGAAATGATTATAAATCATAGAAAATATTATAAAAGACAACCATAAAAACAATTAACTAAAATTAATTAACTAAAATTAATAAACAAAGTAAATAAATCAAACAAACAAACTAAATAAACAAACCAAATAGAGGATTAACATGGCTCAAAATAAATCAATGGATGAATCTTTAAAATTATTGAAAGAAAAATCACAATCTGGTAAAGCTTTGCTCGGCAAAGAAGAAGTACTGCGTGGACTTCGAAAAGGTTTAGTTAAAAAAGTTTTTCTTTCCAGCAATTGCCAACCTCAGATTAAAAGTGATATACTTCATTATTCAAAGTTAGCTGGCACTGAAGTGGTAGAATTGAGCCTAAACAATGAAGAACTAGGTGTTCTTTGTAAGAAAGGTTATTTCGTTTCTGTGGCTGGTATACTAGACGCATAGAGGCATAGATGAGTCGTCTTAAGTTAGATCCAGAAGCGGTGGGAATTTCTGTTCTTGTAGAAAGACTAAGCGGTGTTCCAGTTAGAGATTGTTTTCAAGCCGATGAAGAATTAATCTACGTGATTATTGAACCTGGCTCTATTGGTCGTGCTATTGGCAAAGGTGGAATGAACATTCGTCGTATGCAGCAAGAGTTGCACAAAAAAATAAAATTTGTCGAGTATAGAGAAAATCCCTTAGAATTTGTACAAAATATCATCTCTCCCATCAATGCAGGAGAAATAGTAGAAGAAGAAAATTTTATCGTCATTAAAGAAAAAAATAGGATGACTAAAAGTTTATTAATTGGCAGAGAAGGGAAAAATTTGATACTAATTAATCGTGCAGTAAAACGTTTTTTTCCAGGCAAAGAAGTTAAAGTAGAAAACCTTTATAAATAAGCCCCATTTTTAGGAATAAATAAAGATAAATAATAATTTAAATAATCACATAAATTACATAACAACATAAATCACATTAGCGATAACAAATAATAAATACTAAAAATTTAAAAAATAAATTAATACAGATTAAAAATGGCTAACAAACCACGCGGACTAGGCTCAGCAAAAAAGCTGATTAAAAGAAGAAGAGATTTCAAAGAATTAAATCGTAAAACATTAAAGAAAAAATTTGATCCTCTTGCAGGTTCTTCTCAAGCTAAAGCTATTGTCCTTGAAAAAATTCAAGTTGAAGCAAAACAGCCAAACTCAGCTATGAGAAAATGTGCTCGAGTTCAATTAGTTAAGAACGGAAAACAAATTACTGCTTTCATGCCTGGAGACGGCGCTCAAAAATTGATTAACGAGCACGATGAAGTTATCGTCGAATGTATCGGCGGAAAAATGGGCCGGGCCATGGGTGATATTCCGGGAGTTAGATGGAGAGTTATTGTTGTTAACGATCAAAGTCTAGATGCTCTACTAAAAGGTAAATTAGAGAAAGCTAGAAGATAAAGCTAAGAAGATAAAGTTTATAATTATTATCTTAAAAATAATAATTATATCAAAAAAATCATATTAAGAAGGTAAGAACTATGGATAACTTAAAATGTTTCAATCGCTGGAGTACAGAAGGCTTAAAAGTAGATGATATGGGTTTGCAAAATTATATTACCATCAATCCTAAAATAATGCCTAAAACTGGTGCTCGTTACGCTGGAAATCGTTTTCATAAATCTCAAACTTTTATTTTAGAAAGATTAGCAACTAAGCTTATGAACTCTGGTCATAAAGGTAAGAAACACTTTATGAGTTCTGGCCATAACACTGGTAAGAAAAACTTAGCTTTAAAGATTGTCGAAGATGCCTTATCTAAAGCTGAAGTAAAATTGAAGAAAAATCCTCTTGCTATCTTAGTTAAAGCAGTAGAAAATTCTGCTCCTCGTGAAGAAATAATTGCTATTGAGTATGGTGGAGCTAGATATCCAAAAGCAGTAGATATTTCTCCTCAAAGGAGAATAGACCTCGCTTTAAGAGCTATCACTCAAGGTGCTTATTTGAAGTCTTTCAACAAGAAAACTCGCATTGAAGATGCTTTATCTGAAGAAATAATTAGTGCAGCGCAATGCAGCGGTAAAAGCAACGCTATCTCTAAGAAAAGAGACTTGGAAAGGCAGTCTGCCAGTAGTAAGTAAACTCCTCTAAGTGAACTAATTTACTAATTTTATTTAATAATTATTTATTTAATTATTATCTTTTTAGGTGTTTTTTGTGTGTTTCTTAAACATGGTAGAAGATAAATTCAGGTTAACAAACACAATTGGAATTGATCCCTATGCTGCTTTGCAAGCTGTGGGCGTTAGTATAAATGAAATATTATATAGTTCTGATGATAATGTCGGATTAAAAGTTAGTAATTGGTTATACTCATTAGAACGTCATTTTACCACATATCATTCTCAAGGCGGAAAATTATTAGATATTTTTTGTGGTGATGGAAAGTTCTGTGCTCAAATGCAGAAAGAAGCGCCGCAATGGGAGGTTTATGGTGTAGAAGGGAATCCTGCAGCTATGGAAATAGCAAAAAAAAACTTCCTAGAAGAAAGATTAACTTTACAGGTTTGTCCACCCTTGCCTTACGATAATAATTCTTTTCAAATAGTCCATAGTAATGGCATTATGGACTATTCTGATAGTCAAAAATCTTTACTTAATTCTTTTCCCCAGACATTTAAATGGGAAGAGTTAGCTTCTGAAATTCAAAGGGTATTACTGCCTGGTGGATTGTATCTAACTCAGGAATCTTATTTTTTTTCCTCTAAAGAACAAGCGGTTTTAGTAAATGCTGGTTTTAATCCTATTAAAGTAAATGAACTGATAACTGTTTTTCAAAAGAAATAATTCTATTCTCAAATGGATAATACTATAGATCACACCATCGACTCGCAGAAATGGTACAGATGGCAAGACTTTAGTAGAATCATTCCTGACAAAAATAGTTTAGGTTGTGTTGTTGATTTTTATTGTTATACGGGTGACAAATATCTACGGAAAAATGAAGATGGAGAGGTTTCTGGTTCTTCTTTACAGGAAGTTGTAGAAAAATATGCCTCTCGAAGAATTTTATTCAAAGATCTGATGAAAGAAACCGGTATTCCTAAAACCTATTTTGATCGAATTATTAAATTTAAAATAATTAAACAACAATTTCAAAATGTTTCTTTAGGTCAACGATATCTTTATATTCTAAAAGAAGGTATTAGTAAAGGTAGTTTGTTAAAAGATCTAAACGAGTTTTATCAATTGGAACTTTCTAGACAAAGATCAAAGACTAAGAACAAAATAGTTCATCAATCAAAATGTGATACTGACGCTTCCTTAAAACTAAAACCTACTCTTTTGGAATCTTCTTTAGAAAGGGCTAAGGTAGTTGAACAAAACGAGTTAGTTAAACAAAATGAGTTAGTTAAACAAACTAGTCCTCGTATTTTTGATGAAAACAGTTATGTTAATGTCGAATACAAAGCTTTGATTCATCTTTACTCGCAATTGCATCGGCTAGTTTATAAAAAGCTTGGAAAAAAAAGCACCCGTGATCTAGAAAAAGAAATCTTAAGAACTGCTATCATCACTTTAGCTCGTGATGAGATAGACCATAAAACTTTTGCATCTTTAGAACAAAAAATTAATCAACAATTTAATACAGAAATAAGTCTTTCTGACTCTCTAAACGAAGATGAAGATGATCTTGATCTGGATGAAATAAGTGATGAAGAAGAAGATGTAATTAGAAGAAAACGTTAAGATTAAGTGTATAATTATAAATATTGAGAACTTTGCAATATTCATTATTTTGAGTGCAAAGTTCAAATAGTATTTGAAATAGTCGGAATTTTTAATTAAAATTTTAATAAATTAGCAAAAATCAATATTTTTTAAAGTCCTCTATTCAAAACTATTTCTGTTAGGGAATTGGTTTAAAGAAGATAAAATTTAATATTATTAAAACCTACTTGATAGTAACTACTCTGGCAAAATTTATAAACTATGATTCATTTTACTGAATAAAATGGTAAAAATTAGCGGTGGAATTGTTCAACCAGACACAGATCCAGTATTTGACGGCCCAGATACTGCTAAAGCTGATTTGCTAGATGATACGCCCAAATCTCCCGTAGTTGTAGCTCCTGTGCCACCTCAATTGGAAACTATTGTTGGTAATCTACGTGCTTATTTTCAATTGGAACCATACACAATGCTTCACGCCGATGAGCTAATGGCACAACAAATTTTAAATCCAGCTATACGAGAGCAAGCTTACTATGTCGCTGATTTTGCGCTTTATACTTTAGAAGGAACTAGCAAAAATAAAACACCAACCTTGTGGCTGGCACGACATACAGCACAAGAACCTAATAATCTTATATTGAATCATCTAGATGATGCTGTCAATAGTTCTTTTGAGCAACTTACTCAAACTAACAATTATCGCCCTAGTTTGCAAGAAGCACAAAAAGTGATGCAAGCGAGTAGTACTTTAAAGATTAATTTAACTAAATTGAAACTTAACCAAAAAGATGATCAGTTTAGTTATATGATTATTAGTACCACTAATTATAATAAATTAAATTTTGAACAAAGAAAATTAGCCCAAATGTTTTACGGACAAGGAACTGCGTTTGATACAGCTATGGTAACTTTAAAAGGTGCAGGTATAGACACTATCAAAGTATTTGTTCTAAATCCTACTTATGTTCAGAAAGAAGCTGCTAATCCAATTGGGCGGGCGGCTTGGCGTAATGATTTCCGTAGCAACGCTGATTCCGTTGCGGATGACTGCAGGATCGGCAATAGCGGCGGCTTGCTCGGGGTACGTCGTCGTCTGCCTGCCGCCGTAGCTTTCCCGCAGGAAAGTCACGAACAAAGTGACTCGAGCGGCGCGTCGCAGAATACCGGAGTTTCAAGTGCTCCATCTGCTCTACAGGAAATGAAACAAATATATCAAACACTACTCGCAAATCCCACTGCTGCAGTCAATGCTTTAGATGATAAAACTGCTGCAGAATTTTCTAAAATTCTTTTAACTTACTTCTCAAGTAAATAAAAAATCCTATATTAGAGAATAAAAAAATCATCCATAAATACTTCTAATCTCTTCTCTTAGTTTTTCAAACGTTCCTTCTTCAATGGACTTTCTGCACTTTTGCATCAATGTATTTATAAAAAATAAATTATGTATACTAACCATACGATAAAATACTGGTTCGTCTATTCTAATCAAATGGTAAAGATAAGCTTTAGTATAATCTTTACAGGTTGAACAATTACATTTTTCATCTAGTGGAGAAAAGTCTTCTATATGCCTGCTTTGGCGAATGTTTAATTGACCTTGCCAAGTAAAGATATGTCCATGCCGGGCCATTTTTGTGGGATAAACTGAATCAAAACAATCTATACCTCGTGCTACTAACTCTATTATCTCTAATGGGCTTCCTACACCCATAACATAGCGGACTTTATTTTCTGTAATAAATGGCAAAGCTGCTTCCACAGCTTCATACATCTTATCTTTCGGCTCGCCAATAGCAACTCCACCAACAGCGATGCCGTCAAAATCTAAACTATTGATGTATTTCGCGCTCTCTTCTCTCAATTGCGGATAAAAATTTCCCTGTACAATACCAAATAAAAGTTGTTTTGAGTTTAATTTTTCTTTTAGTTCTTTATGGGCGGCTAGACTTTCGCTGCCCCAGCGATGGGTATTTTCCATAGCTAATTTTGCCTCTTCAAAACTCGCCCCATAAGGAGACATATCATCGAGCATCATAGCTACATCGCTGTTTAAAGCCAATTCTATCTCCATAATTTTTTTGGGAGTTATTATAAATTTGTGCTGGTCAAATGGACATCTAAAATGCAGGCCATTCTTAGTTTTGTTTAAGAAAATCCCTCGAGACATTTGAAAGCCGCCGCAGTCTGTAAACATTATGCCCGGATAATTAATGAATTTATGTAACCCGCCAGCCTTCATAACTAAATCTGCGCCTGGTCGTAAACTAAGTAGCAAAGCATTAGCGATTAAAGCTGGTAATCCAATTTCTTTGTAATCATCTGTAGTAATATACTTTCCAGTACCTTTGGTAGCAGCTGGCATGAAAAAAGGTGTTTCTATAATTCCGTGAGCTGTATTTAATTGTCCTCGACGCGCTTGGCCATCTTGTTTAAGTAATTTGTAGGCAGTCATTTTAATAGTTTAATATTATCTTAATATTCTCTTAATTATAATATTTGCTTAATCTAGCCCTGTTTTAAAAAATATACCTTTAAATTGTTAAGAACAAAGAAATTTCATAAAAAGCACTAAAATTTTATCAAGAATTACAACAAGAATTATCTTAGACTATTTAACTTTCTCATCTTCTCGTTTTTGGCACTTCCATATCACAATATGGACAAGTGTGCGGTGTTTGTCTTACAGGATAACAACTGATCTATAAGTTTTAAATAAATACCCCTTGTTTTACTGCTTCACGAACTAAACCAATCTCCTTCTTTTTTCGGCTGAATTCTTCAGGCGAATAACAAATAATCTCTAAATCTACTGGGAGTGTCCAGGCGTCTAAAAATTTATTAGGGCGTTGCCGAAAAGGCATATTGACAAATCTTTTAGAAATTACGATTACATCTACATCACTAGTTAACAACTCTTCATTTCTAGCTCTTGAACCAAATAAAAGCATTTCTTCTACTTTGCTCTTTTTCTTCATTAATTTCAATTCTTTTAGAACTTCTGAAGTTTTGATTTTACCCATGTTAATAATTTCTCACAAAGCGAAATATAATTTTCAGCGTCTTTTTCTGTATAAGTTTTGTATGGAACATCTTCACTAGCATCAGGGTAACGAGACAGATAATATTCTTTAGTCAAATCTCTCAATAAAGTTAAATATTCTGTAGGTAAATCTAACTCTCTTCCTAAATATGTTAGAGAATGTGTTGGACCTGCCGATTCTTTTTTTTAAACAATATAATATGCTTTCAAAACTTTTTCTACAGACTGTTGGCACCAAAAAGCTGCAGCAAACCATTTTTTACCAGAAAAACAAACCTTTGCGGTACTAAATTCTTCTTCACTTTGTTCTAACCAACGCTGAGCTTCAGGACGCATGGTGTTACTAAGTTTAGTCTTCTATTTAAAACTTTCTTGCTTTCATCTTCTAGTCTTTGGCACTTCCATATCGCAATAAGGACAAGTGTGCGGTGTTTGTCTTACAGGATCGTAACGAAAGACATATTTACAGCCAGTACAAGTACATTCTAACAAACTACTTCCTATTAGATTTCTAAAATTACCTTTTTCTTGTTGCTTTTGATGCGAAACTTTAGATAAGTATACATCAACTTCATCCCAGCCGGCTGGTTTCTTATTTTCTTCCATTTTTTTCTTTTCTTTATCGGCAGCCGTTTTACCAGTATAACAAGCAGGACAAACCATCATGCGATAATGATAATGAAGCTTAAACTGATCTGAAGAAGCAAAACTTCCACATACTCTGCATTTAGCTTTAATTCCACCTATCATAAATTGCCAGGAGTGAACTGCTAGTATTTATACTTTATGGGGAAGCAAAATATAGATGATTTATCTCTTATATCTATTATCAAAGCAGAATTACCGCCTATAACTTATGAAGTAAAAATTTCGATATCTTTTTAAATAAGACTTTCTTTTTCCCTAATAATGGTAGAACTCAAAGGACAACACTGCTCATTTTGTAATGAGAATAAGCTAGTTTTACGTGAAGAACAGATGGATATTCCTCATTTTGGCAAAGTATTCATTCTCACAATGGAATGTGAAGGCTGCGGTTATAAAAAAGCTGACGTTGAACCTGCCGAGAAAAAAGAGCCTTGTAAATTTACTCTAGACATTAGTGCAGAAGCGGATATGAGTATCAAAATAGTAAAGTCTGGTGATGCTACTGTTAAGATTCCTCATATTATTACTATGGAACCAGGACCTGCTTCTGAAGGCTATATCACTAATATAGAAGGTTTGCTTGAACGAGTAAAAGGTATTATTCAAACTTCTATTGACACTGGAGATGATGAAGAAGATAATGGTTCTGAAAAGAAAAAAGCTAAAAATTTGATTAAAAAATTAGATAACGTCATTTTAGGTCGAGATACATTAAAATTAATTATTGAAGATCCTAACGGGCATAGTGTCATTATTTCTGATAAAGCAGTTAGAAGTAGGATTTGATTCAATTTTTAATATAAAATTGACTGTCGTTCTTTATCTCTTATTTTTAATATTAAACAAATATCAAAAAATGATTGATTATTTACTTTTAGAAATTTAATTTCTATTTCTTCGTCTCTTTCTTAAATGCTTTTGGCAAATCTATAATATACTTGCCTTCTTCTAATTTAATTATTAAAGGATCTTTCTTAAAAAGGTGGACTAAGTCTAACTCATACTTACCAGGATGCATGACCCTTATCGACTCAAAATCAAGCACCACTGGTTTATCTGGATCTTCCATCTTCAAATCAAGAATTTCTGAAACATCTTCCTGAATATTATTTTTTTCTTCTTCAGTAAGATTGCTGACCATAGTCTGGCCTTCTTCTAAATCTTTTTTCTTAATAAAGAAAAATAATCGAGCTCCGCAACTACAGCCTCTGAGAATTTCCTGTGATCCATCTGGATAAAGTGTGTTACAACGAACGCATTGGTGTGGCATTTTATGGACCTAATGTTTATATACTTAATGTTTTTTTAAATTCATAGACTTTACTAATAACTTACTGTTTTAAAACCTTAACTTAAAACTCTTGATAAACTAACTTAGACCAAATAATTCTTTACTTTTTCTTTTTCTTTTTACCATTAACACTTTCTTTCATGAACATCTCAATCTTATCAGGATTGCGTTCAATTTTTTTAACTACAGAAGCAGGTCCGATGATGGTAAAACCAATTCTGTCGCCAAGTAAAACATTAGCAAAAACACCTTTTAACTTTTGTATGGCATTTTGACTATAAGTTTCCGGACTAATTACACTTAACTCAATACCGTGGAATTTAGCATTAATCTCTTCCATCGTTATCTCTATTAAATCAGCTTCTTCTTCTTTTCTTAAACGTCCTTCCATTATAACAATTTTGTCTTCTTTGACAATATTTAGAAGTTTATTAACTCGTTTAGCTGAACCTAAATTTTCTATATCCTGATACGGAACAAAATGAAATGTAACCATCCTCTTTTTTACCTCTTTTTAACTCCTGCTTTATCTCTTTATCTATTTTATTTATAGTTATTTATGATGGAGTATATTTCTAAGCTTTTTAAAGCTTTTTACTACTCCCTTTAATGATTTTAGTACTATTTATTTTGCTAGCCTGAACAACTGCTCATAAAAGTCCTCAATATTCTTCCCATACTTGGCGGAAATACCGACAATTTCATATTGTGGGAAAGCAGCTTTCATAGCCTCTACACTTGATTTTTTTAAATCTACTTTGTTAGCGGCAATTAAAACTGGAATATTTCTCGCTTGCAAATTGCCGATAATAGTAATATTTACTTGCGAATAAGGATCTTTAGTGGCATCAAGAACAACTACAACTGAATCCATGTTATCTAGCCATTTAATTGCATCAATTACGCCTTTGGTCGCTTCTTTAGCACGTTTCTTAGCTTCAGTTTTTTTCATACCTTTTTTTAAGAATTCTTCATAATCAATTCTAGTAGCAATTCCAGGAGTATCAACTAATGAAAAGGTTAATTCTCTGCCTTTTTTATTTTTGATACTGACTTGCTCTTTAATATTAATTTCTCTAGTTTCGTGAGCTATATGTGATACGGTAGACATTTCTTCACCTAGCCAATCTAAGCAGATACGGTTAGCTAAAGTAGATTTTCCCCCGTTTGGCGGTCCATATAAGCCGAGCTTAATATGGCTCTTTTTAGAGAAAGGATTAGACGAAATCTTCTTCAGTATGTTTTTCCAGAATTGTGTGACCATCTTTTTTCTTTATAAGCAGAAATCCAAGATGTATTCTTAAAGTTTTTGGTGGTCTGGAATAGTGGTTTAGTAAAATACTATTTTTCTGTCAAGAATTTACCTCTAATTATACTTAAAATATCCTGTCTGGTTTAATTTAGCTAATTTAATCTAATCTCTCTATTAGAAATTAATTCATATTGGGCTAATCTGACAAGATAAAACAAGTCTTCATTACTGGGAAAGTCTGGAAATAGTACTGTTTCTATCATCGATTGAATAACTTCATCAAATGGCTTTGTAACGGTTTGAATATTTAAATACAGTTTTTTAGGATCTAATTCTGATAATAGGTCGCAAGGTGATTTTTCTTCAAATCGTGTTTTATCTGCTAGCCATTCATTAACTCTCTCTTCAGGAATTATGGAAGAAATATAATACTTTAAACTATGGGGTATTTTTTCTGGTTCAATTTTAAACTCAGTAAGGCCATACTCTGCGATTGCTTTATTGAGGTATTCTAATGTTGGCAAATCTTTTTCTATAACGTTAGCTGCTTCTAGAGGGCTAAGTAGGTTTAAATTATCTTTTAAAATTACTTCTTCAAGTTCAGATATTGTTGCATAATTAGTTTCAATGGACATTTAAACTAAAGAATTAAGACTATTTATAAATCTTTCCAGGGTCATCACTTATAAGTACTAACCATTCGGAGAGTGGTGGTGGTTGTGTGTTGGCGTGAGGGAAGTAAGTGGGTGTTAGTTTCAATACACTTTCAATACACCACAGCCACAACCACGCCAACCACATCTTCAAATCTTACTTTAACCGCATCGGCATAACGGTTATTATCGCCTTTAACTGTGAAATAAAGACCTTCTTCATCTTTACCTTTCTCAACTACTCGATGTATTATGGTTCCATAAGCTGTGTGGTAAGAGATAACATCACCTATATTGATCATCTCTGGATTTTTCGGTCTAATTTGGATAGCATTAGACTTTTCATCAATGAATGGGTCCATAGAATTAGTATCCGTAAATTTGGCCCAAGTAGCATTTTTGACATTCAAAATAATCTGTTGGTCATAAACTTTAATTTGCTTTTCTTCAACCCAATCTCCTGGCGAGGGTAATTCTTTCCCTCCAAAAATGGCAGCGGGGATCTGTTTGTCATTTAAAGATAAAACTGTGATAGAAAAAAGTGTAATCACTAGAAATAACAAACTTCCCAAGACTAAAGACCACTTAACTACTTGAACCATTTACTATTCGGTAGTAGTCTCCTCTTTTAAATGTTGTGGTATAGAGTTTCTAGAAGAAAATGGAAACTGAAACTATACTCTTACTTATTTACTACTCGGCACAACCACTCTCAACTTTTTATCAGAAACACTAAATTCTAATTCGTCGCCTTCTTTGACATCATAACGTTTGATAGAATCTATGGATAATTCAGATATATCATTGGCCCAATATTTTAATTTAAGAGTTTGGCCCGCAGGTATAGTTTGATTGAGCCATTTATAATGGCAATCTTCACCATCCATAGGTTCACGTACTAAAGTTTTTATTACTGATTTAGAGAATGAAAAAGCAGTAGTTGCATTTGGATACAATTTTGAATTAATCATAGGTAAATATAACCCCGCATTTCTATACCAAGCTCCTTTTTCTGAGCCTGCACCTGAGACTACTAATATTCCAGTAAATTTCTGTTCTTCAGAGTCTATTTTTCCTAACTCTTTCTCCATGCTTAATAAATAACGGCTAATTTGATCTGTGGCTTTTATAGATAAAGCAACGGTGCAGTTTGCATTTTCAAGTTGCTGATTTTGTAGTTTTGTAGATATTCTGCTCCACTCTTCCACTTTAAATTTTTCATTTAAAATATTTTCTAACTCTAAACTTAAAGTCTCTGAATTAAATTTCAAAAGAACCCATTTGCTGGTCAAAGGATCAGTATTTACTCCAACTAAATAGTTGTCAGCAAAATAATGGCTGCAAATCTGAAAGAAATTATCGCCACCCATAGCAATTAACATATCTAACTCTGGTTTAGCGCTTTTACCTTTGGTAATAGCTAAAATATCGACTATTTCTGCAGAACCTAATTTATTTAATAGTACTTCAATATTTCTTTTTTGACGAGAATGACTTTGTAATATTTTTTCTACATCTTTATTCTGTTGTTTATATTGGTCTAGAATTTTTTCTTCAGACAGACCTAAACGATATTGATCCCACTCTAATTTTGAATATTTAGCGGCAAGCCCTATTTTCATGTGTTTATTCTAACTTTTTTAACACTTTCAAAAACACATAGAATATAAAAAATCTATAAGTCCGCGAAACAAAAAAACCTAAGCCTAACTAGCTTGGATTTTTCTCTTCTTCTTGGCCTTTCTCAATTTCTTTCGCTGCCACTTCCAGCGCATTTGGCCTTTCTTTTTCCAGCGTCGTGAACTTCTTTTCATTTCTCCAAACAGAACGGGCTTGATTTATAAACCTATCGAATATTTTTTTAAAAATTGAATCAACAAAAACTTACAATATTCCGTTATCTTCTATAATTTTCTACAATCTCAACCAATCTCCAACAAGAGTTCACAATTATTATAAACCACCTCTTTCAAAAATATCTTCTCAGCTAATTAAACAAACCATAACAAAACAAACCCATACACTAACTAAATCTGATTATGAAAATTTTACTTACTGCCCAACAAAGAGGTTCAACGAATGCTCTTGCACCAATCGCTAAAGAATTGTCTCGTCGAGGTCATGATCTTACTATTTATGCAACAGGCAATGAAAATGAAGCTGCAGGTTTTCAAGATTTATATTATAAACTGATTTCTCTTTCTAAAGAAACTGAAGATTATGCTAACTTAGTTAAAGATTATAATGCAGTAGTGGTTGGACTTTCTGGTTATTATACGCCTGACGGTTATTTTTTAAGAGCCGCTAATCATCAGAAAATTCCTACCTTTGCCATCCAATGTCAAAATAGTCATTATCTTCAAAAGCTTGGCATTAACCCGGCAGATCTTCCAACTTTTTTAGCTTTGATGGATACTGGTTGTATAGATACAATGAGAAAAGAATTACCAAGTGAGATGGCCGATGAGGCTGTCAAAAGCAGCACTATAATTGGTTGGACGGCCTTTGATCATTATGCAAAACTGCGTGATAATTTTAATCAAGATAAAAAAGAGAAAATACTTTCTAGTTTAGAGATTAACCCTAATAATCCATTAAATCTTCATTTAACTCAAAACATACACCCTTCAAGCAGGTATATTACTGAAAAAAACATCTCTTTTGACGAATGGGCTGTTCGTTTCAATTATGAGATGGGTGTAACTAGATTTACTTTTGAAGCTGCTTCTGATTTGGGTCTAAAATTAGTAGTAAAACCACACCCCGGCGAAGAATATACTATCAATTACACAAAAGAATTAGCGGATAGGCATGGATTTCAATACATTCCTGCAAACGCTTGCAGCACACAAGAATTAATGCTAGCTGCCAATTCTATTACTGCAGGAAGAAGCACTTCTCTAACTGAAGCAACTTTACTTGATAGAAATTGTGGTGGTATTATCCCAGACATTCAACAAGAAGAAATTGATTCTTTTCCAGCTTTAACTTTAGGTGCAATACCTTATACTCAAAACTGGGATTGGATTAAAAATATTTTAAAGCAAGTAACTTCTCAAGACGAAGCGATTACTCGCCAACTCGCTAAAGATAGACTAAAGTTTTCTGTTGATGGCAAAGCCTCGAAAAGATTGGCTGATTTAATTGAAAATGTTTGTCATCAGTATTAAATAGATTTATTATTAACAGATTTATTGCTTTTTCTCTAGAAAACTATTTAATGATTCTTATTCTTTAAAATTCACTAAAATATGTTTAAACTTGTCATCTGTTATTATTGGAAAATTATTATGACCCATGCTGAGCAACATTAACTTATTTTTATGGACTGCTGCAGCTACTGTGATTTTACTATTTTTATAATTCAAACCAATAATCTTACAATCTTGTAAAGAAAAATTTATTAAAGATGATTGAAACATTAACCACTCGTTTTTAATTATAGATTCTTTAGTTATGGACTGTTGTGAGTTTATTGAGGATATTAGAATAACAGATTTATCGCGTAAATATTCTTTTAAGTATTCATAATATCTTCTATAATAAACTGAAGTTTTGTATAGCTTAAGAACTTTTGGTTTATTTAATCTTCCACTGTGAAAAGGAATAGTCTCTACTGAGATTATATAGTCATACCCTAATTTTTTTGCAAACCCAACTGATTTTAAACCACGGTTATAGGCGTTGGTGTTTCCATTACAATCTTTTATAAATTGTTTAGATAGATAATAATCACCCAATATAGTAGAAATTTTATTATAGCTCATTGATTTTTTAATAGATGAACTATCAGAAAAAATAGTTAAAATGCTTTGATGACCCATTCCAATACCGGGGTTATTATTCATAACAATCATTGTTTTTTCTGTATTACCGTTTGAAATAGTAAGATAAGGTTCTGGTAAAAATTCAAGGTCAAATAACTCTTTAAAATCGTGCCACTCCTTGTTATCATTATTTGCAATCCAAGTTCTAAACATTTCTTCACAAAAGTTAAAGTAATTACTATCCATTTCAGTAGTATTTATCTTGTTTTTTAAAAAGATTGTCACTCCTCTTATACAAATTTCTCTAGAAAACTATTTAATGATTCTACTAATTTATCAATAAAAATAAAAATAATCAACTAAATAAAATCAACTAAAAATGCGAAACTACACTTTCCTTTGCCAACAGAACGGCGGTTGTTTTGGCTGCTGTGGTCGTAATCTAGGAACTACCTCAGAACTAAAACTTGCCATTGCTCAAAATACTAAAGAGTTTAATGCAGCAAATCCGCAGACTACAGAACAATTACTTGAATTTCGTGAACGTTATCACTCCTATAATCTATTGCATGGGCTTTGCCGCAATCTTATTGAGAAAGAAGGACAAGCCATCTGCCCGCTTCACCCTATGCTAAATTCTGGAAAAGATTTGAGAGAAGGCCATTGTGATGCTGCTTATTTCTGCGCCACGGCTCGCTTATTTTCCAGTTGGAAAGAAGAAAAACAAACTAAATTTTTAGATTTTATAACTAATAAAAAATTAGATCGTTTTGACTTTTCCAAACAGATGGAGAGCGGAGAATTAGTAAAAGAGTTTATGGCTGGAGAGAAGATTTAGTTTTGTAAAAAATGGAGCGACCTAAACTTTGCTACTATTCTTTATTGTGGCACAATCTTTTTAAATGCAGAGAAAACAAACACTTTAAGGGCCTATAGCATAACCTGGATAGTGCGACCGGCTTCGGTCAGCAGATATATTTTAATCAATAATCTCTATCTACTGAAAGTCACCGGTTGATCAGGGTTCGAATCCCTGTAGGCTCATTTGTTTTCTAAAGTTTAGACAGTAAGAATCTTTATATATCTTAACTTATACTTCTACTTCGAAAGTCTATTATTTAAAAACAGAGGTGTTAATATGAAAGCAGATGTTCCAACTAGTGATGTGACAAAAAAAGAAATTTTAATTAATCAGTCTGTAGCTATTCTTTGCGACGGCAATAATATTGAAAGAAGCATCCATGATATAAGCCATAATAATTCTGCCATGGTTAATTTTGATACATTAATTCCTAAGCTTCTTAATGGTCGTGGTTTAAATCGTTTGATTTATTTTAGAGAAGGGCAAAATATCTCTTCCAAATTAGCTGAAAGATTGCATCAAAAATATTATGGTTCCGTCGTTCCATGTCATAAATCTGCAGATATTCCTCTCTCTATCAAAGCTACACAATTAGCGCCTAAGATTGATACTATTATCATCATGTCTGGCGATTCTGATTATGTTGATTTAGTTCATCACCTTAAATCAGAAGGTGTTAGAGTGGAAATCGCTGCGGTAGAAGCAACTACCGCCAAAGTGCTTATCGAAGATGCTGATTATTTCCATCCCATTACTAAAGAAGATTGGTTTATCTTTACCGCTCCAGGCCAGGATAGACATAGAAGAAAAGAGCATAATTAGATTTTTTCTTTGATTTTAGATTATTCAAGTTTTTTGTAAAACAGGTCTAAACTACTTTTTAGTAGTAATATTTATAAATGGCCGGCTTTTCTAGTGTTTATGAGATCAAATTACGAATTATTGAAAGCTCCTAGTGTTGATGCTTTAGTTGCGCTTTTTAATCAGTATACTGCCCGGCCCGGATTTGCTTTGGTTCAAGGCATGAGACAAGAAGGAAAAGTTTATTCTCAAATAGTGCATACTTTGGTTGAAGATAGAATTTGTGGCTCTTCTAGTAATGCTGTTTCTTTGGATAAATTTTATTCAAATCATCCTGATTTATGTCATATGGATATTGAGACTATGATAGAAATAAATCATCAATTTGGGCGAGAAGAATTATATCGCCAATTTGGTCCAGAAAATCCTCTTTATGGTGCTTTGGATTCTTCTAGTTCTGCTGAATCAAAGAAAAGAACAAAGCGTACTAAATAATAATCTCTTTAAATGTTTAGAATCGACACATAATTTTTAAATAAGCCTTACTTTCTCTCTTATTATGGTCCTTGAATCTTTAGGTAATTCCCTTAAGAATACTTTAACTAAGATAACCAAAGCTATCTTCGTAGATGATAAACTAATCAATGAACTGGTTAAAGACATTCAAAGAGCTTTATTGCAATCAGATACTAACGTACAATTAGTTCTCAAGTTAAGCCAAAATATTAAAACTAGAGCTAAAGAAGATGTTCCTCCGGGTATAACTAAACGGGAGCAGTTAGTTACTATTGTCTATGAAGAGTTAACAAATTTTTTAGGAAAAGAAGCCAAAGAAATCAAGATTGAGAAAAAACCAACTAAAATAATGTTGGTCGGTCTTTTTGGTTCTGGTAAAACAACTACTGCTGGAAAACTAGCTCGTTATTATAAAAAACGCGGCTTGAAAATTGCCCTCATGCAGACCGATACTTGGCGTCCTGCTGCTTACGAACAGCTTGAACAATTAGCTAAACAAGTAGGTGTTGATTTCTTAGGCCTAAAAACAGAAAAGGACCCCACCAATATTTACTTAAGTTTTGAAAAAAAACTTAAAGATTACGATTTAGTCATTGTCGATACTGCTGGAAGAGATGCTCTCTCTGATGAACTTATTTCTGAGCTAAACCAATTACATTCAGTAGTGCAAGCAGAAGAAAAATTATTAGTAATCTCAGCCGATATAGGGCAAGCTGCGGAAAAACAAGCTCAAGCGTTCCACGATACTTGCGGCGTAACTGGTGTTATCGTCAGCAAATTAGAAGGAACCGCTAAAGGCGGAGGAGCTCTATCTGCTTGCGCAGTAACAAAAGCCCCCATACTTTTTATTGGTGTAGGGGAAAAGATTGACGATTTAGAAGTATTTTATCCACAGCGTTTTGTTGGCCGTTTAATTGGTATGGGTGATTTGGAGACCTTATTAGAAAAAGCTCAAGAAGTAATCACTGAAGAAAAAGCTGAAGATTTGAAAGAAAAATTCATGCAAGGCAAGTTCAATTTGGTTGATTTATATGAGCAAATGAAATCAATGAAAAAAATGGGTTCCTTGCGTAAAATTATGGAAATGATACCTGGTATGGGCAATTTGCAATTACCAAAAGAAATGCTTGACGTACAAGAAGGCAAATTAGAAAAATGGAAGATTGCTATGGACAGTATGACTAAATCAGAGTTAGAAGATCCCGACTTAATTTCTGCTGATAGAATTGATCGTATCTCTGCCGGTTCAGGCATAAGTATCAGTACGATTCGAGAATTATTGAAACAATACAAACAAAGTCAAAAAATGATGAAAATGTTCAAAGGCGAGCAAGACCTTAACAAACTCATGAAGAAAATGGGCGGGAAGTTGCCCAAAGGCATGATGGGATAAATGTTTTTTCTGTAAGCTCTGTTTTGATCAAACTTTATTAAA
>Ga0209541_10003108_pt1 | contig 30866 bp, 36 predicted proteins | sample RifCSPlowO2_01_FD_184027 | JGI IMG/M metagenome (GOLD analysis project Ga0209541, IMG submission 184027) | Groundwater microbial communities from Rifle, Colorado - Rifle CSP2_plank lowO2_0.1 (SPAdes) (version 2) | ecosystem: Environmental > Aquatic > Deep subsurface > Groundwater | place... | reverse complement strand
CGGATTAAAGGACAAATATATAAAGAATGTAATCCCTGCTATGCGAGAGAAATTCGGGTATAAAAATAAAATGGCGGTTCCGCGCCTGGAAAAGGTAACGCTCAATTCTTCCTTTGGCAAGATGGCATCGGCGAAAGCGGGGGAGGATGCCGCAAAACTGGGGCAAGCCATTGCAGAGGATATTGCTCTTATTGCGGGGCAAAAACCCGTAGTTACCACGGCAAGAAAATCCATTGCCACTTTTAAGCTGCGCCAGGGGGCTCCTCTCGGGGTGAAGGTTACGTTGCGCGGACAAAAGATGTATGACTTTTTAGACCGCTTAGTGCACGTGGTGCTTCCCCGGTCCCGGGACTTTCGGGGCTTGAGCCCTTCTTCTATTGACAATCAGGGAAACTTGAATATAGGGATTGGAGAGCACCTGTTCTTCCCCGAGATTTCCCCTGAACGTTCAAAGGTCCCATTTGGCCTGGAGGTCACCGTCACCATAAGTGCCAAGAGCAGGGAGGAAGGCCTGGAGATGTTCCGCCAGCTGGGATTCCCATTTGGCGCATCATAAAACCATGGCAAAGAAATCACAAATTGAAAGAGCAAAAAAAAGACCCAAATTCGCCTCTAGGGTGGTAAGGAGATGTTTTCGCTGCGGAAGAAGGAGAGGGTTCCTGCGGGACTTTAAGCTGTGCCGCGTGTGCTTTCGAGAAATGGCGAACAAAGGTTTAATTCCAGGAATAACGAAAAGCAGCTGGTAGTAAGAGACAACTGACAATTGACAATTGGCATATGACACCTGACAATCAGCAAAGAATCTTAGGTCAAATGTCAGAGGACAAATGTCAAATGTAGAAATATGACCGACCCCATAGCAGACATGCTCACGAGAATCAGGAACGCGCAGAGCGTCAGGAAAGAGACGGTTGAAGTTCGCTTTTCCAAGATTTGTTTTGAGATAGGAAAGATTCTTGAACGCACCAGGTTTATCAAGAAAGCAGAGCTGAAGGTCAAGCGGAGCAGGCGCGCCATTGAGCTTATCTTGCAGTACGGAGAGGGAGTGCGCGGGATCGCGGGGGTAAAGCGCGTATCAAAACCGGGCCAGCGCATCTATGCTTCGGCAATGCAGCTGCGGAGGACCGCGAGAAAGAACGGCATCGCCGTTGTCTCAACATCAAAAGGATTAATGACCGCAGGGGAGGCCTTAAAGCAAGGTCTGGGAGGAGAAATACTATGCGAGGCGTGGTAGGCAGGATTTATTCAAATGAGGATTTAAAAACGAGAAACTTATGTCACGAATAGGAAAAAAACCCATTGAGCTTCCCTCCGGCGTTGATGCGGTCTTTGAAGAACAGGGGGTCAGGGTGAAAGGCCCAAAGGGCGAGTTGCAAGGCCTTCTGCCTCCCGAACTCACGGCTCGCAAAGAAGACAGCCGAATTATCGTTTCTTTGAAGGAAAAGCTTTTAGGAAAACGCACAGACCGGGTGCGGGCGCTGTGGGGATTGACCAGGACGCTGCTTTCCAATATGGTGCAGGGCGTGTCTCAAGGATACGAGAAACGCCTTGAGCTGGAAGGAACCGGGTACCGAGCGGCAGTGGAGGGAGATTCTTTGGTTCTTTCCCTCGGATTTTCCAAACCTGTGGAGGTCAAGCTTCCCGAAGGCATCGTGTGCCGCGTAGAGAAGAACGTGATTGCGGTTTCCGGCATCAGCAAGGAGCTGGTAGGAGAATTCGCGGCTCGCATTCGCCGACTTCGCCCGGTGGAACCCTACAAAGGCAAAGGCATCAGGTATGAAGGGGAAGTTGTGAGAAGAAAAGAAGGCAAGAAAGCAGCCGGGGCGGTAGGAACCGCCGCTGGCTAAAACCCGAACGGCAAAGCTCAAATGCCTATGTTAAAAAAACAGATACAACGAAAGAGTCGACACGCTCGAATACGAGCAAGAGTTCATGGTACCGCAGAGCGTCCCCGGCTTTTGATATTCCGCTCCAATCAGCATCTGTACGCCCAGCTGGTGGACGATACGACAGGCAGGGTGATTGCCGCAGTTTCAGACCTCAAGCTCAAAGGGAAGAAGATGGGCGTGGAGCTTGCAAGGGTGGTGGGGGTGGCCCTGGCAAAAGAAGCCATACGGCGCAAGATTTCAAAAGCCGTGTTTGACCGGGGAGGATACAAGTATCACGGTCAGGTTGCCGCTCTTGCCCAGGGAGCGAGGGAAACAGGATTAACATTCTAACCATGCCTGGAAAACACCAGAGACAATCCTTTCAGAGAATGCCGCGGGAAAAGTCCGAGTTTGATTCCAAGCTTGTGGATTTGGCTCGCGTAACAAGAGTTTCTGCCGGAGGAAGAAGATTTCGGTTTCGCGCCGTGGTGATTGCGGGAGACCGCAAGTCGCGCGTGGGGGTTGGAGTTGCAAAGGGAGCTGACGTTGCCAAGGCAATGGAAAAGGCCACGCGCAGGGCCGTAAAGAACCTGGTCACGGTTCCCATGGCACAAGACACCATTCCCCATGAAGTGGAGGCGACCTTTGGAGCTTCCCACGTTCTTTTAAAACCCCAAAAGAAAGGGCGGGGTTTGGTGGCAGGGGGCGTGATGAGAATCATTGCGGAAAAAGCCGGGCTGAAAAACATTTCCGCAAAAACAATTTCAAAGAGCAGGAACAAGCTGAATAACGCCCTTGCGACCTTAAAGGCCCTCCAGAAGTTGCGGGCTCAAGGAAAAGAAACAGCTCCGCAGCCATTACAAGAATCTGACGCAGCAAAAGAGGAACATGCAGATGCATAACCTTAGACCAGTACACAAAAGACCCGCACGAAAGCGGGTTGGCAGGGGAGGCAAGCGCGGCACCTATTCGGGCCGCGGAATAAAGGGGCAAAAGGCGCGGGCAGGAAACCGCCCGGCTCCGGTTGTCAGGGAACTGTTTAAACGGTATCCTAAGCTTAGGGGATATCGCACGGCAAAGCGGCAGAGAAAGCCCCAGGCGGTTTCGCTGGAAGCGGTTGCAAAAAAGTTTAGCGAGGGCCAAGTAGTTTCTCCCCAGACCCTGCTTGAAAAGGGGCTGGTGCGAGCGATAAAGAGAAACGCTCCCGCCGTGAAGATTGTGGGATCTGCGGAACTCGCAACCAAGCTTTCGGTCCATGGCTGTACGCTGTCAGCCGGAGCAAGAAAATCCATTGAAAAGAGCGGAGGAAAAGTCGCATGACCTGGCTGTACAACATTATTCGAACATTTCAGATTCCGGACCTAAGAAAGAAAATCCTGTTTGTCCTGGGTGTGTTTGTGGTGTTTCGCCTCATGGCGAACATCCCCATGCCCGGCATTGACACCTCGCGCATTCAGGAGTTCTTTTCCAACAACCAGTTATTCGGACTCCTCAATCTTTTTACGGGAGGGGCCTTAGACAGCTTGTCTATCGTGATGCTTGGGCTTGGTCCCTATATTACCGCGGTCATCATCATGCAGCTTTTGACCATGATAGTTCCTGCCCTAGAGAAAATGTACAAGGAGGAAGGGGAAGCAGGGAGGCAGCGCTTCAACCAGTACGGCAGGTACCTCACCGTGCCCTTTGCCCTGCTCCAGGGATACGGATTTCTGGCTCTGCTCACGCAGCAGCAGGTCATTAACGCTCTTTCCCCGCAGCTTTTGATTGTGTCTTTGGCTACCATTACGGCAGGCACGGTGTTCTTAATGTGGCTGGGCGAGCTTATCACCGAGAAAGGAATCGGCAACGGAGTGTCCCTGCTTATCTTTGCGGGCATTATTGCGGGGTTCCCCGCTTCCTTGAGGCAGCTGTTTTTTTCCTACGATCCCACGCGGCTCCCAACGTATATTGCCTTTTTTGTCATGGCTTTAGTGATTATTGCGGGCGTGGTGTATATCACGGAAGCCAGGCGCAATATCCCGGTCTCCTACGCAAAGAGGGTACGGGGCAATAAGATGTACGGAGGGGTTTCAACCTACCTGCCCTTGCAGGTGAACCCGGCAGGGGTCATTCCCATCATCTTTGCCTTGTCTCTGCTTACCATCCCGGGCATGATTGCCTCCTTTTTTGCGGCGCTCGGGGGGGCCATAGGGGGAATCGCAAACGCAATTCAGAACTTCTTGGTTAATCCCTGGGCATACGGCATCTTGTACTTTGTGCTGGTGGTGCTGTTTACCTTTTTTTATACCGCAGTCACCTTTGACCCAAAGAGCATTTCCACCAACTTGCAAAAGATGGGAGGATTCATCCCAGGAGTGAGGCCTGGAAGCTCCACAGCGCAGTTTCTCTCCTTCATTTTAAACCGCGTACTGCTCATCGGGGCCCTATTTTTGGGAACCATTGCGGTGATGCCTTCTGTTGTGCAGGGAATAACGGGCATTGGGGCGTTTCAATTTCTTTTGGGAGGGACTGCCCTCCTCATTGTGGTTTCCGTGGTTTTGGAAACCATGCGCCAGATCCGCTCCCAACTTCAAATGAGAGAATATGACACCTTCTAACGAATCTGACGGACATAGTATGCAGCGGGCAGTGATTCTCTTTGGACCCCCGGGATCTGGCAAGGGTACGCAAGGAAGTCTCATTGCAGAGAAGCTCAATTTTTATTATCTGGAAACCAGCAAGCTTTTAGAAGAGCGATTCCGGGATGCAAAAAAGGGGGATTACGTGGAGGCCGAGGGAAAGAGGTATTCTTTTTTGAAAGAGAAGGAGCTCTGGGCTTCGGGGGTTTTGAACAGCCCGCCTTTCGTGACTGTTATCGCGCAGGTTGCTGTCAAAGAGCTTCATCGTGCAAAGAAAAGCTTGTTGCTGTCGGGCTCTCCGAGAACGGTGTACGAAGCTAAGGTGCTCACACCCCTCCTGCGCCGCCTCTACGGAAAAGAGAACATCAGGATTGTGATGCTGGAGCTTAAGGAGAAAGAGACCATTAAGAGGAACTCCCAGCGAAGGATCTGTGAGCTTATGCGCCATCCTATTTTATCTACTAAAGAAACGGCATCCCTGACAATATGTCCCCTGGACGGCTCCAAGCTTGTTCGGAGGGAGGGATTGGACGACCCGGAGAACATCAGGACGCGTCTGCAGCAGTATGCGGAGAGAACCTTCCCCATGCTTGAATATTTTGAAAGCCAGGGGTTTAAAGTCCAGAAAGTTGATGCTGGCCGTTCTGTTGCAGAGGTATATGAATCCATCATGAAAGCGATTACCGCATGATTCCTTTCAAGACAGCCAAGGATATTGCGGAGATGCGGGAAGGGGGTAGAATCCTCGCCCGCATTTTAGATAGGGTGGCAAAGCAGGCAAAACCGGAAACAACGACAGAAGAATTAAACAAACTGACCAGAAAACTCATTGCGGAAGCCGGAGCTGAACCTGCTTTTCTGGGGTATGAAGGGTTTCCCGGAGTTCTATGTACGGCATTGAACGAGGAAGGTGTGCATGTTCCTCCTTCTGTGAGAAAACTGCAGGAAGGGGATATGTTAACCCTGGACATGGGCTTGAAATGGAGAGGATGGTATCTGGATATGGCAAGGACCTTTCCTGTTGGCAAGGTTCCCCAAGAAAAACAGCGATTGATTGAGGTTACCAAAAAAGCCCTGGAGCTTGGCATTGAGCAGGCGCGAGTGGGAAATCATCTGAAGGACATTGGCCATGCAGTGCAGGAGTTTGTGGAAAGCAAGGGATACAACGTAGTGCGGGAACTCTGCGGGCACGGCATTGGCAGGAACTTGCACGAGCAGCCCAGGGTTTTAAACTACGGGAGGGCAGGGGAGGGCCTGGAGCTGAAAGAAGGCATGGTGTTGTGCATTGAACCAATGGTCACGGCGGGGGACTGGAAGCTGGAGCTTGCCAAGGATGGCCACAGCTACAATACCAAAGACGGCTCTTTGTTCTGCCATTTTGAAGACACTGTTGCCATTACCGAAAATGGCCCCAAGGTACTGACGCGCTAATACAGTTTAGCAGCCGCTCGACGCCGATTTTCGCAACTCCATGGCAACACAACTTACGCTTTTATTTGCTATGGCTAAGAAATACGTTAGAATGAAGGTATGAAGTATAAGTATTATTTTCGCAAGCCAAGCTCCGAGATTGTGAAAGATATCGTGGTATGGCTTGCCGCGGCAGGGATTGTAGCGGTTGCCGGTGGCTCGCCATACCTCTTTATTAATCTCCAAGGCCATTCCCATCGATGGAGAAAATATAAAAAACGCAATGTAGCCGATACGTTCTCGCGCCTCAAAAAACAAGGGCATATTGAGATTCAAAAACGCAACCGCCAAGTATATATCCACCTTACCCCAAAAGGAAAGGCACTTGCCGGGTGGCTTCAAATTGATGCGCTGGAGATTACACGTCCCAAGCGGTGGGATGGGGATTATCATATTATTATGTTTGACATTGAACAGCTGCGCAAACCTCATCGGGAGGCGTTTCGCGGAAAGCTTAAGGAACTCGGATTTTACCCACTACAGAAAAGCGTGTGGCTGTGTCCATTTCCATGCAGGGATGAAGTTGAACTACTCAAAGAATTTTTTGGCCTCACCGATAAGGAAGTACGCTATATTACAACCCCTGACATTGGAGATGACCAAGAAGTCCGCCGTTTCTTTGACCTTTAGGATGTTTTCAATGATATGTGTTTGTTAGCCATGGCTTGGTAATGCGTAAGAAGTGGCACGAGAGCTTTTTGTTTTGGTTATAGTTTGGTATAATAAAATAACATGGAACAGCTTTTGACCCTGCTGGTTGCGGCTTCTCCGGTTGTAGAACTGCGAGGAGCTATTCCTTTGGCTCTTGTTGGTTATGGACTCCCTCTTTGGCAGGCGTTTCCCCTGGCGGTTGCAGGAAACATGGTTCCCGTTCTTTTTTTGCCCTTTCTGGGAATTACTGCCAGGGAGCTGTCTTTGCACTCTGTCTTGCTAGAGCGTTTTTTCTCTTGGATGTTTGAAAGGACAAGAAGAAAGCACGAGAGGTCCTTTGAGCTTTTGAGGGATTTTGCCCTGGTGTTTTTTGTGGCAATTCCCTTGCCTTTTACAGGGGCCTGGACCGCCATGCTTGTTGCCTTTGTATTTGGCATACCATTTCCCCGCGCATTTCCCCTTATCTTCTTTGGGGTTATAATAGCGGGAGGAATCGTGAGCGCGCTCACGCTTGGCGCACTAAAGATATGAATCCCATTATTGTTGCAAACTGGAAGATGAACCCGCAAACGTTAAAAGGGGCCTTTGAGCTGACAAAAGCGGTGCGGAAAGGAGTTCGGAGCGCAAACGCAAACGTGGTGCTCTGTCCTCCTTATGTCTTTATTCCCCAATTGCTGGCAGCAAAGAACATGGAGATTGGGGCGCAGAATTGCTCTTGGCAAGAGCAGGGTCCTCTCACGGGAGAAGTTTCTCCCCGCCAGCTCAAAGACCTTGGATGTTCTTATGTTATCCTCGGCCATTCAGAGCGCAAAAAGGAGTTGGGAGAGACGCTGGCAATGGTGCAGAGAAAGGTTGCGGCCGCTCTCACAGCAAAACTCCGCGTCATCTTGTGCGTTGAGAGTGTTGCAGAACTGAGGACGCTCAAGAAGAAGGTGAGGAGTTTTAAGAATGTTGCGGTGGTGTATGAGCCCTCGTTTGCTATTAGCACGCAAGGGGGCAGGCGGGTGGCTCCCAGGCATATTGCCGCAATGGTCAGCAGGTTAAAGAAGGTGGCGGGAAGAAACGTTCCCGTGCTCTACGGGGGGAGCGTGGACGCAAAGAGTATGAGAGATATTATGACCAAGGGAAACGTGCAGGGTGCTTTGGTGGGAGCTGCCTCCCTGAAGGCAAAAGAGTTTATTGCTCTTGTCAAAAACGCGCTTTGAGAGTAAAGTAGGAAGATTATGGACACCATATCGCAGGGAATGTTTTACAATCCTACCAAGGGATACATGGACCTGGAGGGGGTGATGCGAGAACTTGTTTTGTATTTCCGAGAGAAGCCGCACCGGGATTATGAGATTATCGTTGGATGCGATTCTTCTGCCGTGGAAGAGCCCACGTTTCCCGTAGTCATTGTCGTCTTGCGCAAAAAAGAAGGGGGAAGATTCTTTCTGACCAAGGTTCGCTATCCTGCCCCCCGCAAGTTCTACAATCTGCACGACAGGATTTTGGAAGAAGTGCTTTTGTCCTGCCAGCTTGCCCTCTGGCTTCGAGAAAACTTTGTGCGCGAGGTAGAAAAAGCAGGCCTGGAAACTTTCTACCAACTTCAGTACATTCATGCTGACGTGGGGGAGAATGGGCCCACTCGAGACATGATAAAAGAGGTGACCGGGCTCATCCGGGGCAACGGATTCACGCCCATGATAAAGCCCGAATCCTTTGCCGCCTCGGCAGTCGCTGATAGATTTACATAATCATACCGAGGCGAGCCTCTTCGGTCGCGGACCGATTCTCGTGATTTTTTCATGCCCTCTCTGAATCTGAAAAGCACAATTCTAGACCACCAGGATTTTGTGCGTCAGGTCTATGGATTAAATAATGACCGGTTCTTCGCGACTCCGGATATGCTTATCCAGGTGCAGCGTTTTGTGATGCGCGGTCTCAAGGGAATACGGCAGGAGGATAAGAAGAAAACTACGCTCAATCTCTTGATTGCGCTGAGCTGGTTCATATCTTTGATGAATCAGCTTCATATCAACGTGCAAGAGGCGGCATGGAACCGGTTTCCCGGCCGGTGTTCGTGCTGCGGAAAGTGCCCTTGCATATGCAGAAAAGAGAAGCGAAAGACACGAAAAAGAATCATAGTGAAAAGCGGCAAGGCACCGCGGACCATTGCAGGGTTCCAAAAGATGTTCTCTGCCATTTATCCTCCAGAGAGCAGGACCAAAGAGCAGGCCGGTATTCATCTTGGTGAGGAAGCGGGAGAATTGGCCGAGGCGGTGCTGGCATATCGCGGAAACCGGGAAGGCCAGGACTTTGAAAGCATCGCGAACGAAGGAGCCGATTTTCTCTCGTGCCTCTTTGGTGTGTGCAATTCGTTAGGAATTGACGTTGCAAAAGAGCTTGCCCACTTATTCTCCCGAAATTGTCACGCGTGCAAGAAGACTCCTTGCGAATGCACCTTTTCTTTCATTGTTCAATTCCGTTCGTAGATCTCCCTTTGCTATTTGACCCACACATACAGGCGTGGTAGTATTTCAGCACTGGTATGTATGAAGGAGAGGTGCTTGATATGGAAGGTCAGACGATCATTGTATTAGGTGGGGCAGGTGCCGTTGGAACCGCAATCTGTGAAAGGTTACAGAAGGAGGGCGCGAATGTTGTTGTTGCCGATATAAAGGATGTGCTGAACCCCGTAGATCTTTCGCAGGAGCAGGAAGTGGAAAAGTTTTTTGGCCAGCTCAAGAAAGACCACCCGCGCATTCATGGGCTTGTATCTTCTGTGTACGGAGGCCCGAATAAACAGTATGAGGGTCTCCACGAAGTCCGCTTTGAGGAGGTTCTAGAGGATATACGCCATACCTTGATTGCACCTTGTAGGGCGATTAAGGCAACGGTTGAATGGATGCGCCAAACAGGAGGGGGCCGTATTGTCGTTATCTCGTCTATCAATGCGCATCTTGCCCTGGGAGAATTAGGGTATGATATAGCAAAGGCAGGTCTTGATAAGTTTGTACTGGAAGCGGCCCTGTCGCATGCACGAGATGGCATTTACATATTCGACCTTGCCCCTGGCACTATCGCCCCAACCCCTGCCTGGCAAGGAGCTGAACAACAAAAAACTCTTGAGGGTATTAGGGCTACAATTCCTGACCATCAGGTGACGACACCCCATGAGGTTGCGGGAATTGTGAGCTTCTTACTTTGTGATGCCACAGCAGTTTCCCTTATTGGGCATCCGATAATCGCGGATCGTTTGTGGGCGCAAAACAAGGTAAGGGGAGGATTTGAGAGATAGGCTTACAGCTTTCTTAAAATTCCAGCATCAGCAAGGCGGTCAGCATCCTGACCGCCTTTATTTTTAAAGAATCGGAATTTTCTCTCTTGTCTTTTTAGTGTGTTCAACTCTTGGAAGATTGATGCTGCAAAAGAGCTCGCCAGCCTCTTTTCTAAGAATTGTCATGTATGCAAAAAGGCTCCATGTGCGTGTACCTTCCAGCATATCGTCGATTTTCGCTCCTGAAAAGTTATGCACAATTGACACTCATCTTTACCATTCTACAATGAAAGAAGAGCAGTGCGCGAGGGATGGTCTCCTCCGCAACTCTTTTGAGAAATCATTTTTCTGAGATGGCAAAAAAGAGAAAGGGAAAGAAAAAGAAGTAGTTTCTTTCTTGAAACCAAACAAAAAGAGAGTACTGTAAAGTTCCTCTCTTTTTGTTTTCCTTGAAATCAGTATATTTTTATGGCATAGTGAAATACTTTACTTATGAACAGAAAGAAAAAGAAAGTATTTGTTGGGATGTCTGGCGGCGTGGACAGTTCGGTAGCGGCGGCCCTGCTCAAGAAAGCAGGTTTTAATGTTGTGGGAGTATATATGAGGTGCTGGACGCAAGGGCCTTGCTGCACCACCCACGAAGATGAACGCTCTGCCCGCCTGGCTGCCTTGCACCTTGGCATTCCCCTATACGTGTGGAACTTTATTGACCAGTACAGAGAGCTGGTTATAGATTATATGCTTACAGGATATCAGCAAGGCATTACCCCAAACCCGGACATGCTCTGCAATAAAGAGATTAAGTTTGGCCTGTTTTTTGAAAAGGCAATGAAGCTGGGTGCAGATTACGTGGCAACCGGACACTATGCCCGCCTTAGTAGGGTCAGACCCTACCAAGTAGGGTCTGACCCTACTATGCATATACTGAAGGGAAAGGACCCTGAAAAAGACCAGTCCTACTTTCTTGCCATGATAGATCCTGAAGTATTGGAAAGGACCCTGTTTCCCGTGGGGGAATATACCAAAGTGCAGGTGCGAAACTATGCAAAGAAGATTGGCCTTCCCAACGCAGAACGGAAAGACAGCCAAGGCATTTGCTTTGTGGGAAAGGTGGAGATAGGGGATTTCCTGCGCCTGCACCTTCCGCAAAAAATAGGTTCCATTGTTTCTGCAAGCGGTGAAGTGTTGGGACAGCATGACGGAGTCCATTACTATACCATTGGCCAGCGCCAGGGACTGGGGCTGGCCGGGGGACCTTACTATGTTGCAGAAAAAGACCTTGTAGCAAACACGCTGATAGTAAGTAGAAAAGAAGAGGATGTGCTGGCAACAGAGATTCTGGTGCAAGGAGTCAACTGGTTTAGTCCTTTAGAGAAGAATGCAGGGCACATTGCAGCAAAGTTCCGCTATCGCCAAGAAGATGTCCTGGTAACCTTAGAACAAAAAGAAAAGAACTCTGTTCTGGTAAAGCCCAGGGTTCCCCAACGGGCAATAACTCCTGGGCAGTTCGCTGTATTCTACAAGGGAGACGAGCTTTTGGGCGGCGGAGTCATCTGTTAGACCTCGGAGGTCTAATAACAACTAATAACAACGGACCTAACAACGGACTAACAACGGAGGTCTCACTACGTCTGGGAGGACTTGTGGTGGAGAAGAAAGAAAGGAGAGTATATTCCCTGGTTAGAGAAAGAGATACGAGCATGAAAACACTTCTTCTTACTTCAGTGAAACGTTAGACACCGAGTGTCTAACAGGTTGCGGGACAAGTGTCTCTTTTACTGGAAGGGATTTTCTGGTATAAACAAAAGATGAAGTCAAATGAAATACGTGAAAAGTATTTGAACTTTTTTCAAAAGAGGGGGCACAGCGTGATACCCTCTGCTTCTTTGGTTCCGGAAAACGACCCCACTACCTTGTTTACCGGGTCTGGCATGCAGCCCTTAATACCATATTTGCTCGGACAAAAGCATCCCATGGGTTCTCGTCTTGCCAATTCCCAAAAGTGTTTTCGGGCAGATGATATTGAAGAAGTGGGAGACAACCGCCACACCACGTTTTTTGAGATGCTGGGAAACTGGTCTCTGGGCGACTATTTCAAACAAGAACAGCTTGCCTGGTTTTTTGAGTTTCTGACCCAAGAGCTTGGCTTGAGTCCAGAGAAGCTGTACGTAACGGTGTTTTCCGGGGATGAGAACAGTGGCATTCCCAAAGACGAAGAATCCATTGCCATATGGAAGCGCCTGTTTGCAGAAAAGGGGATTGAGGCAAAGGATGTGGAGCTTGGCACCCAGGAGGCAGGGTATGAGAAAGGCATGCAGGGAGGGCGCATCTTTGCCTATGATGTCAAAAAGAACTGGTGGAGCAGGGCAGGGGTTCCAGAGGCAATGCCGGTAGGCGAGCCCGGGGGTCCTGACTCTGAAGTGTTTTTTGACTTTGGAACTCCCCACGACGTGAAGTTTGGAGGCACATGCCATCCTAACTGCGACTGCGGAAGGTTTTTGGAAATAGGGAACTCTGTGTTTATGGAATACAAAAAGAAAGAAGACGGGAGCTTTGAGAAACTAGTACAAAGAAACGTTGACTTTGGCGGGGGATTGGAAAGAATCACTGCCGCGGTCTTGGGGAATCCCGACGTGTTCGCAATCGACCTTTTTCCCCACATAATCCAGGAAGTGGAGAAACTTTCCGAGCATTCTTACCGAGAGCCGGCATCCCAGAAATCATTCCGAGTGATAGCAGATCATTTGCGGGCAGCCATCTTTATAATCGGGGACGGCATCATACCCTCCAATACGGAACGGGGTTACTTTGCCCGCCGTCTCATTAGGCGTGCAGTGCGGCACCTCAATCTTTTAGGTGCAACGCGAAGAGGTCTTACGAGTTTGGTTGGTGCTGTCGCAAAAACTTACGAGGAGAGCTACCCCAATCTTTTGCAGAATAAAGAGAACATAGCTGCAGTAATCAGGAGCGAAGAAGAAAGGTTTAAACAGACCCTGGAAGAAGGATTGAAAAAGGTCTCCAAGGTGTTCAAAGCAAAGACTCCCATTGCAAGAGAAAAGTTTGTTGCGTTTATGAATCGCGAGGACAAGAACGATCTCTTGCGCCGGGCGTACCGCGACAAGAGAGGGGGAAAGAAATACGACATCAAAGAGGCAGAACTCACCGCAGAGGAGATTGAGAAAGCGACCTTGAGCGGGAAGGAAGCTTTTGACATGTTTCAATCCTATGGCCTGCCCGTTGACATGGTCCTGGAGTTGGCAACAGAGAGTTCTTTGCTGGTTGATCTGGAGGCATACCGCGATGAGTTTGCAAAACACCAAAAGGTTTCTAGGACTGCCGCTGCCGGCAGATTCAAGGGGGGGCTGGCAGATACCTCCTATGAAACAACCAAGTTGCATACTGCAAACCATTTGCTCTTAGCTGCTCTCAGGAAAGTCCTGGGAGACCATGTGCATCAGCGGGGCAGCAACATTACCGCAGAACGGATACGCTTGGACTTTTCTCATCCTCAGAAGGTTACCCCTGAAGAACTCCAGCAGGTAGAAGATTTGGTGAGTCAAAAGATTCAAGAAGGGCTGAATATGGTCAAAAGAGAGATGCCAAAAGAAGAGGCGCAGAAACTCGGCGCCGAAATGGAGTTTGGGATAAAGTACGGAGACGTAGTTTCTGTGTACTGTGCTGAAGATGACAAAGGAAATGCTTTTTCAAATGAGTTTTGCGGAGGCCCGCATGTGAAGAACACCTCTGAATTGGGTAAGTTCAAGATTGTCAAGGAAGAAGCGGTATCAGCCGGCGTTCGTCGCGTTCGCGCGGTGTTGGAATAACATGATTGGAATAACATGAGTAGTGTAGTACAATAGATTCATGGCGAATTGGAAGATTCAAGACATAGCTCCTCCTAAAAAACTCAAAGGAAAGGAAGGGGGGACTGTCTTGTCCAAAGAACCCGAGAAGGGCGGTCTCAAAAACAGAAGGGGACTGCCGAGGTGGTTTATAGGAGGAATTCTGCCGCTTTTTGTGTTAGCGGTGATTTCTATTGGTGTCGTACATTTCTTCTTTGCCAAGGCCGAAGTTCTCGTGTGGCCCGCAACCCGCACGATTAAGCTCCTGGAACCCATTGTAGCTGAAGTGGAAAGAAGCCAGGCGAATCTGCAAGAGCGCATTATCCCGGCTCGCACCCTGACAACGGAGAAAACCGCAACCCGCTTGTTTGATGCCTCCAGTCGCACCATCAAGGAGGACAGGGCCACAGGGACCATTCGGGTGTTTAACGGCTATACCACTTCTCCCCAGACGCTGATTGCCCAGACCCGTTTTGTTTCAGAAGAGGGAAAGCTGTTTCGGACCCCCGTGAAGATAACCATTCCCGGAGCAACCCAGCAGGGAGGAAAGCTGGTTCCCGGGTTTTTTGACGTTCAGGTTGTGGCCGCGGAACCCGGGGAGGACTACAATATAGGACCCTCTAATTTTTCTTTGCCCGGGCTTTCCGGATTTGAGTCATATACGGCAATCTACGGGGAATCTTCAGAGCCCATGACCGGGGGATCGGAACGGGAGGTCCCCGTGGTTTCAGAGGAGGATATCGCAAAAGCAAAGGAGTCCTTGATTAAAGAGCTTACCGCGAGTGCGGCGCAAGAACTGCTTGCTCAGGCGCCAGAGCAGATGGCAACAAGCAAGGAGCTGGTCTCCATACGGGTAACCGAGGCCGACTCCTTGGTGGATGCCGGAGCTGAAGTGGCCAAGTTCAATGTGCGTATTTCTCTCATTGCCACCGCATTTTTGCTGGCCCAAGCCGACCTCAATACCTTAAGAGACGGATTCCTTAGAGAAGAACTCCAGGAAGGGGAGCGTATTGCGGCAGAGAAGACCCAGACGAGCTTTCAAGAAATTGCAGTCAATCAAGACAACAATACAGTTGCCTTTGAGCTTGGCATTGAAACGGTCGCCTATCAGTATGTGGACCCTACCGAGCTGAAAATCAAGCTCAGGGGAAAGTCAAAAAAAGAGGCAGTGGGCATCCTTGCCTCTTATGACTCTCTTGAAAAAACCGACCTTTCCCTCTGGCCCTTCTGGTTTTCCTTTGTTCCCGAAGACGTGGATAGGATCCGGGTACGCACGGTTGTTGACTAAAGGAATCTTCTTTGATATACTGACCAGCACATGGTATCTGAGGAAAAGCCAGCTGACATAAGACAGGGCGAGGTGATAGAAGCTTTCCCCAGCTTGAAGTTCAGGGTGAAGCTGGAAGATGGAAACGAGATATTGGCGTATCTTGCGGGTCGTCTGCGCATGTTCAAAATCCGCATTCTGCCCGGGGATAAGGTGCAGGTGGAAATGAGCCCTTATGACGCTACCAAGGGGAGAATAGTATATAGAAACAAGTAAGGGACAAAAGGTTGTATGAAGGTTCAGTCAGCGATGAAGAAAATATGCAAGGATTGCAAGATTGTAAAACGCAAGGGGCGTTTCTACGTTATCTGCAAGAAGAACCCGAAGCATAAACAAAGGCAAGGATAACATGTGACATGTGACACCTGACAACTTTGGATTGTCAGATGTCGATTGTTAATTGTCAGTATATGCCACGATTAGCGGGAGTAAACATTCCAGACAAAAAGCAGATCAAAATAGCCCTCAGCTATATTTACGGCATCGGCATTCCCAGCAGCGAGCGCATTCTGCGGCAGGCAAAAATCAACCCTCAAAAGAAAGCAGGGGATTTAAAGCCAGAAGAATTGAGCATGCTGCGAGACATAATTGAAAAAGGATTTAAAATTGAGGGTGAGCTAAGGCGCGAGGTCATGCTCAACATTAAACGCTTGCGGGACGTGGGCTCTTGGCGGGGTTTGCGCCACCAAAAGCGGCTTCCCGTGCGGGGACAGCGCACGAGCACGAATACGAGAACCGTCCGGGGAAATGTAAGAAAGACCGTGGGTTCTGGAAGGAAACCGGCAGCCAGCCCGACATAATCTTTATGGGAAAGAAACGAGTCATTAAGAAAACAGAGAGTAGCGCTGCAAGTACCCTTGCCCCAAGGGCCGCTGCCTCCAAGGGAAAAAGTTTTAAGGAAGGCAGGGTGAGCATTTACTCTTCGTATAACAATACGATACTTTCCTTGGCAGACGGACAAGGCAATGTTGTGCTTACTACGTCTGCGGGGGCGGTTGGATTCAAGGGAACCAAGAAGTCCACGCCCTTTGCGGCTTCCAAGGTTGTCGAAACCTTGTCAGACGCGGCAAAGACGCGGGGGGTAGAGCGCATTGCGGTCATCCTGCGAGGCATTGGGCCCGGGAGGGAATCTGCCTTGAGGTCTCTTGGGACCAAGGGATTTGAGATTCAGTCCATTCGCGACGTGACCCCCGTGCCCCACAATGGACCCAGGCAGAGAAAGGTGAGACGCGTGTAAAGGCATGCAAAAAGGCATCATGAGAAAACGGCGGGGGACTCCCCTGTCTGAATACGGGAGGCAGCTGCAGCAAAAGCAGGACCTGAGGTCCCAGTATAACCTTGCGGAAAACCAGCTGAAAAACTATGTGCAGGAAACGCTAGGAGAGGCCGGGAAGGGCGACCCCCAGGAGCTGTTTTTGCAGAAACTGGAGGGGCGCCTGGACAATGTGGTTTTTCGCGCCGGGTTTGCTCCTTCAAGAAAACAAGCCCGTCAGATGGTTTCCCACGGCCATTTTCTGGTAAACGGAAGAAAAGTAGATGTCCCTTCCTTTCAGGTTAAAAAGGGGGATGTTATCAGTCCCCGGCCGTCTTCCAGGGAGCGAACGCTGTTTAAAAACGCGCAGCTTAGCTTAAAGAAATACGAAGCCCCTTCCTGGCTGCAGCTGGATAAAGAAAAACTTGAGATTGCGGTTCAGCAGCTTCCCACGTTAGCTGAAGCTGCCCCTTCGGTTGAGATTCCTCTTATCTTTGAATTCTATTCCCGCTAAAAAGCTAATAAGCTAACGAAGCTAAGACCTAAAGTATGATTCCGCTTTCCAAAGCAACGAAGGTTGTGTCCAATAAAGAAAACAAAGGTGTTTTTGAGATTGAGGCCCTGTACCCGGGATACGGGGTAACCCTGGGTAACAGCCTGAGACGGGTACTCTTGTCTTCCCTGGAGGGAGCCGCGGCGACACAGGTAAAGATAAAAGGGGCGCTCCATGAGTTTGCAGCGCTCTCTGGCGTGAAAGAAGATGTCTTGGGCATTCTATTAAACATAAAACAGATTCGCTTCCGTGTATTTGGGGAGGGCTCCTTTTCTGCGACCCTGAAAGTGAAAGGGGCAAAGGAGGCAAAGGCAGGGGATTTTAAGACCCCTACCCAGATTGAAGTCGTCAACAAGGATTTGGTGCTTGCCCATCTGACCGACAAGTCCGCGGAACTGGAAGTTGAAATTGAAGTTGGAAAAGGAGTAGGGTATGAAGCGGCAGAAAGCAGAAAGAGAGGGAAGGAAGAAATCGGCAGCATTTCTTTAGATGCCGTGTACACCCCGGTGCGAAGGGTAAGTTTTCGGGTAGAGCAGATGCGCGTGGGAGACCGGACCGACTTTGACCGTCTCATCATGGAGATTGAGACTGACGGAACCATGAACCCGGAAACCGCGCTCAAGGAAGCAGCAGGCATTTTAGTAAAACACTTTGAGATTGTTGGAGAGGGGTTGAAGACCGAAGAGACAAAGCAGGCAGCGGCTCTAAAGCCCAAGACCAGGAGAACTGCTGGCGCAAAGAAACCCGCAGGGAAAAAACCCAGGGCAAAGAAGGCGGCGGCAAAGAAAAAATAATGAAAAAGCGCATCAAACAACGAACGATTGGCCGAAAGACGGGACCCCGGAAAGCTCTGCAAAAGAGTTTGCTGCGCTCTTTGATTCTGGCAGGAAAGATTCAGACGACCCAGGCAAAAGCAAAGGACATTTCTCCTCTTGCAGAAAAGCTGGTCAGCAAGGCAAAGAAAGGCAAGATGAGTCAGGTGAGGCAGCTGTCAGGACTTCTGGGAAACGAGGCCGCAAAGAAACTGATTGAGGAGATTGCTCCCCGATACCAGGAGCGCAAAGGCGGCTACACGCGCGTGATAAAACTGCAGCCGCGCAGGTCGGACGCCTCCCCCCGCGCGATTATTGAGTTCACATAACCATGGAACGAAAAACTTACACCCTGAACGCGCAGGGGCGCTCTTTAGGACGTCTGGCTGTTGAAGTCGCCCTGCTTTTGAGGGGAAAGCAGAAGGGTGAGTTTTCCCTGGAAAAAGACGCGGGGGACTTTGTGACGGTTCAGAACTTCAGCAGGGTGCGTTTTACCGGAAGGAAGCCGCAGCAAAAGCACTATTTCCGCCATTCCGGGTATATAGGGAGTTTAAAAGCGACGAGCTTGGACAAGCTGTTTGAGAACAGGCCGCAGGAAGTGCTCCGAAGGGCTGTGTGGGGCATGCTCCCGAACAACAAATTGAGAACTCTCCAGATAAAGCGATTGAAGGTTGAACTCTAAAGGTATGGCAACCAAGCAAACTGTGAAAGTTGCCTCAACGGCGACTCGTAAAAGAGGTGGGAAGTCGGCCGCAAGGCAGAAAGAGAAAAAAGAAGAGGGGCGCTATTGGGCTGCAACTGGAAGGCGGAAAACTGCCGTGGCAAGAGTACGAATTAAGACGGGAGCAAGAACCAAGTTCCTCGTGAACCAGAAACCATTTGAGGACTACTTTCAGAAAGCAGAGGACCGCATCATTGCCCAAGAGGCCTTGGAAAAGGCAGTCCAGGGAAAGGCCTTTGAGGTGAGCGTCCTGGTTCGGGGTGGCGGCCTACGAGCCCAGGCGGAAGCTACGCGCCATGCTCTGGCCCGCGCCCTGGTGGAATGGGACAGCTCTATACGAGAACACATGAAGGCCTTGAAGTTTTTGACACGAGACCCCCGAATGAGAGAACGAAAGAAGTTCGGATTAAAGAGGGCAAGACGCGCGCGCCAGTGGCGAAAGAGATAGGTTTTATTTCACCAGGTTCTCTGAAACCGAGAAGGCGCCTTCAGACAAAACGTAGAGGGCGCCTTTTTTGTTGTCAAAAAAGAGCTCTGGGTTTGGAAATTTTGCAACTTCTGCGATATTCAGGCGGTCTCGGTCGTCAATCTCAACTGCCTTCACGGCATCTTCCAGCGAAAACAGGAGGTAAGAAGATCCTATCCACGAGAGCTGCTTTGGAGGATTGGAGAATCTGGTGAGCAAAACAAGCTCGCCTTCTTGGTGCCGGGGCTGCCCAGTTTCTTCTTTGAGGAACAATACCCATAATTCAGAATTGTTTCGTATGGCTGCCTTTGCGTGGTCCGGGCTCAAGAACACTTCAAGGACAGGGGAAAGAACTTCTTGCCTTTTTACAGCTCCCTTTTTTTGAAGCGAGAGCGCGGAATCTTGCAAGAGCAAGACAGAATCCCCGGCGTGATAGAGCGCGGAAGGAACCTCCTTTTTGGGGACAATCAAGGACTCCGCAAACACCTGGGCGCCAGCTTGCAAAGAAAGGTCTTGTTCCCGCAGGGCTCCTTTTTCATCCAGCCACATGACCCAGCTGCCGTCTGGCTCAAATGCCACAACGTTGTTTGCAACGGCCTTTGGGGCCTCTTTTTCTTCATATGCGACAGAAAACAGTATCTGGGTTGTATTCAGAAACTTTGTGAACACAATGCGCCTTGAATCTGAAGGGAGAAACTCTATTTCTCCAATGCCTTCCCCGAGATATTCCAGGCCGCAGGGATTTTGAAAGCAAGGTTGGTCAGATGAGATGCTGTGGATTTCAGAAACAACTTGCTCGTTGAGGCCTCGCCGCAGCAAGAAACGCTTTGAGTCCTCTGCCCATGTAATATGCAGGACTTTATCTTTTGAGCTTGTTTGCCGCAGGAAAGGTTCTTCTCCCAGCGTCCTCAAATTTAAGAGGCGCAGCTGCCAGGAACTGCCAGAACTCTGCTTTTCCAATAGGGCATACTGCTTGTCCGGCGAAATCCAGAAACGCAAGACCTGGTCTGCAATCTGCTGGAAGGCGGGGTTTTCTTTAAACAGCAGGACGCTCTTCGCTTCCGTGACGCTGTGCTCCTTTACCTCAAGTGTTTTTTGCCAGGAATGATATCCTTCCTTGGCGATTTCCACCGCGTAGCTGCCGGGGAAAAAGTTCCTGGTAAGGGCGGACCCGAACAGAAAATCGGTCCGCTTGACCAGTTTTTCGTCAACAAGGACGTCTGCCCTCAAGGGTACTGCCTTTACATAAAAAGCGCCTGTCTGTGTTATGCGTCTGCTGGCAAGGTCAATGCGGTATCCTTGAGAATACAGCATAAGGGCGGGAGCTAATACAAAAAAAAGACCGAGAAGCGAAAGAAACAGCAGGGTTCTCTGGCGTTTGGTCATAATGTTTGAGTATACGGCAAGTTGACAAAGCAGACAAGGTGGGGTATATATAGCGTAGCAAATTTCATAGGGGGTGATCCATGGCGACAGTAGCTGAAATTCAGGAGCTCTATGACCAGGGGAAGATCCCGGAAGCGATGGCTGCTGTACGGGGAGAGGTCTGCAAGAAACGGCAGTCAGACAACCCTGAGATTCCGGAGCTGTGCGCCATTCGTGCCTGGTGTCATTATCGGCGGCGCGAGTGGGACAACGTGCGTAAATGGCTTGGTAAAGCGGGCAATACCCTTTGGGCAGAGCGCCTCCGTGCGTATATGGCTTCATACGTCGATAAAGACGATGAAGTGCTGGCACGCATAGCGCAAGAACTTGGAGACGACGTGAGCGTACAGAACGCTCTTGTGATCCGGGCTCGGGATCCAGACAGTGAGGTCGTTATCCTTAATGAGCTGGAAGGTATCCTCGCTCGTTTTGGCAACCAGACCGAGGTGGATGTCGCCAATCTTTTCCATAACGCAGCCCGTCTCCTCCTTGTTAAGGGTAGTACCAAAGAGCATTGGTGGACTGCCCTTGGAATGATGGAGGACGCACTCGTGCGATATGGCTCTAAGTCACATTGGCATCATAGAGCTGCCGCGTGGTACTGGGAAAGCCATATCTTTGAGCGGCTCCGCGATAAAGAAAATGCTTTGCGCGCCGTGTCGAAGTCCCTGTTTCTTTGGGACAGGGCTCTGGAGTTAGACCCTGGCAATCAAGGGTTTCGTACGAATCAGCAGAACGCCCTCAAGAGACAGGCAGAGCTTGTCAACAGGTAGTAGTGTCATGCAACCACTACGACAAGCCTTTCAGGAAGGCGCCGTTTCTCTCTACGAAAGGGAACTGGCGCCTTTTTTATTTTCAGAGAATAGTAGAGAATAGTAATAGTTTGTATTAACATTAATGCTATCACCTTAGTATTTATACATCATGGATATGATATCTGTGGATAAACACTATTGCTATCGCATCAGTGTTAATACATACTAAACATATATGGGAATCAAAAAATACCGGTATTATTGGAAAAAACCCAAGTCAGAGATTACAAAAGACATTCTTTTCTGCATACTTGCAGCTGGAGCAGTGGTCGTCGGGGGAGGGATGGTTGCTGGAGGCATGGCGCAGAATCTATGGATGCAGCCGTCTCTCAAAAAGTATCCAAAGCGCAATCTTCAAGGTATGTTTTCTTATTTACGAAAACGCGGCTTGATACAACAAGAGATACACAACCATCAGATCTATATTTCCTTGAGTGAGGAGGGGAAAAAGAAAGCTGGGATATTTCAGCTCAACGAACTTAAAATTCCGCGACCCAAGAAATGGGACAAAAAATGGCGAATCCTTTTATTTGATATTTCTGAGAAACGAAAGATACGGAGGGAAGCGCTAAGAGGAATGTTAAAACAGCTGGGATTCTACCCACTTCAAAAAAGCGTTTGGGTGCATGCATTTGAATGTCAAGCAGAGATGGAACTCCTCAAAGATTTTTTTGGCTTCTCAAATCAAGAGATACGTTTAGTATTATCAAGTGAAATAGGGGAGACGACAGAGTTAAAACAGATATTTAATTTGGATAAATACTAATGCTATCGCTTTAGTGTTATGTTAAGATAATCATTTGGCGGTTTTATCCAGTTGCAAAATGCAGGGATTCCAGGTAGCATGAGGGGAGATTATGGAACGATTCATCATGCACGGAGGAAATCCCTTGAAGGGGGAAATTGATGTTCGGGGTGCAAAGAACGCTTCTTTTCCGGCTTTGGCAGCCGCCATCCTCACTAAAGAAGATTGCATTATACGAAACCTGCCTTTAATTGAGGATGTATTTTGCACCATCGAGATTTTGAAAAGCATGGGAGCGAAAGTGGAGATGCAGGGGCCGAGAACTGTGAAGGTTAACACCAGAAACCTGGATCCAAGTACCATTGACAAACAAGCGGTGTTGCGGTTTCGAGGATCCGTACTCTTCTATGGTCCCTTGCTGGCGCGTTTTGGGAAAGTGCGTCTTCCCCAGCCAGGGGGCTGCATTATCGGAGCTCGCCCCATAGATACTCATCTGGACGCGTTCTCTCAGCTGGGTGTAAAGATTCATCCATATCGTCAGGGATTTGAACTGGAGTTTTCAGGCAAATTCAAAACAAACGAGGTGGTGCTTAATGAGTTTTCCGTTACCGCAACAGAAAATATTCTCTTGTTTGCTGCGTTGAGGAAGGAGCGCATCACCATAAAGATTGCGGATTTGGACTACCAGGTACAAGAGTTAATGCATGTTCTCCAAAAAATGGGAGCGTGGGTGCGCCTTGCAGGATTGCATGAAATATCAATACGGGGGAAACAACACTTGAATGGATTTACTCATACCCTGATTCCAGATCCCATTGAAGCCGGCACCTTTATTGTTCTGGCGGTAGGAACAAAAGGAAACGTGCTGGTAAAAAATGTCCCCTTTCGGTTTCTTCAATTCTTTTTCAAGAAACTGAAAGATTTTGGAGCTGACTTTAAAATTCTCCCCCGGAGTTCCCGCATTGCAGACGTTCGCATAAAACCCGCAACGAAGCTGGTCATAGACAAGATACAAAGCTTTATTTACCCTGGCATTCCTTCAGACCTGCAGTCCGTGTTTGGGGTTTTGGCGACCCAGACCAGGGGTTCCACGCTTTTACACGACCCCCTGTATGAAGGGCGCCTAAAGTACTTGGAAGAGTTAAACAAAATGGGAGCAGAAATCTACTTTACCGACCCGCACCGCGCCATTATCAACGGACCCACCAAGCTTAGGGGAGCCGACCTCGGCGCCTTTGACCTAAGAGGGGGAGCTGCCCTCATCATGGCCTCGTTGATGGCAGAAGGGAAGAGTACCCTAAGCAACATCTACCAAGTGGACCGGGGATATGAGAGGATAGAAGAGCGATTGCAGAAACTGGGAGCAGACATCAAACGTGTTAAGACATGAGCATTTTTGTACCGAAAATTGGTATTGACCTAGGAACCAGAAATTCCCTTGTTTTTGTTCCCAGAAAAGGCATTGTTCTGCAGGAGCCCTCTGTAGTTGCCGTTTCTTTAGCTGACAACAGCATTTTGGCTGTAGGGGAGGCGGCAAAAGAGATGACCGGGCGCACCCCAGACAGCATACGCGTATACCGCCCCATGCGGGACGGCGTGATTGCCGACTACCGGGTTACCCTTGCCATGCTCCGCTATTTCCTGAAAAAGGTAGTCCCAAGGTATCAATTTCTCAAGCCCGAGGTTCTTATCTCCGTTCCGGCTGGCATTACGTCCACGGAACGCCGGGCTGTGGTAGAAGCAACGATGCAGGCCGGGGCGCGGGCCGCGTACGTGGCAAAGGAACCCATTTTGGCTGCCATTGGGGCCGAGATTCCTATTAATTCTACTGCAGGACACATGATTGTGGATATTGGAGGGGGAACCTGCGAGGTCGCGGTCATTTCTCTGGGAGGCATTGTTGGTTTCTCGTCCCTCCGGGTTGCGGGGGACAAAATGGACCAGGCCATTTCAGGGTATGTGAAGCGAAAGTATAATCTTGCGGTTGGCGAAAACACCGCAGAAGAAATCAAGATAAAGATTGGCTGCGCGATTCCTTTGAAACCCGAGGTCACCATGGATATTAGGGGGCGCGACCTGGCGGCGGGATTGCCCAAAAACATTCAGCTGACGTCCACGGAAATTTCCCAGGCCGTGCAAGAGCCCCTGACAGAAATTGTCATGATTATCAAATCCCTGCTCCGGGAGACCCCGCCGGAGCTTTCAGCCGACATCATGGACAAAGGCATGATTATCTCCGGGGGAGGAGCCCTGCTCAAGAACATTGACCAGCTTATCTCGCAAACCATAGGAGTCCCGTGTTTTGTGGCAGAAGACCCCTTAACGTGTGTTGTCAGGGGGGCGGGGGCCGTGCTGGACAATCTGGATGCATACAAAAGAAGCATCATGACAAAGAGATGAGCGAATCCTCAAAGCATCTCACCTATTTAAAAACAGCAGTGGCGCAAGGAAAGCTTGGCCATGCATACCTTTTTTCCGGCAACGACAGGGAAGAAAAGGAGAAGCTGGTTGCTGAGTTTGTTTCTTTTTTACTGGGCGGCAAAGTGCGCGGAGCTGACCCCGATGTAATGTTTGTGAACCCGGAAAACGGAGAAATTGGAATTTCTCACATACGGAAGCTCAAAGAGCGCTTAAGCTACAGGGCGTGGAGCGCCCCGTATAAGGTGGGGATAATCAAGGAAGCTGAGCGCATGAACCAGGAAGCCCAATCCGCCTTTCTGAAAATTTTGGAAGAACCCAAGGGAGACACGCTCTTTCTGCTGCAGGTTTCTCATGCAGAGCTTTTACTGGACACCATTCGTTCTCGCGCCCAGGAACTCAAGCTGTATGCCTTTGATAAAGAAAGAAAAGGAGCGCTGGGACTGTTAGAAAAGCTGCGCAGGGCCTCGCTGGCAGACCGGTTTGCCTTTGCTCAGGACGCAGCAGGAGACCCCCAAAAGCTCCAGGAAGTTTTTCTAGAACTGGAACAGGAAGCGCGCCGAGAGCTCCATGAAGAGCTCAAAGGAGGAAAAATTGCGTCTATAAAGTTTTTGCGCGTGCTTCAGGAGACGCTACGCGCCGTGCGAGGCACGCGGGTGAATCTGCGGCTTGCCGCAGAACGAGTGCTGCTTGAATTGTAGCCATGGTTAAACAGATTATTGAAAAGACAAAGCCGGAGCTGGAGAAAGCAGTTGGATTTTTCGGTCAGGAGCTGGCCAAGATACGCACTGGGCAGGCAAGCCCAGCCCTTGTAGAAGATATTATGGTTGACGTGCAGGGCCAGACCCTTGCCTTAAAGCAGCTTGCAGGGATTTCTTGTCTCGAGCGCCGTCAGATTTTGATTGCGCCCTGGGACCCCTTGTATTTGGGTCCCATAGAAAAGGCGTTGTTCAAGGCCCAGCTCGGCGTTTCCCCAGTAGTTGAAGGAAAAGTAGTGCGTATCACTCTTCCTTCCTTAACGCAAGAATACAGAGACGTTCTGCTGCGCCTGTTGTCAGAAAAATCAGAGCAGGCAAAGCAGGTCTTGCGGAAATGGCGGGACGTGGCATGGGGAGAAATTCAGGAAGAAGCAAGAAAAGGAGTTATTCGGCAGGACGACAAGTTCAAGGGCAAAGAAGACCTGCAGAATCTGGCGAACCAATACGCCAAAAAGGTTGATGAGGCCGTAGAGAGAAAAAAACAGGAGATTGAACGATAATCATGACTCTTTTTGTTGTTCTGTTTAGTTTTCTTGCCCTGGTCGTGCTCCATGAACTTGGCCATTATCTCTTTGCTAAAAAGTACAACGTGAAGGTAGAGGAGTTTGGTATAGGGCTTCCCCCGCGCCTGCTGGGAAAAAAAATCGGAGAAACGATATACTCCATAAATCTTCTTCCGCTTGGCGCCTTTGTGCGTTTGGAAGGGGAGGAGCGCGCAGCCCCGGGGCCCAGGAGCTTTAGTTCAAAACCCTTAGGGCAGCGGGCTGTCATTGTGGCAGCAGGAGTCGTTGCCTTTTGGCTGGTGGCCGCCCTCATCTTTACTGCGCTTGGCATGACAAGCGGGATTCCAACAGGAATCGGAGACGAAGAGGTTCAAGGGATGGTGAATCCAAAGGTGCAGATTTTGGGCGTGGCAAAAGATTCTCCCGCTAAGGCAGCCGGCATTGAGCTGGGGGACAACATAGAGAAAATCACAAATCACGAATCACAAATCACAATCAAGCCCATTACAATTCGCGAGGTGCAGGAATTCACAAAAGAGAATGCTGGTCAGGAACTCTTCTTTACACTTCAACGAGGGAACGAACAGCGAGAGGTGCAGCTTACTCCTCGTATTGATGCGCCAGCCGGTGAAGGACCCATTGGGGTTGCTTTGGTGAGAACCGCGTTTGTAAAGTATGCTTGGTGGGAAGCTCCCTTTCGGGGCATTGAGAGGACTGCCGCCTTGACCTATGAGATTTTGCGGGGCCTTGGCGCTTTGCTCGTGAACCTTGCGCGGGGCCAGGGGTTGCCGAGGGGTATTGAGGTTATGGGCCCGGTGGGCATTGTCTCTGTGCTGGCTAACTCTTTTTCCCTGGGCGTGCCCCAGTTCCTCTCTTTTTTTGCGGTCCTCGCCGTATACCTTGCCTTGTTTAACGCCCTGCCTATACCCGTGGTGGACGGGGGGAAACTGCTGTTTTTGGGCATTGAGGCCTTGCGCAAAAAGCCCATTCCCGAACTCTGGGAAAAGCGCATGTCTGCTTTTGTGTTTGTGCTCTTGCTTACTTTGATGATTTTGGTAACAATTAAAGATATTGCAAGAATCTTGTGATATGAAAAGCAAGCATCTCTATGCGTTTTAGAAGGATTTAAAAAAGCGGCTTAAAAACTCCAAGTTCAAAAAAGCATGGGATGAGCTTGAGAAAGTTTGTGTTTTCAATCGAGTGAGCAAAAACTACAATACTAGCTAGTATTGTAGTTTTGTTTGAGCATACCGCGTTGAGAAAGGTTATTTTCAGCGATCGCTGAAAATAAAACAGAAACTGATTGCGGTTATAGATTCACGATCGTGAGTTTATAGTCGTCCCGCCTTCCAGCTGCAAAAGATGAGATACATCGGCAAGACCCCCGAGTATCCATGCAAAGAACTAGGGTACTGTGCATGTCTGACTTGCACAGAATTACTTGCACAGAATTATTGCATTAAGTTGTGTGGGGGTGTTAGACATTGAGCGTCTATCAGGTTTGGGCGAAGTGCTTGCTGGCGCGCGAAAGGGCACGCTTTACTTTTTGATGTAATTGTTTCAGAATAGGGCAATATGAGGCAGTCGGAACTCTTTAGCAAAACGCAGAAATCCGCCCCAAAAGACGAAACGTCTATGAACGCCCAGCTCCTCATTCGGGCCGGTTTCATTCATAAAGAAATGGCAGGGGTCTATTCCTACCTGCCTTTGGGATTGCGCGTGCTGCGCAATATTGAACGGATTGTTCGTGAGGAGATGAACGCCCTGGGGGCAATAGAAGTGTTCTTGTCTTCTTTGCACCCCAAAGAGAACTGGCAGACAACGGGCAGGTGGAAGACCATGGATGACCTGTACCGGCTCAAAGACCGGGGAGACCGGGAGTTTGCCTTGGCCGGAACCCACGAGGAAGTCATTGTCCCTTTGCTCAAAAAGTTTGTGAGTTCATACAAGGACCTGCCTCTGGCAGTGTATCAAATTCAAAACAAGTTCCGCGACGAACTCCGGGCAAAGTCGGGCTTGCTGCGGGGAAGGGAATTTTTAATGAAAGACCTCTACTCGTTTCATGCCAATAAAGAAGACATGCTTCAATACTACGAAAGGGCAAAGGAGGCATACCGAAACATCTTTTTTCGAGTTGGGCTCAAAGCCATAGAGACCGAGGCGAGCGGGGGGACCTTTTGTGATTTTTCCCATGAATACCAAGTGGCTACCGAGGCCGGAGAAGATGAAATTATCTACTGCCCCGGAGGCGACTTTGCAGCCAACGTTGAGGTAAGGAAGGTGAAAGAGGGAAAGCAATGCGACCTTGGCCACGGTCCTTTGCAGAAAGCAAAAGCCATTGAGGTGGGAAACATCTTTCCCTTAAAGGACAAGTTCTCCAAAGCGTTTAAGCTTACTTTCAAAGATGAGAAGGGGAAAGAACATTTGGTGCAGATGGGATGCTACGGCATTGGCCTAGGGCGTCTTATGGGAACCATTGTTGAGGTGCACCATGATGAAAGAGGCATTATCTGGCCCAGGGAAGTCGCTCCCTTTCTGGCGCACGTGATTTCCCTGCCCGGCGGAGAAAAGGCAGCAGAAAACGCATATGAGGAACTGCAGGATGCCGGAATTGAAGTATTGTTTGACGACCGGCAAGAAAGCCCAGGCGTAAAACTCGCCGATGCTGACTTGCTGGGCATGCCTTTTCGCGTGGTTTCTTCTGAAAAAACCACATCAGAGGATTGTTTTGAGGTAAAAAAGAGAGACAAAGGAAAAGCGGAGTTGCTCAGGAAAACGGATGTAGCGAGTTTTCTCACAAAGAGGACATGAAAAAGATTCTGCGAAAACTGCTGTCTTACCTTGGGCAGGACATTGCCATTGACTTGGGAACGGCAAACTCCTTGGTGTACGTGCGGGACCGGGGCATCGTTATTCAAGAGCCCTCGGTGGTTGCCGTAAATCAGAAGACCGGGCAGATTTTGGCTATTGGAAGCGAGGCAAAGAAAATGGTAGGGAGAACCCCGGCCCACATCGTGGCAACGCGCCCTCTGGTAAAGGGAGTGATTTCTGACTTTGAGGTGACCGAGCAGATGCTTCGGTATTTCATCAACAAGGTGGCGCGAAGAAAGCTCCTGTTTTCCCCGGGGCCGAGGGTCATTGTAGGAATTCCCTTTGGCGTGACGGAAGTGGAAAAGAAAGCGGTCCAAGATGCCACCTTAAATGCCGGAGCCCGTGAGGTTTACCTTATTGACGAACCCATGGCAGCCGCCATTGGTTCCAGGCTCGCCGTGCAGGAAGCCGGGGGGAACTTCATCGTGGACATTGGCGGAGGCACAGCCGAGGTAGCCATCATTTCCTTGGGCGGCATTGTGACGGCAAAATCCCTGCGCATTGCGGGAGACAAGCTGAATGAAGATATCATTCAGTTCGCGCAAGAGGAATACAAGCTGCTTATCGGTGAGCGCACCGCAGAAGCTCTGAAAATAGGCATTGGTTCGGCTTACCCCTTAAAAGAGAAAAAGGAAATGCCTCTGCGCGGCCGCAACCTGGTGTCTGGACTCCCCGAGGAAATCATGGTGTCTGACGTTGAGGTAAGAAAAGCAATGGAGCGTTCCGTGCGCCAGATTGTTGGAGAAATCAAGGCGGCCGTGGAGCAAACGCCCCCGGAATTATTGGCTGACATTATGGTGGGAGGCATTCATCTTTCGGGGGGCGGGGCCCTGTTGCGGGGGCTGGACACGCTCATTGCCAAAGAGACCAAGATTCCAACCGCCACCGTGGAAGACCCGCTTACCGCAGTGGTGCGGGGAGCCGGCATGGTGCTAGAGAACCTGGATGAACTGCAGGACGTATTGGTGGAAACCAATGACTTGGAGCCGCCGCGATGATTGACAAAGAACAGGTACAACATATTGCAAAGCTTGCCAGGATTAGCTTGACAGAAGAAGAACTTTCCCGATACCAGCAGGATTTGTCTGCGATCCTGAACTATTTTGACATTCTCAGAAAGGCAAACACCGAAGAAACAGAACCCATGACCCACTCAACATATCACAAGAACGTTGCGAGAGAAGATGTTCCAAAGAGAGAGCGGCCCGAGATTATCACTGCCATGCTGGAGTTGGCTCCTTGCGTTAAAGATGGATTCTTTAAAGTAAAAGCGATTCTTTCTTCCAAATCATGTTAAAAAAACAAGAAAAGGGCGGGATTAACCTTTGGGAGCTGACCATAGAGAAAGCCCAGGAAGGGTTGAGAACAAAGGAATTTTCCGCTTCAGAGCTTGTGGAAGCTGCCCTCCGGAATATAGAAGAACTGGAACCCAAGCTCCACGCCTTTCTGACCCTGACTCCGGAGCTTGCGCTTGAGGCCGCCCGGACAGCAGACGAGAGAATCGCACGGGGAGAAAAGCTGCTCGCGCTTTCTGGCATTCCCTGTTCCTTGAAAGACGCAATCTTGGTGCAAGGGGTGCCTTGCACTGCGGGTTCTCGCATGCTGGAACACTATATTGCTCCGTACGACGCTTTTGTGAGCAAAAAACTTAAGGAGGCAGGGGCCGCAATTATGGGAAAGACCAACATGGATGAGTTTGGCATGGGGGCCTCCACGGAGCATTCTGTTTTTGGACCCACCAAAAATCCAGCTGACCCAGAGCGGGTTGCCGGAGGGAGTTCGGGAGGGTCTGCTGCCTCGGTTGCCTTGGGAGAATGCGTGATTTCTTTGGGGGAAGACACGGGGGGCTCCATTCGCCAGCCAGCTTCCTTTTGCGGAGTCGTTGGGCTGAAACCCACCTACGGAGCGGTTTCAAGAGCCGGTGTCATTGCCTTGGCGTCCTCCTTGGACCAGGTAGGTCCTTTTGCGAGAACAGCCAGGGATGCTGAAATTTTGTTTAACGTTATTCGCGGCAAAGACCCCCTTGATTCAACATCAGTAGATTGTCCATACAAACCACAAACCACAAACTACAAACTGCAAGATTTGCGAATAGGCGTTCCCAAAGAATATTTTGCAAAAGGCCTGGAAGCTGGGGTGGAAAAGGCAGTGCGGCAAGCCATACAAAAGTTTGAGAAAGCCGGAGCGCGCGTGGCACAAATACAGCTTCCTTATACCGAATACGCCCTGGCTGCCTACTACGTTATTAATATGTCAGAGGCCTCAGCAAACCTGGCGCGGTATGACGGGGTTCGTTATGGACTTCACCAGGAAGAGTCAGACCTCTTGCAAGAATACCTTGATTCCAGGGGCGCTGGACTGGGCAAGGAGGTCAAACGCAGGATTATGCTGGGCACCTATGCTTTGTCTGCGGGATACTATGAAGCGTATTACCTTAAAGCCCAGAAGGTTCGCTCGCTGCTCAAGCAGGACTTTGATAAAGCGTTCACGGC
>Ga0209541_10003105_pt1 | contig 30871 bp, 29 predicted proteins | sample RifCSPlowO2_01_FD_184027 | JGI IMG/M metagenome (GOLD analysis project Ga0209541, IMG submission 184027) | Groundwater microbial communities from Rifle, Colorado - Rifle CSP2_plank lowO2_0.1 (SPAdes) (version 2) | ecosystem: Environmental > Aquatic > Deep subsurface > Groundwater | place... | reverse complement strand
TGTAGGTGTAGGGGTTGGTGTAGGGGTTGGTGTAGGGGTTGGTGTAGGGGTTGGTGTAGGGGTTGGGGCTAATCTGTTAGTCACAACACATGTAGCATTTTGCCCCGCACTCAAAGTTACAGATCCATCACCGTCACAAGCACCCCTTATCCCGACAAGCTGATAACCGGACTTTTGATTTTCACTAATTATGTGTCTGCCGGCAGAAACCGTTACAATATTATTGTGTTGAACTCTATTACCGTCAATAAACAATTCAAAATCATAAGGACTGGCTGATCCTGACTGAACTTCTTTAATAACTTTAATCGTAGAAATCGGGGTTGGTGTAGGGGTTGGTGTAGGTGTAGGGGTAGGAGTGGGTGTAGGAGTGGGGGTTGGGTGAGAACAATCAACACCATAATCTATTACTTGACCTAAGAAAACACTACCAGCACCACTGCCATTAGAATTCCTATAAGCAGCATCTACTTGAACACGGCCACAACTTATTTTGCTTGCATCATAGGTAAACGAAGTCTGTCCAACTTCTCCTTGAGCATAAGTCAATTTTCCAGACATACTAAAAATGTCCTGTCTTAAAGTATTAGTAGTTGCCTCACATCCAGAAATTGGATCATGAAAAGCAGCCTTCTCAATGTAAATTCCACCAGGACCATAGTTGGTTATTTCTGCTACCGCAGTGTAACTATTTGTATCTCCAGGAGTAAGTCTATAGCAAGAATTCCCACCATTATGAGGAAAAGATAACCATCGTATCTGAACATTCTGGTCGTTATTGTCAGCCAAAACAGACCCTATTCCATAGATGGCACCAAAAAGGGCGCCAAAAACCATAGCGACCATTAACAGAACTGAAATTAATTTATGTGCATTTATCATTGTTTTTTGTTAATTTAAACCGTCTTTTATTAAAGTTATAAAAAGTAAGACCCTGCCCCCTAAAGATCCCCACCGACACTATGAAAACTTGAGTACATTATATAGTATAACAAATAGCACCTTTCTTGTCAAGTTTTCGGTTTTGTCTAGTTTTGAAGCGTTGCTGAAACAAGTATTCTGCCCGTATCTGTCCCCACTGGCCAACAACTTGAGAGGACGAGATCACCCGACATATCCGCATTAGACAGACTAAACACCGAGCCTGTTTTTTTATTACTTACGGTGTAAACATAACTCTTATCATTGTTACTAATGTAAATCAAATCCCCCACCTGAAGTTGGTTTAAAAGAGAAAATACATTGCTGTATTTATTCCAAGGAGAGTTAGACGAAGAGTGACCCACTATTACAGTACTGCCCTGCCCCGGCATAGCCGAACCTGGATACATCAGAACTCCACTTTCAAGATCTTTTAGAATCTTGCTGGTATTGGTTGATGTTCCCACAACTATGGGTGCTTTAACATTTATTTTTGGAATACTAATATAACTTTTACCCGATATCACAACAGACGGTGGGGCACTCAAATAAGTTGGCTTATTAGTATTGCCACCAATAGCGACAGCGAAGGGAAGTGAATTAATTGGAGAAACAGTAGAAAACACCTCTTCTTGACGATATGTTGCCATTAAAAGTTCTGTCTCTAAAACTTCATCATAATCGGTAAGTTTATTCCTCATATAAGCCGTGGAGTTGGTTATTACTGCAAAGTTCAAAAGAACCAAAACAACCATAAAGGCGGTTGAATAAACAGAAACCAACTTTAAAATACTCGGACTAGAACCGGATTTAATATGAATCTTTGGTGTTAAAAAATTTATAATATTATTTTGCATTGGATATTGTTATTTCTGCGTTATCGGTAATTTCAATTTTACTAAGCATAAACTTTTCATCTTTTATCAATACGAATGAAAGACTTATGACAATTAAAACGACTGCTTTTAATATAAATCTGGGAAACTGAATACTAAATGCCACAAATACTTTCAAAAAAAGAATTAACATGGCCATGGCAGTAAAGAGAATCATCAACTTTTTAAAACTATCATTGGCAAAATATGATAGATACTCTGGCCACAAATATCTTTCTGACTCTGCGGATTTAACCTGAGGGGTTGCTACTACCACCTTCTTTAAAGAAATGGGGGTGGCTTTAATTATGGGTTTTGGTGTTAACTTTGGAGTTAAGCTAGGCTTGGACGTTAAATTCGGCGTTGGTTTTGGCATTGTGATTAACGGTTTTACGGCGGGTTTTGTGTTCTTAACCGCTAATGCTGTTGTTCTTGGGGTGCCAAACACCTGAACTACCGCAACCGTTTGTTGATCATTAATCATCCCGGAACCAACCGCAATTCCAATTTCTTGAAAGTCGCTTAATAGCAAATTCTTTCTATGCGACTCCGAATTTAACCAAGCCTTTAAAACTTCGTCCGAAGACATAAAGCTCATCGCCAAATTCTCTCCTGCTAATTTGTAGTCATAGTTTGCTTTACCAAACCAGACCCAAGGATCAACTCCGGAAGGAGAGGTGTGGGAAAAATAGTTATCTTGAAACATGTCTGCCAACTTAAGTTGAGCAACTGCCTCAAGCCTAGAACTCACCTCAAGCTTCCCTACACCATTAGAAGCACGGGCTTCGTTGGTCAAAACATATAGATCGGCCTGAGAAACTTGATTAAATATAGTTGCCCCAAAGTTATCCCAAAAAGAAACTAGAGTAAGAATTTTTAATCCCACCAAAAGACCAAGTAATATAAAAAAGAACTGGGTCTCCAGAACCCTTGGTTTAAAGCCATTTTCTTTGCATGGGACAAAAAGGTCCTTTAAGAGTTCTTTCATAAACTTTGCTTGAATAAGCATAATAAGCATACAATAAAAACGTCAAAAAGTCAATGCTACGTGTTGCCACTATTTTGTCAAAACAAGAGGTCCGGCATTTGTTATGGCCACCGTATGCTCAAAATGAGCCGCTAAACCACCGTCTTTAGTGACAAAAGCATATCCATCTTTTCCGTTTTTTATCGCCCATTTTCCGGTCACAACCATCGGCTCTATGGCTATCACCATGCCCGAAACAAGCTTCTCGCCCTGACCGGCTTTTCCATAATTCAAAACTTGGGGAAGTTCGTGAAGTTCTCTACCTATTCCATGACCGACCAAATCCCTAACCACATTAAAACCATTATCTTCAACGTGCTTTTGGATAGCCGCCCCAATATCACCGAGGGTATTTCCAGCCTTAGCCTTAGAAATCCCTATTTCCAAGGCCTCTTTGGTAACACTTACCAACTTTTTGATTTGTACGACACGCCGTGTCGTTCCATGAATTTTGATTTGTACGACACGCCGTGTCGTTCCATGAATAACTTTATCATTTTGACCAACAAGAACAGTAACCGCCGAGTCTGTATGAAAACCTTTGTGCAAAACTCCCATATCTATCTTCAACATATCCCCCTCTTTTAAAATCCTATCGGACGGAAGAGCGTGAACAACTTCGTCATTAACAGAAGTACACAACATTGCCGGATATCCTTCAAAACCAAGAAAAGAGCTCTCCACACCACAAGATGAAACAAGCTCGCGGGCGAGCTTTTCAAGATCGTTAGTGGTAATTCCTACTTTAACCGACTCCGAAATTTTATTTAAAATTTCCGCCAGAATTTTACCCCCCTCTCTTATTATTTCTATTTCTTTTTCTGTTTTAATGTTAGTCATTAAGATTGTTTAGTATATCTTCAAAAACTTTTTGTATTGGCTGAACACCGTTAACCTCTATGACCTTATGTCCCTTCTTTTCCAAAAAATCCAATATCAGTTCCGTCCTTCTGTGATAAACTTCATTTCTGGTTTTTATGGTATCAGGAGAATCTAAACTTCTGGTTATTATCTCACTACCATCATGCGGACAAATCTGAATATTCTTGAACTGTTCAAAATTTGGAATCGGATGTCCGTTCGCTTTGCAAACTCGCCTGTTGCTATTTCTGTTAACTGACTCATCTTCATCTATTTTTAAATTTATAACTCTTATCTTTTCTCTACCATACAAATTCTCAAAATATGGCAGCTCCTGTTCGGCTTCGTAAATCGTTCTTGGGGAACCGCTAAAAACAATGCCCACACCTTTGTCGGATAGCTCTTTTGCTTTTTCAAAAACAATTTTTACGGTCCATGGCGGGGGAAAAAGTTCACCCTTATCATAAAGCCTTTTGACTTCTGCTACTTCGAGATCTCTTTTGACCAGCTCCTCATCGTTTATTTTAGCTTCCCCAAGCTTTGAAGTCTGAACATGAACCAAACCAAATCTTTCAGCCAACAAATCTGCCTGTGTTCCCTTTCCTGAACCTGGTGGCCCTATTAAAAAAACAGCCCACTTTTTATGCTCCCCCTTAAGAGTATCCGCTTGTGTAGCTGTCCAACCCAATAGTTGAATAACGTAGTTCTTCATTCTGAAATTATCATACCAAATTTTAAATTCCACCTCAACAAAAAAGCCGCGTAAGCGGCATGGCAAGATTAATTGCTGGGACGTTTGGGATATTCGGGCCATTGAGGGTCTTTAAAAAAACTATCTGGACCCATAGCATACGTCCCAAAAATAATTTCCGAGATAACCATTACTAAAAAGTAGACCATACTGCTTATTGCATAGAAAAACACACCACCGAGGGGAATAATGTAAAAGATTATAAATCTTGTGCTATGGTCTTTAAATTGCAAAGTCCCGATTCTGGTGTGATTTTTCAGAACTATTCCAACAACTAAATAAATCAGAGCCCAAACTAGAAACCAGCTTACCGTGGTCATGCTGTCTCCTTTTTCAAGAAACTAAAACCGTAAAATAGGATAACTTATTCTAAATTATTTGTCAACCCAGCCGTAATGTTTCAATACCTTTGCAACACTTAAGAGTAAAATATGAGCATGCCATACACAACAAACCCCCACATGCCCAAAGTCCGCAGAGATGCGGTAAAACTGGTTAAATATCGAGGCTGGAGCACTCGTAAGGTCGGCAGACATTTTGGAGTCAATCAAGGCACAGTAAGCAGGTGGTGCCAGAAAGACTCTTCCGGTGGTTGACATGAGATACCAACACTAAGCTCACGACCCAATACCAGTCCCAATGCTCTGCCGAAAGAAACGGTCTTGGCCGTTATCAGAAAAAGACAAGGCAGAAGAAGATGTGGACAAGTAGTTCAGCAAGAACTGTTAAGAGACAAAGTTCAAGTAAGTCTTTCCGGTGTACAGAGAACTTTGGACAGATGTGGCTTTCTAAAAAAGAGGAGTCCTTGGAAAAGACCTCATGATTACACCCCTAGACCAGAGGCTGAATATGCAGGAGCATTAATGCAGCTTGATACGGTGCATATCATGGCTCCGGATGGTTCAAGGATATATAACCACACCTTGATTGATCTCTACTCACGCTGGGCACATGCGGAAGTAATGGAAAAGATTGGAGCAGAAAAGAGCTTGAGATTTGTTAAAAGAGCATCAAGGACTGCCCCTTTTAAATTCAAAATGATACAAACTGATCATGGCAGTGAATTTTCAACATGGTTCACCAACGGACTAAAAAGACCAGGTTTGGAGCATCGACACTCCAGAGTCAAGCAGTCTAATGACAATGCTCATATTGAGAGATTTAATCGGACAATCCAGGAAGAATGTCTTGATGCTGTGCCGCACAGAATACTGACGTACAAAAAAGCAATCGCACAGTACTTGCATTACTACAATACCGAACGATTGCACATGGGAATTAATTATCAAACCCCCTTAGAAGTGTTGCGAAGGTCTTGAACACTATTCGCCCCCCAATTGAATCTGATTCAACTGTGTGCTATCCTTTAGGTTAAAGCATGATTCGTTTTATAATCAGAATTTTAGGCAATTCGTTGGCTCTTTATGTGGCATACTACTTCGTCCCCGGCTTTGTCGTAAGTGGAGGATGGAAAGAATATTTATTAGCCGGGGCATTTCTTGGACTGCTAAACCTTGTAGTCAAACCAGTTCTGAAAATGATATCCATGCCAATCATAATCCTTACACTCGGCCTTTTCACTTTAGTCATCAATGGGTTGCTTTTGTGGACGGTTGATTATATCTTTGATTTCATGACAATTAAGGATACGATGACACTTTTGTATGCTATGATCATAATTACAATAGTAAATCTTTTCGTATCATCAAGCGCAAAAGCAATAAAATAAATAATCAAAACACAATGAACACCACCCAAATATTAACTTACACTCAAATTATATTATCTCTACTGCTTATTGCAGCTATTTTGCTTCAACAACGCGGAACAGGTCTTTCTTCAACTTTTGGGGGCGGATCTTTGGAATACAGTACCAAAAGAGGCGCTGAGAAAATAATCTTTTGGACCACAATTGTTTTGGCCATTCTGTTTCTGGCTGTATCTGTTACCAGAGTATTTTTCGCCTAAAAATTTATAAAACATGTTTAAAGACGATAATCAACTAGATGATTTCTTTGGTTTGAAATCAGACAGTAAAGAAGGTGTCAAAAAAGATGGAATCAGAGAAACAATCTTTAAAAACACCAGAATCGCCAAAATAAGGTTATTACCCAAAGTTCTCTCTTCCAAAGAAAGATATTTGGTTATAATTTTTTTGCTTATTATTATTGTTTCTTTAATATCCATACCGTTTACGACTTTCTACCACTTCACCAAAGCTACGCCCGACTATGGAGGATCTTTTAGTGAGGGAATTGTTGGCGAACCTCATTACATAAACCCTCTCCTTTCTCAAGGTAACGATGTTGATCGTGATTTAGTCAGTTTAGTCTATTCCAGCCTAATGAAATACAATAAAGAAGGAAAGCTCGTTCCTGATCTTGTCAAATCTTATGACATATCTGGTGACGGTCTGAACTACACTATATACTTGAAAGAAAATGCCAAATGGCATGATGGAATCTCAATAACTGCTGACGACGTCGTATTCACGGTTCAAACAGCACAGAATCCCGACTTCGCAAGTTTACAAAGAATTAACTGGCAAAGCGTAGACGTTGAAGCTGTAAATGAATACACCGTAATTCTAAAACTAAAAAACAAATACGCTCAATTCCTCAACAATCTGACCCTCAACATTTTACCTAGGCACATTTGGGAAAATGTTAAACCTGTAAACTTTGCCCTTTCTGATTTCAATTTAAAACCTATCGGTTCCGGTCCATATAAATTTAAAAAACTCAAAAAAGACAGCAACGGTAGAATAAAATCTTATGAACTCGAATCAAGCGATAATTTTTATGATGGTCGCCCGTATATAGACAATATAGAGCTCAAGTTCTATGACTCTGAAGATGAAATGATAGATGAGTATAACAAAAACAACATGGAAAGCATGGCTTTTGTTTCAGCCAACAACCTCAAAAAAATTAAATTTAAAAAAAGACTAAACGTGGAGGAACTTAAGCTTCCAAGATATTTTGGAGTATTCTTTAACCAAAATGAATCTAAAATACTATCCGACAAAAATGTACGACTGGCCTTAAGTCATGGCACCAACAAGAAAGATTTAATAAATAAAATACTTGACGGAAAGGGTCTGGAAGTCAACTCTCCAATAACAGAAGGGGTCTTGGGCACATCAGACGATATAAAAAAATATGATTATGATATTGACAAAGCCAAAAAATTCCTTGCCGACTCCGGCTGGGGAAACCCTGACAATAAAGGAATATTGAATAAAACAGAAAAAACCAAGTCCATAAAAAGCGAGCCCGTCACAGAAAGGCTAACTCTTCGACTAACCACCCCCTCATGGTCAGAACTTACTAATGTTGCCAATCTTTTGAAAGAACAGTGGGCTAAAATCGGAGTAGAATTAACTATAGAAGTTCTTCCGACACAGGATCTCCAACAGATAATAAAAGACAGAAATTATCAAATGCTTCTCTTTGGAGAAGTTTTGAATATAGACCCCGACCCGTTTAGCTTATGGCACTCTTCACAAAAGCGCGACCCTGGACAAAATTTAGCTCTTTATGAAAGTAAAACAGTAGATGACATTTTAGAGAAAGCCAGACAAATATTAAATCCCCCTGAACGAATGAAGCAATACCAAGATTTCCAAAAACTAATAATTGAGGATATCCCGGCGATATTTCTGTATAATCCACTATATATCTATGCCCAAACAAATAATATTAAAGGATTCGACAGTAAGATAATCTCCATGCCTTCGGATAGATTTTCTGATGTAGAAAAATGGCACATAGATACAAAAAGAAGCTGGAAATAAAACACACACTTGCGATCATACGACCATGGCCATGCGGCCACTGCTCGGCTACGCGCGGTTGCTGCTCCGCTACGCGGGGTTGCATTCCAAATAAAATTAGTGTATACTCCAAATAACGTTAATTTCTCTTAATTTATCTAATAACCCAACAATTACTATCCTCAATTAACTGCCGGGGTGATGAAATTGGCAGACATGTACGGTTCAGAGCCGTATGGGAGCAATCCCGTGGGAGTTCAAGTCTCCCCCTCGGCACCAAGTAACAAATCTCTTATTAATCACGAAGTATTAAGCGTGAAGCGTAACTAGTTTATTTACGATTCAAGTTTAAGTTTCAGGATTAAAGTTAGCATAATGATTAGCTCAAAAACAGGACAACCTTCAGTAAAACGACGTTGGATGAAACCGGTCGTCAGACAAGTAAGAGTCTTTAAGAGCGACAAAGATATCCCCCACAAACCAACTGAAAACAAAATTGGCGGTCTTAAAATTATTCATTTCGGCGGACTCGGTGAAGTCGGACGCAACATGTCTGCTGTCCAGTATGATAATGAGATAATATTGATAGACGCCGGAGTAAGATTCCCCCGAGAAGACATGCCTGGAATAGATTTTATCATCCCAAACACCGGTTACCTTGACGACAAAAAAGACATGGTCAAGGCCATGTTCTTCACTCATGGTCACATGGATCACATCGGTGCCTTGCCGTTCATTAGAGATAGAATCGGCGACCCGGATATATATGCAGCTCCTCTGACAAAAGCTATTCTGATAAAAAGACAGGACGACTTTAAGTTTCAAAACCCACTTGAAATAAACGAAATTAAAGCCGGAGACGAAGTAAAAATAAGCGACAAATTAACCATTAAGGTTCTCAGAATTAATCACTCCATCCCGGATGACCTTGAAATAATCATTAAAACTCCCGTAGGTAATATTGTCCATACTTCTGATTTTAAATTTGATGACACTCCCGTAAACGATCTACCAGCCGATATTGAAGAAATGAAAAAACTCGCTGAAGAGGGGGTTTTAGTTCTAATGTCCGACTCCACTGGAGCTGAAAAAGAAGGACACTCTCTGTCGGAACAGCAAGTTACGGCGAATCTTGAAAAATTATTTACCGAAGCAACCGGAATGGTTATTCTTGGAACCTTTGCGTCTCTTATAAACAGAATCCAGCAAATTATAACCATTTCCGAAAAATTCGGTAAAAAAGTTGTTTTTGACGGATACTCCATGAAAACAAACGTTGAAATCTGTAAAAAACTCGGCTACTTGAAGATAAAGAAGGGCACCCAAATCAGCATGGAAGAAGTGAACAGTTATCCCAAAGACAAAGTTGTTGCAGTTGTTACCGGAGCCCAAGGAGAAGGAAATGCCGTTCTCATGAGAATTGCCAACGGAGAACACCGCTACCTCAGAACAAGCAAGAATGATACATATATTTTCTCCTCTTCGGTTATTCCTGGAAACGAAGTTAATGTCCAATTTTTGAAAGACCAACTCTACCGAAACGGTGCAAAGGTTTTCAACTATCAAATGTTGGACGTTCACACTGGAGGACACGGAAACAAGGAAGACCTCAGAGAAATGATTCGTCTGATGAAACCTAAGTTCATGTTCCCAATTCACGGACAATACTCAATGATGGTCAATCACGGTCTGATGGCCCAAGAAGAAGGTATTCCTGAAACAAACGTAATAATTGCCGACAACGGAACCGTTGTTAATATAGAGAAAGAAAAATGGTGGTTTGATAAAATGCGAGCCCCGTCTGACTACGTCTTTGTTGACGGACTTGGTATCGGTGACATTGGCAACGTGGTTTTGAGAGACAGACAAGTACTAGCTGAGGACGGAATGTTTGTGGTTGTTGTTCTAATACACTCCAAAACCGGCACAGTAAGAGGCAGTCCCGATATTATTTCCCGCGGTTTTATATACCTGAAAGAAAACAAGGAACTTTTGTCTCAAGTCAGGAAAAGAATCAAATTCATCGTTGAAGGCAAGGGCGCTCACCAACAGCCAAATCTCCCCTTCCTCAAAGACCAGATAAGAAATCAAGTTGGCCTCTTCCTGTTTCAGAAGACAGAAAGACGTCCAATGATATTGCCAGTATTAATCGAGGTCGATTAATAATAGAACTGCTCTAAAAAATAAAAAGAACCTCATCACTGAGATTCTTCCAGTTGTTTAGATTATTTTAGTTGTTTTGATAATTCTTGAAGATGTTTTCTAAAAAGATTAAAGCGGTCATTTCCAACAACCTCTGTTGCAAAACTGTCTGCGTATTTTTCTGAATCCACCACTTTTCCAAAAGAAGTCCATCCACCCTGTATATGACCCAGCTCATGGGCCACAAGTACGTCAAGATATTCACTATCCAACATTCTCTCGCCAATAACGATTGTGCGATTATGTGGAAATAAAGCGACTGGTGCATATGCATTCATACCACCCCAAATAATATAGGGCCCCAAACGATGGCCCAAAGTTCCCCTATCTACTCTAATCGTTACTGGACCTTTTGTGAATTTGGGATTATTGGCAATTTTTTCAGATTTTAAATAATCAACCGGACTCACTTTGCTCAACTTTTCTGTATTTATGTAAATGTCAAAAACCATCACAAGATAAATCAGAATAGTTACAATAACTACGCTTTCAACAATCTTCTTTAACACTAAGACCGCAATCCATAGCAACCTTCTAATTTTCAGCAACAGCATTTTGCCACCTTCTAATTTCAACGAACCTGTCTACAACTTTAATACAATACCCGCTCATGTCAACCTTAAGTCGCCTCATCACTTGAACCCCCTTGAGGTCTTGAACCCCCTTGAGGTCTGAACCCCCTTGAGGTCTGAACCCCCTTGAGGTCTGACCTCAAGGGGGACCTCAAGAATCGAAAGTTAGCTCACCTAACCGATTTTTCAGGTCTAACATGCACTCTTTAGCAAAATTTTTATAATCATCAGATGAGATAAACATTTCTAAAAATAAATTTTTATCTACAATCGGCATGGCCACTTTTTCATAATAATGAGATAAACTTCCATAAGGAAACTCTACGGCCCATTTATATGCTTTATCGAAATCTTTCATCGCCACCTCAAAACCACCACTATATAACTCAAAACAATTTTTCACTTGGATATAGACATTAAGATATTTTAAATACAAATCATTCTCTATAATCTTAGCTTTATAAGAGCCCTGAAATAGCGTCCCCGTTTCCTGATGCCTTGTGTTGTAATACATTGTCATGCCAGTTCCCAAACGTTGCATAAATTTTGCTATCCCCTTCTCAACCACTTCTTCTAAAATAAGGTGAAAGTGATTTTTCATTAATATAAAGGAAAGAATTTTAACGATTGGTTTGCGAGGCGTCCAGTAATCAGGCCAAACAAATTCATTGAGGTTAAACCTCAACCTTTCTCTCATGTCTTGAAAAGGGTTTGATGGGGTTATTTCTGTGTTAAAATAAAACAGCATTTGAAGAAAGTGGTCTTTGTCTGCAACATCATTAACTATATTTTGTTTACGATTGCCACGATTATATACGTGAACATAATCGCCCAAACCAAATGATTCTTTTCTCATTAAACCAGTCTAGCATCCTTGAGGTCAGACCTCAAGGATGCTAGACTGGTTGATAAAATTATATGGAAAATGTTTTAGTTTTGAGGTATTCTTAAGTTTATGAAGAAAGTATTATTAACCGGAGACAGACCAACAGGACCACTGCACATTGGTCATCTTTTTGGTTCTCTTCTTTCCCGCAAAGAACTTGAAAGTGAATATGAGACGCATATCATGGTCGCCGATGTTCAAGCGTTAACGGATAACTTTGAAAATCCAGAAAAAGTTAGAGAAAATGTTTATGAAGTAACAGCCGACAACCTGGCCATTGGACTAAATCCTGAAAAAACCACCTTCTTTATACAAAGCCAGATTCCACAAATTGCGGAGCTTACTGTTTTTTATTCAAACTTAGTAACAATAAATACCCTAAAAAGAAACCCGACTGTTAAGGCTGAGATCGCTGAAAAAAAGGACTTATTTGGCCAAGAGGGAGAAAGTCTAACATATGGATTTTTGGGTTATCCTATTAGCCAAGCAGCTGATATTACGTTTGCAAGAGCAGAAGTGGTACCAGTAGGAGAGGAACAAATGCCAATGATTGAACAAACAAGAGAGATAATAGACAAATTCCATAGAATATATAACTGTAATATATTTCCCCTACCCCAGGCAAAACTCTCAAAGGGTTCTCGAATACTGGGTTTGGATGGTAAAACTAAAATGTCCAAGAGTCTTGGTAACGCAATATATCTCAAAGATAGCCCCCGAGAAATAGAACAGAAAATAAAAAAGGCGATAACCGATTCGGAACGTACAATTCAATACGATCCAAAAAACCACCCGGAAATATCTAATTTAGTTTTGATTTATTCTTTAATAAGAGGAGTCGACCCTAGAGAAACAGTTACTCGTTTAGTGGATGACGGCTACAATTCTTCCAAGAAAGGTTACAGCCAATTTAAGAAAGAGTTGGCCGATATCTTAAGTGGCTACTTAAATCCAATCAGAGAGAAGAGGGCTGGGCTAAAAATAGATTACATAAAAGAAGTCCTCGAGGAAGGGAGAAAAAGGATACTACCCAAAGCCGAGGAAACACTACGCCTTGTCAAAGAAGCAATGAAATTGGACTATTAGTCTGCCACCCTCAATGAAATCAAAAAGAAAATATGGCTTGAATAAGCTCTTTTTTCTTCTTTTCCATCAGCTCTTTAGTGTCCGCTTCTACCACCAAACGCATTAGTAGCTCCGTGTTGGACGGTCTGATGTTGAACCACCAGTTAGGGTAATCCACGGTTAATCCGTCAAATTCATCTTGTTTTCCATCACGATACTTCTCCCTAAAATGATTCACCATTGAATCGAAAACTTTCATATCTTTTATATTTACCGCCACCTCACCGGAATAAAAATACTTGTCCAAGGGTTTTACAAGCTCTGACAGTGATATTTTATTTTTTTGAACAAGACGAATAAGTTTTAAAGCGGCCAACGCCGCCGACTCGGTGTAATTCATTTTTTTAAAGAAAAAATGACCGGATGCTTCTCCGCCTAAGTCAGCGTCTACATAGCCCATCATGTCCGCAATATTCGTATGCCCCACCCTTGAACGAACACCGTCTTCTCCCAAAAATTCCTTAACTGACTTAGAAAATCTTGAGTCGTATACAACTTTTGTCGGTTCTTCTTTCCACAACAAAGCAAGAATAAATTGAGCTGGTACCCAATTACCCTTCTCGTCTAAAACAGCTAGTCTATCGGCGTCGCCATCAAAAGCAATTCCCATATCCGCTTTTTCTGTCACAACCGCTCTTTTTAGTTTATCCATAGCGCCGAGAGTTGCCGGGTCAGGAAAACGTCCATGAAAATCACCGTCAATTTCAAAGTTCAGCGGGGTGTAAGAAACTTTAAGCCTTTCTAAAAGAGGTTTCATGACAACAGAACCGACACCATTTCCAGTGTCTACAATTATTTTGAGCTTTACTATCCCAGGTTCAATGCCTGATGTTTTGATAAGAAAGTCTATATATTTTTCTTTCATTTCCGGTCTATCGGTAATATTCCCCCTTTTTTCTGATTCTAAATAGTCATTCGCCAAATCCTTGATTTCAAGAAGTCCCTGATCAACGCCCAAAGGAGTACCTCCTCGGCTTGTTATTTTTAGACCATTATACTTTGGCGGGTTGTGTGATGCGGTTACCATTATTCCGCCATCGGCTCCACTATCTTTTACTCCGAAATAAAAAAGGGGTGTTGTGCATTTTCCAACACAAACAACGTCCGCTCCCGCTGAAATAATGCCCTCAATAACAGCTTCTCTTAGCTCGGGAGAACTGGTCCTGCCATCTTCCCCGACAACAAAGGTTTTTCCTTCCAAAAATCTGACCACAGCATTTCCCACCCGCTTTGCAGTATCGGTATTTATTTCTTCCGGATATAACCCCCTAACATCATAAGCCCTAAAAATATTGCTCATACCGAGATTATATCATACTATTTAAATCATCTATGGCATTATCCATCGGCATAGCCAGAACACAATGCGACATTCTGGTTCTAAGTTTGTCCCCTTCTCGTTTATACGATAAAGCTTCCAAAGCCACAGTGGCGGACAGTGACTAGAGCTCACTTCTAATTTATTTACGCTCCAAAATACGATATCCTTCCGATATCGCATCGCATACAAAGTCCTCCAATAAGCTTAGATCATCTTTCATCTGAGCCTTATTTAGGTAAGTAGTATATAATCGTCTTTTTTCCTGCAAAATAACTACCGGAGCCAAATTTTGGCTTAAACTCATAGCATGCATAACTAATCTTCCAATACGGCCATTGCCATCGCTAAAAGGGTGGATTTTTTCAAATCTACTATGGATATCTGCAATCTGGCTAAAAATATCTTTTGTCTTTTTCTGCATATCCTTAACCAAATCTTTCATTAATTCAGGAATTTTTAAATAGTTAGCAGTAGGCACATCTGTTCCCATTATTCTTACTCCGTGATAACGATAGTTTCCGGCATCGGGTTTAATGGCATTCATTAGAATTCCATGCAATCTTAAAACCAACTCCTCATTTAAAGGCTTATTTTCAGTTAAATATTGGAATAGATATCGTAGAGCAGCTTGATGGTTTTTAACTTCTAATTGTTCGACTAGAGTTTTGTCCGGCAAAGCAGCATTTTGAAACATAATAGCAGCAGTTTCACCCTCCGATAAGGTGCCCCCCTCTATCCGATTAGAATTATATGTCAGCGACAGATAGAACTGATCCCGAATATCAGGATTATCCAAAATTTCTTTAATAACATTGGGGTGTTCTTTTTGTTTTTTTAAAATTATCCCCTTCTTTGCCTCAATTACTGTTTCGGGGATTTGTTTTTCACCAGAATATTCTTTATACAATTCGTCTATCTTTTCCTGGGCTTTAAGCCTTGGAACTGCCCTACCATTAATCCATCGGTTAAGGGCAGCAAAAGTCACGCCTAAATGCCTGGCCAATTCCTGCTGGGTTAATCCTGAAAGCTTTAAAATAACCTCTAGCTTCTGCTTAATTGTCATAAGTCCCATAATATCAAACTATATATAGTTTGTCAAAATTACTGTTCTTTATATAGTTTGAAAATTCACTCAAACCTTGGTTTTTTCACGATTTTTGATATACTTTCCCTTATGCTCAAACTAGGCATAGTCGGGCTTCCTAATGTAGGTAAGTCAACCCTTTTCAAAGCCCTAACAAACAAACAAGTAGATATACAGAACTACCCCTTTACCACTATTGACCCAAATGTGGGAGTTGTTGCCGTTCCAGACGAACGCTTAAAACCCTTGGCCGAACTTTCTAATTCCAAAAAAATAATTAATACAACCATAGAATTCTATGATATTGCTGGATTGGTTAAAGGCGCATCGCAAGGCAAAGGTCTGGGAAATAAGTTCTTGGCAAACATCCGAGAAGTAGATGCTATCGCTCACGTAGTCAGGGTCTTTGAGGACCCCGCCCCAAGCTTTTCTGCTGACCACCAACAGAAGGGGCAGGCTTGGGGCGGGGCAAGCATCACCCATATTTACAACAGGGTTAATCCAGTAGATGATATAGAAATAATTCAAACAGAACTTGAGCTTGCGGATTTGCAGACCAAATCCCGACGTTTGGAAAAGTCGGGACCCCGACCGAAAGCATCGGGGGAAAAAATAGAACTACCCGCACTGGACTTGTTAGCCGACAAAAAAGTAATTTTTGTCCTAAACGTGTCTGAGTCTCAAATGTCTGAAGGATGGCAACCGGGGCCTGATTTATTGAAAGCCATGGCCGGCAGAGATTATGTTGTTCTGTCCACCCCTCTTGAACTTATAATGTCTGGGGCAACAGAAGATGAGAAAAAAGAATACCTCGTTGGTTTTAATATGAAGGACTCCGGATTGGACCGGCTCATCAAGCAAAGTTATAAGACATTAGGATTAGTTACCTTCCTTACAACAGGAGAAGATGAGACCCGCGCTTGGACGGCACACGAAGGCGATTTAATTCCCAAAGCCTCCCGCGTCATACACACCGACTTTGAAAGATTATTCATACGAGCCGAAGTCATAAACTGGAAAACACTACTTGAAACTGGAGGACTGGTCCAAGCCCGCTCAAAGGGTCTAATTAAAACCGTCGGCAGAGATTATATAATTCAAGAGGGTGATGTGGTAGAAATTTTGATAGGTAAATAAAGAGTCGCTCACACAACCTCTACAACCGCGCAAAGCCGAGCAGTGGTCGCATGACCATGCGTACAGAGGCAGACACTTTTTTAAAAGTTTGCTAATTTTAAAAAAGTGTCTGCCTCCGCTGGTTACTTAGTAAATATTTGGTATTTGGCAATAGGGGTTCAAACTCTCTTGAAATAAAGATATAATGAAAACATGTTTAATAACTTAAAATTAATTAAACCACTCACAACATCACAAGTTTTTGATATTTGGCGGGATATTGAAGAACCGCTTGAGCATTGGAAAGGTTTCTGGAAAACCAAGGGTTTCAAGAATTGGGAAGAATGGAGAAAGCAAAGTCACGCTCCGGTTCTTGAAAAAAATTTGAGTTGGGATTTGTATTTGATAAACAATCCGCTTACCGAAATCCCGCAGTGGCGGGGCATCATGTCCCACAGCTGGAACAAGTGGTTTTATCCGCAATTTCCAGAAAAGCCTCCTCGGCTCAAAGACCTCCTCATCCATCCCGGAGTTCACAACCATTGGTACATTCGGGAAATAGCAAATAATCTTCCCGCTTCAACCACTTTGACGGCACTTCACATGTCTAATGGCGACATCGTCGTAGCCGAAGGAATGCATCGTGCCTGCGCTATAACCATGCTGGCGTTTGATAAAAAGCCGCTTAATACAGATGTATTTGTTATAATTGCCGATTGGCCGGACAACGAACCCCCAAAACTCGGGACGAGCTGGAAAAGCGACGTCGAAAAATAAAGATTTAATCTACCCCTACACTGGACATAGGGGTAATAATTTTGATTTTAAAGTATTAGAGAAAGTTTGACCTTTTATACATTCGGCCTACTGGCCTCAGTATTTCGTCGCCCTTGCTCCTCAATTGCCAAGTGTAAGCCGTATAGTAATCAACCAGCGGAGGGAGACACTTTTTACAAAATTAGTAAATTTTTAAAAAGGTGTCTCCCTTCGTACGCATAAAGGTTGCGTGAGCGGTGTTGACATTTTTAATCCAAATTGCTAATATATAGCCACATTAATAAATACGTTTTATATCAAAGCAGATTCGCCTCTTTGGTGAACCACAGAGTGACCACTTCGCTCTATCTGCCCAACCTAAGACGTTTACAGAGTTGATACAGACAAATTACGAACTGGCCTTCCATTTAAATCCAAATTTGGAGGAAGCCAAAGTTAAGGAAATAAAAGAAAAAATAGAAAGCATTATAACCTCAAACAAGGGGGTCGTTTCTTATTCAAAAGAACCAGAAAAAATAAGGTTATCCTATGACATAAAGCATCATGGGAATAGTTTTTTCAGCTACATTCAGTTTAACTTATCTGAAGCTGGGGCCCTTGAAGAACTAAACGAGCAACTCAAACTAAATCCGGACGTGTTAAGACATTTGGTGATAAAACTACCGTCCGATTTACAAAAGAAACAGTCCATGTTAAAACAGGTCAAGATGAGAGAGGGGCAGGAAAAGAGAGCCCAAACCAAAGTCACCGCTCCAATAGTGGGCGAAAACAAAGAGCTGGACAAGAAACTTGAGGAGATAATTGAGGGATTATAATGCCCCGCTCCCGAGGTTGCGCTTGCCTTTGGCAAGCAGAAACAAATGGGACGGTTAAAAACCGGCAAGTGACAATGTCGGCACTGGGACGATGAATCTAAATAAAGTATACTTAATAGGAAGACTAACCCAAGACCCTGAAACAAGGTCAACTACAAGTGGCCAAAGTGTCACTACTTTAAGAATGGCAACAAACAGAGTCTGGAAAGATCCTTCCGGTGGTAGAAAAGACGCTACTGAATATCACACAGTGATAGCATGGAGCCGGCTTGGAGAAATTGCCAGTCAGTATTTGAGAAAGGGCGGTTTAGTCATGATCGAGGGCCGGCTTCAAACAAGAAACTGGGTCGGACAAGATAATGTCAAAAGATATGTTACTGAAATAATCGCCGAAAGTTTGCAACTGGGACCCAAACCGATGGGTGGACAGGGAAACTATTCTGTCGGAGTGAGCGACATTAAAGGCCCCTCAGTAAGCTCGGGACAAAGTTTCTCACCGGTACCCAATAAAGATTCAGATATCCCGATAATTGACGAAAATGAGCCCATGAACACTGGGGTTGATCCCGAACGAAACCGCGAGGGCTCGCAGCGTGCCTCTGTTTCGTACGGGATTGAAGAAGACGAGATGAGTATAAAAGAAAAAGATTTACCATTTTAATGCGACCAGCAAGTTATAATATATGGAATGTAAATTTTGTCAGGACAACATAAGCCGAGTGGATTACAAAAACACTCAATTCTTAAGAAAGTATGTAACTTCCCAGTTTAAGATTGCCACAAGCCGAAGAAATCAACTTTGCAACAAACACCAAAGGAGAGTAGCCGAGGCGATCAAACTTGCAAGATTTATGGCCATCATGCCATACACCAGAAATCAGACAGTAAAATAGACGTTAAAGCCCTTCCAACTCTTTGTCTATTGCTTCTAGCTCTGCATTTAAGTTACCCGTATTAATAGTTTCTATTTCCTGATTAATTGAAGCGACCTCTGGGTCAGGAGTAGGACTAACTTGAACTTGTTGCGGAGTTTGAGCTTGTTTAACCCACCACATCAAAGCGCTAAATACAACTATTCCCGCCACAGTAGTTAAGACGAATTTTTTACTATCTCTTTTGTTTTGTGTATTTTCTATATCCATATTTATAACCAGTTAAAATTATTCAGTCGGAGTTGGTGAAACCTCAGGAGACACTGACGGCGAAAGTGAAGGTTTGAGCTTAATAACAAGCTGAGCCAGCGCTACTGCCGCATCTTTAACTGCTGATTGGGCAGCTTTGACCGCATCTTTCACTTTAGCCAAGTCAGCTCCAAATGCTTGGCGAGTCTTGCCAACATCAGCTTTTAAAGTGGTCTCAGTGGCAACTTTAATTGTGTACGTTTTTCCAGATTGAGTTTCTACCGCCAAACGAGCCGAGGCAATAGCAGTATTCGCTTTGTCTATTGCCGAACGAACTAGTGAAACATCAAGCCCTCTTTCAGTAGATGCTTTGTCAGCTCTTTCGCTGATTCTGACAAGCATTTCTTCAAGCTTTTCTAAGACACTAGAAAAATGCTTTATCATCTTTTCGTTTAAAGTGTCTATCTGCTGGTCAATTTTTTCTACAACTTTCTTTTTGCGCTCATCTTTTACTTTTTCCAAACGAACCTTGAGTTCTTCTCTTTTTGTTTCTATTTTAACTTTTAACTCCTCCTGTTTTGTTTTGATAGTTTCCTTAAACTCTTCTTTACGTTTTTTGGCGTTTTCCCTCGTCAGTTCCATTTCTTTCTTAAGCATTTCTATTTCCTCCTGTGTTTTAACATTTACACTTGGCCTCGATAAAATTTTAGGCGAAATTGATGGCAAACCCGACGTAACGGGTTTGCCTGAATTTTTTTCTGCCAAAGCTAATGAACCGACTGATAAAATGCCGACTAACAATAAAATGAGAAAAAGTTTATTCACGTATTTAAAAATTTAAATTAAAAATTAAGACCATCTAAAGATTTCCCCAATTCATCCAGCTCAATATCCATTGAAGCATCCTCCATTAAACTTCTAGATTGATCTTGAATTATTGAATATGTTGAAGCATTGAGAACCTCAAACTCAGTATTTGCTTTATCAAGTTCCAAATACAAAGACCCCGCGGTCGCGAAAATGGCTATCAATGCCAAGGAAAAGTGAAAGTCAACGTATTTCATGATAAATTAGACATTATGTTTATTTTATATAATCTAACTATATTATAATAAAAAAACAAAACTGGCGCAAAGCTAGTTTTGTTCATAACTATTGTTCAATACTTTTTATAACCACGTCAGGGACACATTCGCCGAAAATAGTATTTTTGTAGGCACATGTTATTCCGGTCCACTTTCCACTTATGGTTACCACTTCCTCAAGATTCCACAATTCATTTGGATCACTATTTGGAAGACAAGCCATAGCTTGAGAGTAGTTATCAAAATCTCCTTCCAATCCTATACAAGAACCGCTAGCCATAGTTGAAATAATTTTTCCACGCCAAACAACGTCAATTGGTTTAAAAAACTCTCTTTCATCACTGATCCAAATATTAGCTTTACGATTGTCACCCAACAGATTCGGCTGATAAATTACAAAAGCGCCAAGAATTAAAAGTGAGATTATAAAAAATTTATCTATTCTCATCCCAGACATGATAGCACCAAATTAAACCGGTCTATGTGTTGATAATAAAAAACTGCCGTTTAGCAGTTCTACCGAGTTAATTCTTTAACCAGTCCATCGGCGCGGTATATCTTCTTCAAAATTTCTAAAATACCAGCAGAGTGAACTGAAACAGCCCTAGCCGAAGGAGCATAGTTGAAATCATAGTCGCTCACTAATCCTTCAATGTTACTGTCAAAAACAATACCAACTATCTCCCGATTCCTATTAAATACCGGACTTCCAGAATTTCCTCCCGTAATGTCAAGATTAGAAACAAAGTTAAGTTTAGTTTTCAAATTGACTGACTTGCGCCTAACCCACCATTTAGCCGGCAACTTGTAGTCACCGCTGTTTCCAAACACGACAGAATGCTTATAAGCTCCGTCTATGGTAGTAAATGGCGAAATTGGTTTTCCGCTCTCGCTATAGCCAGATATTGTCCCAAAGGACAATCTTAAAGTAAAAGTAGCATCTGGATACATATTAGTTCCATACATTCTGAATAAGGAATTACTTATTTTGGAATAACCCTGTCTTTCTTTCTCAACGGCCTTTTCCATTTTTTGTCTGCAAGCAGAACTTTCAGATTTAATGAATTCAATAAACTTAACCCTGACCTCCGGTTCGTAAACAATTTTATGAGCAATACTAACCGGTCCATTACCATAACTTTTCATCATTGCCAAAACAGTTGGATTATCTGACCCAAGAACTTCAACTAGATGCGAAAGCGAATCTACTAACTTATGTTCTTCGTATTTAAGATTAGAAAGTAACCCCTCTGTTCCGCCAAATAGTTGACTGTCCAGCACCAAACCGCGCACAAGAAGCAACCATTCCGGATAAACTTCTCTAATCGTTTCCTGCACTTCTCTAACAAGTATTAGCCCTTCCGTAAATTCCAGACGAGTAGTTGGGTCGGCTTCAGAAATAACTTTTTTTTCAAAATCTTCTTTGGCCTTAATGAGTTGGGGATCCTGAAGACCTCTGACTTTGCCTACATATAACTTGCGAGAATTCTGCCAGCTGAAAAGATCCGATTCAGCAATACGCCGTTGCTCTTTGCCTTTCAACATGAACTGTTGAAGAGTAACCTCTCGTCTCCTGAAAAGGTCAAGCAGAAAAGGTGCCCTGACATCTCTTTCGGTTTTGAGAGCCGAAGATGTCAAAAGCCTTGCCGTTCTCCCGGGATGACCGGAAACAAAGACAAGCTCGCCTTCTTTGGCTCCTGATTTTGACCATTTGAAATGTTCCGGGGTCTTGGCTGGCTTGCCATTTTCATATACCCTAAAAAATGCAATGTCCATGGTGTATCTAGGATATTCAAAGTTATCAGCGTCTCCACCCATAAACCAAACATTCTTCTCCGTGGAAAAAACAAGTCTGACGTCATTATATGTTTTATAGCAATAATTCTGATACTGACCCCCTTGATACAGAACGACAACTTCACAAAGAAGATCAGAAGCATGGGGCTTGTTCTGAATATTGATAATGGCTTTCTGGCGAACAACTGCCGGATTACCAGAAACATCTTTGGTCACCGCCTCATTGATCTCTTTTGTCACGTCTTCAGTTGTCATCAGTACCCGAAGTGTCCTATCAGTCTTTAACTCTTGAGCGTATATTCGAGCATAAAAACCCTTTTCATATAAATTGTCCTGCGGGGTACTTAAGGCCTGTACTGACTCTTCGGCACAATGGCCATTAGTAAACACAAGACCGTCGGAAGAAACAAATGAAGACGAACAATTCGGCAAACGAGCCGAACTTTTCTGGACGTGCTCAACCCATTGATCTGTAACATCAAAATCATAGCGCTGTTTAAGATAGTCTTTAGGAAGATTGCCCAACAACCACATCCCCTCGTCAGCACCGGTAGGAACTACCACTAAAAGTAAAGCGATAAAAAAAGCAACAACAGCAATACGCTTCACTGCTTATCCTTTAGTTTTCAAAGTACACCTCTAAAATTATCTGCCGTCAGAGATTTAATGTCAAATAAAATGCCTCGCACATTGTGCGAGGCTCCTCAAAAAACTGGACAATCTAATTAGTAAAGATTATACCCCGAGAAATCAGGAGGCATACCGTATCGTTCAACGACATCCTGAAACATGTCGTCATTAAGAAATGTTTCGTCACTGACACTTTTTTCTCCATCAAACATGTCTCTCTCACTTGGAGGAGCAGTGGCAACGTCGTCCACCTGTGCGGCGTAGCCACGCTTGAGAGCGTTCCGAACCTCCTCAGAAGCCTCCCGCAAATCAACGCCCATCTGCACGGCAACATTGAACAACTCAAGCATAATTTTGGCTGGCGCTAAGCCAGTCACTGCAACAAGATGGGACACCAGAACCGCTGCAACGTCAGCATTCCGGCGCGACTTATCAAAGTTGCGCTGATTTACCGTGCCAAGTTCGGCATTGGCTTCCTTAAGTTGCATAAGGGAGGCGAGAAGGGCATCTTCTGTCCTTTGGTGATCCCTGTAGTCAACCTCTGCCATATGGTCTATCTCATTACAGTTCCGCCTTGCCTCGTCCCGTTCGTTGTAGGCGTCATCGCGCTCACTGCGCGCCTGAACCAGCTCATCATTCTTCTGCCTCAACAAAATATTCGTCGCATCCAGACGATGACCCGCAATCTGCAGATCCGCTCTCGCCTCGGCGAGCTCTCGCTCCAACCATTTGACTGAATGCTTTGACCTTCTTGGGGCTCGAACCTTCTTGTTCGTCCCCATCATAGTCATAGAAAAATCCACCATTGCCACCTCTGTACCAGTCATCGGAGCCATTGGACCTCCCTTTTTGGCGCACCGACGAAATGTCGGTACCCACTTCCATCGTTGATAATATTACACTACTTAGTACTTTTTCTCAACAAAAAACTACTGCATTGCAATAACTCCTTGGAAAGCTTATGTTTTATGTATTGTTTTTTAAAAAAGAGAATGGTGGATGACATTGGTGGATTTCATTCTTTGTATCCTACTGTCTTTGCGTTTTAATATTTTTCTCACCTTTGTAATTTATTATTTCGCACCAGAAAGCTGGACATTATTAACATGGTTTTACATTTTTATTTTGACGCACGTCTGGGACATAGTAAGCACTTATAACTTTGTCTATATTTACGGTTTGGGTTGGGAAACAGAAGAAAACATCCTGATTCAGTTTTTTGCTAGACATACAAATTATCATTGGGCAGTTTTCTTTCAGACATTAGTAGTTTGTGGATCCATTGTTTTATTTTGCATTCTTTGGCCATGGCCAGAATTATCAAAATACGTTTTCATATTTTTTTCGATTCTAATGTTCAACGCCGGAATCTTTAACTTTTTGTCACCATTATATGACAAGGAATTATGTGACGAAGGCTGCGATTGCCAACATATTTATAGCACAAAAGACCCGCAATAGGTCTTTTTTATTTTTTGAACAACTCAAAAAGTCACCAACTCCCCGAAGAACCACCTCCGCCGGAATGACCTCCGCCGAAACCGCCAAATCCTCCGCCTCCTCTACCACCAAAACCACCCCTGCCACCAATCCACCACGGTAACGGCTGATTAGTTTCTTTTAATGTTGTATATTTTTGGGAAACAAGATAATCAAGCCAAAGGCCCAAAGGAATAAAAACAATAGCTGAGACCAACCCCGCCACCAAAGCAAAACCAAAACCCACAACCATAGCCACTATCCCGCCGACAATTCCCCCGCCCCACCAAGATTTAGAACGGGCCAAGACACTTCCTGTCCAGATAAAAAACACCCATGCCACCCAAAAAAAGAAAAAAACAGAATCAGCGTTAAATCCATTGCTTGTGGTTGATTTTGTATCAGGCTCAAACTCCCCTTTTGTGATTGAAATTATGTTGTCAATTCCGCCACTGATGCCTCCATAGTAATCTCCTTTCTGAAAAGCAGGTTTTAAAAAATTTTGTATTATCCAAAAACTCTGAGCATCGGTCAGGGCTCCCTCCAGACCATATCCGACTTCTATCCTCATCTGCCTATCATCGCGGGAAATAAGAAGCAAAACCCCATTGTCTTTTTTGTTTTTTCCTATTCCCCAATCTTTAAAAAGTTTTTCCGCAAAATTTTCAATAGTATCTCCGCCAAGATTGGCAACAGTAACTACCGACAACTCATTTGTAGTTTCTTTTTCAAAACTGCTGATTTTAGTTTCCAGTGTTTGTTTCTGTTCTATTGTGAGCATTCCCGCGAAATCATTTACAAAACCACGCGGAGTTCCAGGATTCTGATAACCAAAAACAAATAGCGGAATTATAAAAATGATACCGCTTAATATTATGGACTTCATCTCAATAATATCTTTCAGTCGCGTTGCGGGAGATTTTATCAATCCCGCAAGGCGGGACGAGAAAGCTGTAGCTATCGCTACTGCGACGAGGATAAACGAAGCGGGGTGATAAAATCTCCGCAACCCGGAGGGATGTGGCGAATCTTGTCCATCACTGCGTCGCTCCTCCTCGGAGTGCGATAAGCACACCTTCGTCGTCGCTTCTTGTGCTGACCAAGATTGGCCAGTATCGCGGCGAAAGATATTATTGAGATGGAGTCCCAGCACACGAAACATATAGATTTAGAGTTGCTTAGAACTTAACGTCGGGAGCTTTTTCTGATCCTGGTTGAGGTTCAAAGTATGACTTTTCGTCAAACCCATAGAAACCAGCAAAAACATTTGCAGGAAATCTTTTTACTTTTGTATTGTATGATCTTACCGTATCGTTAAATCTGCTTCTTTCCACGCTTATTCTGTTTTCTGTTCCTTCAAGCTGAGCCATGAGAGTTAAAACAGTTTCTGAAGAACGAAGCTGAGGATAGTTTTCCATAACAACAAGCAATCTGCCAAGAGAACTCTCCACATCATTGACGGCTTTGACCTTGTCATCTGTGTTCATAGCTCCAGCATAGCGGGTTCTGGCTTCAGCCAAATCACCAAACACCTTTTGTTCCTGGGCCATAATACCTTTCACCGAATTAACCAAATTCGGTATCAAGTCAAAACGTCTTTGATACTGCGTTTCAACCTGGGCCCATTGGCCGGTAATATTTTCGTTTGCCTTAACCAAGCCATTATATAATGACCACGAGTAGAGGACTAAAACCACAACGATTCCCACAACTGCCCATGTAAATTTATTCATATTTTTATACTACCAAACATCTTGATTTACTTCAAGTGGGATCTGACCTCAATCAGACCAAACAAAACTAAATATTCAGAGAACGCAAAGAGACGGTTCCTTTTGAAGCCGGTTGTTTCTTTGAATATTCCAAGTTGTTCGAATTGTTTAGCTAAACTTTGGGCTGAAGGAGTTGTTACTCCGAGTTTGTGTTCAATTCATCAATGCCGGTTTTAGTGCCTTCAATACGGCTTGAAGTAGTGGCCTCCTTAACCATGTGCATTCGAATAAAAAAATCTATATCTGGAACCAGCAAAGAGTAAGTATCTAGCTCTCCCACTTTAAACATAGAATTCTATAATTAAAGTTTAACACACAACTTTAATTAAGTAAAATCATAGTTAAAGTTGATAGTTAAGTTCTCGTTTATTGACTTCTTGAAGGATCTTGAGCGTAGCTTGCACAGATAGATTGTCGCTCGGCAAAAGCACCAGACGATCGCCAAGTTGTTCCAGTAGCGGACTCAAAAACTCATCGCCCCATGATGGCGATAATGTTAATACGCCGGAAAAATCTACTTCAAGTTGTTCACTAGGAGAAAGTTTGCGCAACATTAGTTGAAAGGCTTTCAGCGCTTCACTCCCCAATTCCCGCGAAATTAATGTTTTCCCAAATTTTTCTAATTGTAACTTCATATAATTTAATAGTTAATTTTTTCGTAGATTAAAACTCTATTTTTACTAAACACCCGCGCACGCTGTTTTGACCCCGCATAACACGAAAGGATTTGTCCGAACCTTGCATGCGCACTTCGGCGTCACCACTTGTAAAAAACAGGTCAATCGGATACGCGGAAACCACCTCGCGAACCGATTTAAGGCCGTTGCCGCGCTTTTCCGGCGCCCGCCCGGATATAAATTCAGTAAAGGCAACTTTCACGGCCGCAACATGACTCGAAAGATCAGGACGAACTTGACGCAACGTTTCCCAAACACCCAATCCCCGGTCGGCGAGAACAATTATACCTTTTTGAACATCATAACCAAAAAAAATCCCCGGAATATCCGGCCATTTTCCTAAATTATGAGCAAATGAGTTATCACCGATCTCTCCGGCAACTAATACAATGAGCGAGTATAATTTTTCAAATCCCGATCTTTTCATGAGTAGATATTCCATTTTCGTCAGTTTTGCCTGAAAGACTGCGCTGTTAGAACAATAAAATGTACCTGGAAATTCAGTATCATTTTGAATCCATTCGGAGGCAAACTTAAAAAGATCACTTGAAAAGATCTCGAGGTCTTTCTCTCGATAGTATCGGTGCGCGCCTCCCTCCTTTCGAATTGCCGTTAATTTACCGCTTTCATCCCAGCGACGCAATGTATTCAAAGAAACGCCTAGATACTCTGCGGCTTGCCCAATTGTTAAAAGTTCTTCTTCCATATCTTATATCTTACCATGGACAATAAATCTACACAAGTATCCATCAAATCTACCCAAAATTATTATAATCTACACATTTAACTCTAAAACTATATAAAATCCTTATTCATCCTGGACTAGTTCTTCCGGAACAGAGCTTTCGCTAGGCTCCGGCGTGGGTTCAAGGGTTGGTTCTGGGGTGGGGGCAGGGGTGGGGGCAGGCGTTGGTTCAGGAGTAGGCTCCGAGGTTACTTCAGGAGTTGGCGACGGTTCAGGTGACGCTTCCGGCGTTGACTCAACCTCGGTACTGGAACTCTGGGTTGTCCCAGCTCTGCCATTCAACAACATCTGTTTGAACTGCTCCTTGGTCACGCAGACATCATCCACGCATATGTCGTTCTGCACCATGAACTTACCATCGACAAACCACGCCATAATGGGCTCTATCTTGGCCGCCAACGCATCAAACATCGATTTAAGCTCCTGCACCGCCGCCGTCAGGATCGCCTCAAACCCCGAAGGGTTGTACCAGTAATATCCGTCTCCCCCTTCTTTCACGAATTCCGGTATGACCTCCATTATCTCCTGGGCCACGAAGCCGTACATTAGGTTATCGGTAGAACCGCCGTATAGCTGCCGGCGGGTGTCATTCCATTTAAACTTGATGGGTCTTAACTGCATCAGGGTATCTAAAGCAGTCCCTTTGACCTCTCCCTGAACATTCTTCAGACGAATGTCGGAAAGATCAGACCATGCGGTCCCGCCGACAGTTTTTCCAGCAGAACCGGTCACCTGAAGTGTGTTGGAGCTGGGATTTGTCGTCCCGATGCCGACGTTGCCTGTGATTGTTAAATCCCCCTGTCCCGTTGTTTCAATCGCACTTGTTCGTTGGTCAAGTTCCTGAACCGCTTTGACCAACGGGGGTATTAACCCTGTATAGGAAATACCGAGAGCTCCATCAGGCGCATAGGTTGATGTAGCACCGTGAGAGACAATCTCTGGAAATACCTTTTGCACGTCTTGGGCGATGAGGCCGATCTGTGTTGTCGTCTCCGCACTTGGGTCACGCCAGTTGAATGACACCGGATTAAGCTGTTCTATAGCGGCAAGTCCTTGCGCGGCTGTCAGCGTCTGGATATTCGTCTTCAGCCGTTCGTCAGAATTGGATGTCCATGAAGTGCCACCGTTCGTCATGTACACACCGCCCGTACCAAGTGTTGCCCCAGTACCGAGATACCAGTTTTGGTCAGCGCCGGTTGCGAAGCCGATATGAGATTGTACTTGTCCACCTTTGAACAAAATAAGATCAAGTATAGTATTATCTGGAGTTCTAATATCAAGAATACCTGCCGGCGCCGTCGTCCCGATGCCGACGTTGCCGCCGTTTGGTTGCAACAACAGATTGTAATTGGTTGCATAATTAGCAGAACTCCGCGCTTGAAGCCAGCCACTTGCCGGTGAGTCATACGAACCCATATCAAGCACAACAGTCCCTCCTGCTCCAGGAATCAAACGAATAGCGCCATTTGCCGCCGAGCCAGAGGTGGCAGGAGCCACATTTGTACCAACGATGTCCAATTTATTCACTGGCCCCGTCGTCCCGATGCCGACGTTGCCAGCTATTAAAGTTCCCGTGAAGTCCCCAACTGCCCCATTGCCGACATAAAGTTTATTGGCTGCACCACGAGAAAGACTAACATCGTCCGCATTAAATGTTGCTCCCCAAGTAATTCCCACTGCCGTTGAAAGTTCTATCTCCGTTCCAGTAAATCTTACCCGCTCCGTTCCTGCAACAGACATCCCAACCAATTGTGCCGCTGGGGAGAACAAACCCGATGCTGTTCCACTTGTAAACGCTAAACTTGGTGCGGCTGCTGTGCCGTCTGGAATAAAAATCTGACCACTGCCAATTTCCAACTTCGCCCCCGGCCCCGTCGTCCCGATGCCGACGTTGCCGCCGACAATATTCAAAGTATTCGCCGTTGCATTGGCATTAACGACTAAAGCGTTGTTGGCTCCAGCAAGAAAGCCTTTGGCTACGGATAGGGAGCCCGCAAAGGAGTTGGATCCCGTGTTGACCGAAGTGAAGGTGCCGGAGATTGAGGCGTTGCCACCAAATGAGACGGTGCCTCGGGTTTCCAGGTCGCCGCTGATAAGGAGGTCATTAGTGGTTGAGATGTAGTTTGCATGGCCGGTGGTTGAAGTTCCGAATCTGCTGTAGGCCGCTGAAGCAAAGCCCCCTACCTGCAAGGTATTCCCTGTCAGGAGGTATGAGGCCGAAGCGGTGCCTTGGACTTCGGCTCTACCAGCGGAGACTAATAAGGCAAGACCGGTTGATGAGAAGGTGGTTGAACCGGAGAAGGTATTGGCACCAGTTCCGGTTTGAGTGTAAGCACCATCAGCAGCGATGGTACCGATGCCGGATAGATTACCGGTTGTTCCGATGTCCCAATCAGAAGTATCGATTGATCCTAGATCACCGTTGTCACCCAGGACAAAGATGCCATATAGATTGGTTTGACCGTTGACCCGCAGGTCAGTGCCAGTGGTAATGCTTCCGGTGGCATGGACGCCTTTGGTTACTTCTAGACCGCCGGAGAAAGAGTTGGAAGCGGTGCCATCAACAAAAACTTGACCGTCAATTTCCAAATCACCGGAGATTAAGACATCATTGGTGGTTGTGATGGCAGCATTACCGGCAGTCCCTGTCCCAAACCTTGAATAGGCCGCACTCGCAAACCCCCCGACCTGCAAGGTATTGCCGGTCAGTAGATATGAAGCCGAGGCCGTGCCCTGGACTTCAGCTCGGCCAGAAGAGACTAACAGGGCCAGACCGGTTGAGGAGAATGTGGTTGAACCGGAGAAGGTGTTAGCGCCAGTTCCGGTTTGAGTGTAAGCCCCATCAGCGGCGATGGTACCGATGCCGGACAAATTACCGGTTGTTCCAATGTCCCAATCAGAGGTATCGATTGATCCTAGATCACCGTTGTCACCCAAGACAAAGATGCCATATAGATTGGTTTGACCGTTGACCCGCAGGTCAGTGCCAGTGGTAATGCTTCCGGTGGCATGGACGCCTTTGGTTACTTCTAGACCGCCGGAGAATGAGTTGGATCCTGTATTGACGGAGGTAAAGGTGCCGGAGATACTGGCGTTACCGCCAAATGAGACTGTGCCTCGGGTTTCAAGGTCACCGGAAATGAGGAGATCATTGGTGGTTGAGATGTAGTTTGCATGGCCGGTGGTTGAAGTCCCGAATCTGCTGTAGGCAGCCGAGGCAAATCCCCCCACTTGCAAGGTATTCCCTGTCAGGAGGTATGAGGCCGAGGCGGTGCCTTGGACTTCGGCTCTACCAGCGGAGACTAATAAGGCAAGACCGGTTGATGAGAAGGTGGTTGAACCGGAGAAGGTATTAGCACCAGTTCCGGTTTGAGTGTAAGCCCCATCAGCGGCGATGGTACCGATGCCGGACAAATTACCGGTTGTTCCAATGTCCCAATCAGAGGTATCGATTGAT
>Ga0209541_10003104_pt1 | contig 30872 bp, 32 predicted proteins | sample RifCSPlowO2_01_FD_184027 | JGI IMG/M metagenome (GOLD analysis project Ga0209541, IMG submission 184027) | Groundwater microbial communities from Rifle, Colorado - Rifle CSP2_plank lowO2_0.1 (SPAdes) (version 2) | ecosystem: Environmental > Aquatic > Deep subsurface > Groundwater | place... | reverse complement strand
CGTGGTTTGAATTGTACCCTTAAGTGGGCTAACGAACGCAACCCTCGTTGTGTGTTACAAGTGTCACACGAGACCGCCCCCTCCCCAGTTTTGTTTTTTGCCAAGAATTTTTGGCTTAAAAAATTTCTTCAAATTTTTTAAGCGGTAAAATTATAAGGCAAGAAAAAGAAAACTGAGGAGGGGGAGGAAGGAGAGGATGACGCCAGGTCAGCATGTCCCTCTGATACCCTGGGCTACACACATAATACAATGGCCGTTACAACGCGCAGCGACGAGGCGACTCTGAGCTAATCGTTTAAAAGCGGCCCCAGTTCGGATTGAAGTCTGCAACTCGACTTCATGAAGTTGGAATTGCTAGTAATCGCGGGTCAGCTAAACCGCGGTGAATACGTTCTCAAGTCTTGTACTCAGAAATAAATGCGCTTGGCAGTTTATCAAGGTCTAGTTGGTTAAAATCCGACCTCGAAAGAGTAGTGAAAGGGTAAGTCCTCGGCCGTGAGGCGTGGACTGAAGGATCCTAGTAACAAAAAGCAGCCTTATCATATAAGGGCGATACGACCTGTATGGTGAGTTATGGGGAAGTATTCAAGAAAACCCGATAAGGATGTTTGGAAAAGAATGATAAATGACCCAAGGAGATCTTTTGTGTTAATGGAAACTTATGCACATGAGAAGTCAGCTGTGTCGTAGTACTATGCGTCAAGTCATGATATGATTGATGCATGGGAAGGACTAAGCCAAGAGTTTCGAGTGAGTATGTTGTTGGACTAACAGATGGAGAAGGTTGCTTCTATGTAAACGTTGGAGAATCTCCTCGGTATAGAAGTGGAGTAAGAATTCAAATGCATTTTCATATAAAAATGCAAGAGAAAGATCACCAACTTCTGGAAAAAGTTAAGAATACAATCGGGTGCGGTGCTGTATATTTTCAAAAAGAGCAGCGAGCCAATCACGCTCAATGCTATAGGTATACGGTAAGTGCCCAATCAGATATTATTAATATAATTATTCCGTTTTTTAAACAACATCCTCTACAAAGTTATTCTAAAAATTATAGTTTTCGTGTTTTCTGTAAAATAGCCCAGCTTGTTAAAAGCAAAGCCCATTTTTCAAAAGCAGGAATAAGTAAGATTAGGATACTTAAATCGAAAATGAATCAAAAAACTCTTGGACTCGCGTAGTGCGGGAAATCCGCTCGCTACGTGGGGACCGGCAATGTTCTAAAAAGCCGAATCCGCCCGTCAAGTCAAGGGAGCCGGGAGTACCCGAAGTCTCCACATAAGTGGGGCCTAAGGTAAGCTCGGTGACAGGGACTAAGTCGTAACAAGGCACGGCTAGCGGAAGCTGGTCGTGGAATAATTCAATTTGAAAAATGTCCCAGACTTTAGAATTTATTCTAAAAGTCTGAGTGTCAGACCCGTTCTGACCGGATTTATTGAGTCGGTATTGTGTCGCTCAATTGACGACACAATGGACAATAATAGAACGTCCTAAAAACTATTTGACATGAGGCAAAGACCCGAAGTTTAAAAGAACGAAACAAAACAAAGTACAGCAGCCCAAAAAATACCTCGCGCAAGCGGGGTATTTTTTGGGCTACATAGTAATCCATATAGCAACAGTACTCGGACATAAACAAATTATTTGTTTATGTATCTCGCTTATTGCTATAATAGAGTTATGGTAAATAGTTCACACTTAATTGCAAATCAAGAACCGCATAGTGATGGGTGGCATTATTTAGATTCCAGAGACGAAAAACATAAGAAAAATTATATTGAATGGAAATATTTTAATTTTACCCAAAAAGATCTCGCGGGTTATATAATTTACTACGTTATTGATCCGGAGAAAAATACAAAGTTTGGCGGCGGGCGACTGTTGATTCGTATAGTGAAGGACGGAGTTTCCTATGGCCTGATTAAAAAAATTGATATGGAAAAAGTTGAACTCGACCTTCTTTCAGCCAGTATGAGTATGGGGGATGCTGAGATTGTCGAAAAAAGTTCTTACATATACAAAATTAAAGGCAAGGCTAACAACTTAAACTGGAATTTAGATTATCGTCAACGTGCACCCACCATAGAATCTTTTCAAAATTTAAATACTTGTTTAATACGCTGGGAAAAAGTAAATTGGCTCATTAAAATGCCCAGAGCTCAAGTTACAGGTGATATTACTATAGATAAAGAGGTTTTCCATGTTGATGCTTTGGGTTATAGCGATACAAATTGGGGTGAAATGGTGCCATTTTTTACAAAATATGAGTGGGGACAGTATAGTGATGCAAATTTTTCTCTAGTGTTTGGAATGCTGTACCGTTTTTCCAAAATGAAGTCTTCCTATTTTTATCTTGTTTTTGGGGAACATGTAGTTGCATTAGAAAATGCCCTTTGTGAAGTAAAGCGTATTGATTGGATTTTTGACAAAATACTCGGTGTTAAAGTTCCCGGAAAAAACATTTTTAGTGTAAAGAATAAAGAATATGAAATAAAATTTTCAACTAATTTAATTTATCATGATAATCTCGGATTAAAAATTTATCCGTTTCTACCTAAAATTGTTGTTTCGGAACAAATAGTTGAATACGAGGGCTCAGTAACAAAAAACGGTGTAACTTTGCATGAATTCAAAGGCCGAGGATTTAAAGAATGGACAACCAGAACATGGAAAAGTGTTCCTTTATCATTTTAATTTATTCTCATGATTAAAAGAGTTGGGGTGTTACGTGGGGGAACAGGGAAGAATTATGGATTTTCTTTGAAAAAAGGTGGAGATATTATCTCACACATTTTTGATAATTTATCAGATAAATACAAACCCGTCGATATTTTAATTGATAAAGATCATATCTGGCATTGTCATGGAGTACCTATTAGCCCAAGTGACTTAATGCATAAGATTGACATAATTTGGAATGTTTCACATCCAAGTCTTTCAAACATACTGGAAAGTTTATCTATTCCTAATATCGGACATGATTCTTTCTTGGGAACTTTGATAAATAATAGAGATATGCTGAAAAAACATATCAAAACGATTGGAGTAAATATGCCTAGGCATATCGTTCTGCCACTTTATCAAAAGGATTTTGACGGACTGCGTGAAAAATACGCGATAAAAAAAGCAAAAGAGATTTTTGAAAAGTTTGGCTCTCCATGGATCGTGAAATCATTTACGCCAGACTCCAGTATGGGCATACATTTAGCAAAAACATTTGGAGAATTAGTAGGAGCGATAGAAGATGGGGTGAATCACGAAAAAAGTATTTTAGTTGAAGAATTTATTTCGGGCAAAAATGTCTCTATCCATTCCGTTTGTGGCTTCAGAGGGGAAGATGTGTATGTATTTCCAATTTATCCAGATAGGCCGCATTACAACTTACCTATCAACAGAGCCAGCTTTTCTGCAGAAGAAAAAGACAAGTTTATACAAACAGCCAGAGACCTGTACAAACATTTAGGCGCTGAGCATTATTTACAATCCAGTTTTGTTTTACATCCCAAAAGAGGTATTTTTGTCACTGATATATCTTTTTCTCCAGATCTTAAAAAAGACTCGCATTTAAATCAATCGTGTGAGTTCGTGGGTATCAAAATGCATCATATTGTGGAAAATATCTTAGAAAGAGCGTTGTGATATAGACTTGACTCTAACTCATAGTTAATATAAACTTAAATGATAGTTATGAATAATAAAGTTTTACATTTTTCTATAGTTTACCCCGTACCTACTCCTAAATAGTAGCTGGGGTACATTAAATTTCTTATAAATATGTTCAAGCGGCCCCAGTGAAGGGGCTATTTTATTTTAGCTCAATCATGCTGAACATTTAATTTAAGAAATATTATGAAAATTTTATCTGTAGAACATGTATCTGAAATAGTTAAAAAACATGGAGTAGAAAATTACTTAAAAGATTTGATGGGTAGATTAAAAGAAGATTTCAGTCGTTGGGAAACATTTAATAAAATTCCTCGTCCAGCGATGCATGTAGAAGGTGGGGTGCTCGAACTTATGCCTGTATGTGATAACCAGTACTACACTTTTAAGTATGTGAATTGTCATCCTAAAAATCCAGATATCGGACTTATGACAGTAGTAGCGACTGGGCAACTATCAAGAAATGATACTGGTTACCCGATAATGTTTTCGGAGATGACATTGCTCACAGCTCTTCGTACTTCAGCGACTACCGCAATGGTGACGGATTTATTATCGCGCGAAGATAGCCATATCCTCGCCATCATTGGAACTGGTGCACAAAGTGAATTTTTAGTTAAATCTATAAGTTTGGTGCGTGATATCACAGAAATTAGATACTTCGATATCGATTTACTTGCGATGGATAAATTTGAAAAGAATTTATCTAATATTAAATCTAAACTAGTCAGATGTAGGGACACTAAAGAAGCAGTAAAAGGTGCAGACATCATCACCACCTGTACGGCATGCAAAGCGCATGTAGATGTACTGAAAAGTGGTTGGATAAAGCCCGGTGTGCACATCAATGCTCTCGGTGGAGATACGATAGGAAAGACTGAATTAGAATTTACGATTTTGTCGCGTAGTAAAATATTTGTGGAGTATTTCGATCAGTGTATCCTTGAAGGAGAAATACAGCGTTATAGTAAAGAAGAGGGAAGAAAGAAAGTATATGCTGAGCTTCACGAGCTTACGATGGGTAAGAAAATTGGGCGCGAGAATAATGCAGAAATAACTCTTTATGATTCTGTGGGCATCGGACTTGAAGACTATTCAGCCCTTTTATTTACTTATGAGTTAGCGAATCAATATAATTTAGGACAAGAGATTAATTTAACCCCAGTAATAAAGAATCCAAAGAACTTAATTTCAACTTTACTTTAATATTCTGTATTTGTGCTAAAATATATAGGAAATTGTTTTTATCTGTAGCGGGTGGTCGCACTCACATAGGCACATATGTTGGAGTTTCGCCATCACCCGCTTCAAATGAAAATAATTCTTGCCCCGCCATTCGGCGGGGTTTTATTTTTTATTCCGCCGCCGGGATCCTCAATTTTCTGATTTTGCTTTGCAAAAAGAAAATTGGGAGTTATCCACAGTTTTGATAAAAAAGCATTGTGTTATGTTTTGTTATGCGAGATAATTAAGACAGTTCGAAGCAATAAATATTTGGTCGTTTTATTGCAAACTAAAATTAGAAAATTAATTTCGCGCGCGCGACAAATAATATGGCAAAGAAAAAAAAGGCAGCAAAGAAGGGAAAGAAGCGAGCATAGTCTTCGCTAAAGTTTCTTTGAAAAACTTCTGATGAAAGTCGGAAGTTTTTTCGTTTTATGTTAAGATATATTTATGAGTTTATTTAGTAAAATGTTTGGTGACGAGAGTTCCAAATTTCTAAAAGATCATGAGATAATTGTAGTAAAAATTAACGCTTTAGAAGCCGATATTTCAAAGTTGGCAGATGATGATTTTACGAAGAAAACGCAGGAATTTAAGGATAGATTAGCCAGGACAGACGATAAGCGTGAGACGTTGGAAGACATTCTGCCCGAGGCTTTTGCCGTGGTTCGAGAGGCCCAAAGAAGAACTTTGGGAATCAGGCTTTATGATGTGCAACTTGTTGGAGGGATAGCTCTTCATAAAGGAAAAATTTCCGAAATGAAAACAGGTGAAGGTAAAACGAATGTCGCTACATTACCACTTTATTTGAATGCTTTAACTGGCGAAGGCACTCATCTTATTACAGTGAACGATTATCTTGCAAGGAGAGATGCAGTCCTGATGGGTCAGGTTTATAATTTTCTCGGATTAACTACTGGTGTTATTAATTCAAATAATGTTTCTTATGTCTATGATGCGAAACACACAGAAGAAGATCAAGAACGAGATCGAGTCGGCGAATTTAAAATAGTTTATGATTTTTTGAAACCATCTTCTCGCAGGGAAGCTTATGCTGCAGATATTACTTATGGCACAAACCATGAATATGGTTTTGATTATCTGCGAGACAATTTAGCAACCTCTGTGGATAATCTAGTACAAAGAGGTCATAACTACGCAATAGTTGACGAGGTTGATTCTATTTTGATAGATGAAGCTCGCACTCCTTTAATTATCTCATCTGCCTCTGGCGACTCGGAAGATTTTTATATTAAATTTTATCAAATTGCTAAACAATTAAAAAAAGATGTGGATTATGAAGTAGATGAAAAGTTAAAAGCAATAAGTTTAACAGATGCAGGTATAAATAAAACCGAGCAACTTCTCGGAGTGGATAATATTTATACCGAAAAAGGTATTAAGTATGTTCATCACCTAGAAACGGCTGTAAAAGCACAAGCTATCTTTGAAAAAGATAAAGATTATGTTGTAAAGGAAGGAGAAGTGGTAATTGTGGATCCATTCACGGGACGTCTTCAGCCGGGTAGGCGCTGGTCCGAAGGAATTCATCAAGCCATTGAGGCGAAAGAGGGTGTGAAAATTGAAAAAGAAACTCGCTCATCAGGCTCTATCACTTTTCAGAATTATTTTAGATTTTACAAAAAGCTCTCTGGCATGACAGGTACGGCATTAACTTCGGCGGAAGAGTTTCTGAAAGTTTATGGATTAGATGTGATAGTGATTCCGACCAATCGTCCCGTGGTACGTATGGATCACAACGATTTGATTTTTCAAACAGAAAAAGGGAAGTTCCATGCGATTGCAAAAAAAGTTAAAGAATTAAATATGAAAGGTACCCCAGTTTTGATCGGAACTATTTCAATTGAGAAAAACGAGCTTCTCTCTGTTTACCTTAAGCAAGAGGGTGTGGCCCATGTGATTTTAAATGCTAAAAATCACGAAAAAGAAGGCGAGATTATCGCGCAAGCGGGCAAAAGAAATGCAGTAACCATCGCCACCAATATGGCCGGTCGTGGGATAGATATCAAGCTCGGAGGTAACCCTATCGTAGAGAATGAATACGAATTTGTAAAAAGTGTCAGCGGACTTTTTGTTCTTGGAACAGAGCGACATGAGGCGAGGAGAATTGATAATCAGCTCCGAGGCCGTTCTGGCAGACAGGGCGATCCGGGGGAAACACAATTTTATGTTTCTCTCGAAGATGACCTCATGCGTGTCTTTGGTTCGGAAAAAATAAAAAATATGCTGGGGCGTTTTGGGATACCGGAGGATCAACCAATTGAGAATCGTTTCATCGGACGTACGCTTGAAGGAGCGCAGGCAAAAATAGAAGGTTTTCATTTTGATGCTCGAAAACATACTCTTGAATACGACGATGTGATGAATCATCAGCGCAAGGTCGTTTATGAAAGGCGTCAGAAAATGATGCGATCAAAACACGAAGAAATCGAGATTTTACTTCAAAACATTACAGAAGGAAAAGAAGAAGCGGATAAGGTTGTTGAAGAAAAAAGAACAAAATTAGGCGATGAAGTATTTTTTGAGACCGTGCGAAGGATTGCGCTTTATACTACCGACGCTCTTTGGATGGAACACTTAGAGGCAATGGATTATCTCCGTTCTTCAGTAAATTTGCGAGCTTATGGTCAACGCGAACCTATTGTAGAATATAAAAAAGATGGCCTGGCAATGTTCAAAGAAATGGAGGAAGCTTTTAAAGAACAAGTATTCTCTTTAGTTAGTTCTATAAATACAGAGAATGTGAAAAATGTTCCAGAGGAAGATAACTCGCCTAAAGAAGTTTTACTCACGAGCCATAGTGAACCAAAAGAATTTTCCGATACGAAAAGGGAAGTAGGTAGAAACGACCCTTGCCCTTGTGGAGCAATTAATCCCGCCACTGGCGAAGTCTATAAATATAAAAAATGTGGTCTTGTAAACGCTCCGCAACACCGAAAGTCATTAGTAAATTAAAATGGGAAAATCTTTTAAACCCGGTCTATATAAACATTTTAAAGGAGGAACATATCAGGCTTTTTTCCTTGCCAAACATAGTGAAGATAGAGAAAGGGAGTTTGTTGTTTATAAATCTTTAGAACAAGGTTCAATGTGGATTAGACCTCTAGAAATGTTCATGGAAGAAGTTGAAAGGGATGGTTATAAGGGTCCAAGATTTCAGTATTTAGGAGAATAAAATGAAAAATCTGCTCAAAAAATTTAAAACGATTTGGTGGAGAATTAAATCCATTTTGGCAATATACTATTATGGTAATCCTTCAAAAAAATTAAAAATTGTCGGGGTGACTGGGACAAATGGCAAGACGACAACTGTCACACTTCTTTATAAGATTGCGACAGGTCTTGGCTATAAAGCTGGACTTATTAGTACAGTTGAAAATATTATTGTAGATGAAAAAAAGGGAGCGACACATACTACGCCTGATTCTGTAACTCTGACGAAACTTTTCAGCGAGATGGTAGATAAAGGGTGTGAATATGTTTTTATGGAAGTTTCTTCACATGCTATGGATCAAAACCGTGTATGGGGGGTTAGTTTTGCCGGTGGAGTTTTTACAAATTTGACCCATGATCATTTAGATTATCACAAGAATTTTGAGAATTATTTTGGAGCAAAAAAGAAATTTTTCAATATGCTTCCCAGAAATTCCTTTGCTCTATCTAATTTTGATGATGAATATGGTAATAAAATGATTGAAGGAGTAAAAGTTAAGAAATTTTCTTACAGTTTCAATAGCAATACGGACTATAAAGGAGAAATTTCTAAACTTGATTTTTCTGGACTCGAGCTAAAGTTTAATCAGACACAGATAAAGTCAAAACTTCTAGGTAAATTCAATGCTTACAATTTACTTGCAGTTTGGAGTGCAAGTTCTTTACTTGGTTTTGATATGGAGAAGGTAAAAAATATTCTAGATAGCATAGAGCCTCCACGAGGGAGATTTGAACACTTCACATCGCAAAGCGGGGTTCTTGTTGTTGTGGACTATGCGCATACGCCAGATGCGCTAGAAAAGATTCTCGGAGCGGTAAGAGAAATAAAATCAAAAGAAGGTCGTCTTATTTCAGTATTTGGCTGCGGGGGAGATAGAGATCCATCAAAGCGTGCCAAGATGGGCAGAATTGGCGTAGCTTTGTCTGATGTTCCAATTTTTACATCAGATAATCCGAGAAGCGAAGACCCGAATAAAATTATTGCTGACATGACAGCAGAGTTATATCCCGAGGATTTACAAAAAGTAAAGTTGATTCCAAATAGACATGAAGCAATTCTCGAAGCGATAAGATTAGCAAGTTCCGGTGACATTATTCTTTGTGCCGGCAAAGGTCACGAAGATTACCAAGAAATAAAAGGGGTGAAATATCACTTTAATGATATGGAGGAACTCAAGGAAGCTTTCCGAGACCCCCCGAAATAGCTTCTCTTGAAAAGCAATATGAAAAACTATAAACAATTTTTCAAAAATAAAAAAATAACCGTCATGGGGCTCGGGCTGCTCGGGCGAGGTGTTGGTGATGTCGCTTTTTTAGCTGAGTCTGGAGCGGATCTGACTGTTACAGATTTAAAGTCTTCGACTATGCTCAGGCCTTCGCTTCATAAGCTCAAAAAATACAAAAACATCAAATATGTTTTAGGTGAACATAGATTGCGAGATTTTCAGAGCTGTGACTTGGTTTTAAAATCCGCAGGTGTGCCCCTTGATTCCATTTATATAAAAGAAGCTAGAAAAAATGATATTCCTATTGAAATGAGTGCAACACTTTTCGCTCTAATTTCCAAGATCCCCATGATTGCTATTACTGGTACACGCGGAAAGTCCACGGTGACGCATCTGATTGCACACATTCTTCAGTCCGCAGGTAAGAAAATAATCTTAGGAGGCAATGTTTTAGGCATTTCTGGTTTGCAATTATTAAAGAAAGTAAAAAATGCTAAATTTGCTATTTTTGAGCTGGATTCATGGCAACTTCAGGGGTTCGGAAATAATAAAATTTCACCTAGCATTTCAGTTTTTACAACTTTTTTCCCAGACCATATGGACTACTATAAAGGTAGTATGGAAAAGTACTTCTCTGACAAGGCGCACATTTTTAAATATCATAAAAATAAAAATTTGTTGATAGTTGGCAAACAGGCTTTGCCGTTTATAAAAAAATGGGGAGGTAAAATTAAAAGTAAAATACTTATACCAGAGGGTGTATTGCCCAAGGGTTGGAAGTTTAATTTACCCGGATTACATAACGAGTACAATGCAATGCTTGCGGTAGAAGTTGCACGAAGGCTCGGCATCGGGGATGTAATTATAAAAAAGGCGCTAAAAAATTTCAAAGGAGTAGAAGGGAGACTTCAATTTGTAAAAGAAGTAAAAGGAGTGAAGTACTATAATGATACGACCGCTACCACACCTGAGGCAACTATTGCGGCTTTGCGGGCACTTGGCAAAAAGAAAAATATTATTCTTATTGCTGGAGGTTCTGATAAGGGTCTTAATATGAACGCTCTGGTCAAAGAAATATCAAAATATTGCAAGGAGGTTATTTTATTATCTGGTAGTGGAACCAAACAAATCAAAAATAAAATCAAAAATGCGGCAGAAGCTAATAGCTTGAAGAAGGCTATTCGTGGGGCGCAAAAATTAGCAGCAATAGAGGACATAGTTCTACTCTCTCCTGCTTTTGCTTCTTTCGGTATGTTTAAAAATGAGTATGACAGGGGTAGTCAGTTCTTGAGTATCGTAAAAGAGCTAAAATAACCGAACCATTTTTTTACTAAGCGCCTCATATTTTCTGTCTCGTCTGTGGCTAGTAGCTTAATACTTCTGTTTCGGGAAAGTTTTTTTGAAATTTCAGAGTGTTTTTTCAGATATGATTTAAGTTTCTTTGGCACAATTTCCTCTTGCGAGATAATTTTTGTTTTTCGCGAGATAATTTTTCTAATTTCTTTTTTTAACATTGGATAGTGGGTACAGCCGAGAACTAAAGCATCCAGACTTTTGTCCATAAAAGGTTTTAAATATTTAATGAGGAAAACTTCAGCTTCCTTTATATTGCCTTCTTCAATCAGAGGTACCAGCATGGGTGCGGGATTTTGAAAAACTTTTGCTTTTTTGTTTAATTTTTTTATTTCTATTGAGAAAGTTTTTGAGGCTACAGTGCCTAACGTGGCCAGGATCCCTATTTTATTATAACGAGAGGCCTCTTCGGCTCCGGGGATAAGCACGCCCAAAATCTTCCTATCTCTGAAATGTGTAGGCAAGTATTCTTGTTGCATGTTGCGCAGAGCGCGAGCGCAAGCAGTGTTGCAGGCGATGATTACGATAGCACAATTTTCTTTACGCAGAAGATAATCCACGCATTCTTTAGTAAATTCCAATACTGCTTCGTGTGATTTATTCCCGTATGGAACTCTCTTTGTGTCCCCGAGGTACACATAGTCGTATTCCGGCATAGTCTCACGTATAGCTCGAGCAATAATTAGTCCTCCCAGTCCAGAGTCAAAAATTCCGATTTTCATTTAACTATTTTAGCACATTAAACATTCATGGTATATTGATAGTATGCCTATCACTACTTATTCTGATTTAGAAAATTTGCCAAAAAATATCATTCTACCGCAACAATGTCATGGTGATAATGTTGTGGAAATTATTACAGGTAATGAAAATCTTGAAAATTGCGATGCTCTAACAACAGAAAATGAAAATTTTTCACTAGGCATTAAAACAGCAGACTGTGCTTCAGTTTGTTTTACTGATGGAGAGAAGATCGGTATTGCCCATATCGGCTGGCGCGGACTGTGCATGTCGTTAATTGAGAAAATGTTAGCAATATTCGATTCCCATAATAAAAATGTTTTTATTGGTCCATTTTTACATTCTTTTGAAATCAAGAAAGATTCTTGTTTTGATAAAATACAAGAAAAATTTGGAGATAAATATTTTCTAGAAAAAGAAGGGAAAATAACTTTTTTATTTAAGGATGCTATTATGTCATTATTGCCACAGAATACTCAAATGGATGCTAGAAATACATTAGAAGATTTATCGCTGCCAAGTTTCCGTAGATATAAAACCTCTAAAAGACTGGTAACAGTAATTAGTTTTAAATAATTTTATGAATTTAGACTTATCAAAAATTAAAAAAGTTTTTTTTATCGGCATTGGTGGTATTGGTATTTCAGCTATTGCCAGAATGATGCTCATGGAAGGCAAGCAGGTTTTTGGATCTGATATATCGGCAAGTGGTATTACGACTGAATTAGAAAATCTGGGCGCGAATATAACCCTAGGACAGGCGGTGGATTTGATTCCGAAAGGCGTGGATCTGATTGTTTATTCCATTGCAATTCCGAAATACGACCCAGAATTTTTCAAAAAGTTGCAGAGCTTGGGGCTAAAACTTTTGAATTATCCGGAAATACTTGGTATTGTGACGGCGGACAAGTACGCTATTGCAGTTTCCGGTACGCACGGCAAAACAACCACGACAGCAATGATAGCCAAAATTTTGATCGATGCTGGGCGTGATCCATCTGTGATAGTAGGATCACTGCTCAAAGATTACAAATCAAATTTGGTCGTGGGTAAGAGCGAATTTTTCGTGGTTGAAGCTTGTGAATATGAAAGATCATTTTTAAATATAAAACCAAAAATTTTAGTTATTACAAATATTGAACCTGACCATTTGGATTATTATAAAGACATAGAAGATATTAAAAATGCTTTTTGGCAACTGATTTTACAAACAGAAAATGTGGTTATTTACAATGGAAACGATACGAATATCAGCACACTAGCACGCGAGTATAAGGGGGAAGCGGTAGATTATATAAAATATTTAGAAAAAGTCCCGAAGCTTTCTGTCCCGGGAGAACATAATCGTATGAATGCGGCTGCAGCTTTAGCGGTAGCAGATATTTTAGGTATAAAAGAAGAAATTTCTCAAAAATCTTTAGCCGAATTTTCAGGTACTTGGCGACGTCTTGAGAAAAAAGGAGAGACAAAAGAGGGTACAATTATATATGACGACTATGCCCATCATCCGACAGAAATCAAAGCGAGTTTGCAAGCATTGCGCGAGCTTTACCCAAAGTCTGAGAAAAAAATAACAGTGCTTTTTCAACCTCACCTGTATAGTCGAACCAAAGCTCTTTTCGATGATTTTGCCAAAAGCTTTAAAGATGCAGACAAGGTTCTTCTTTTGCCGATTTATTTTGCCCGAGAAGCTAAAGATGAAAGTGTTTCAAGCGAGAAGCTAGTCAATGCGATTAATAAGACTATAAATAAAGAAGGGGACGATGCACGAGCATATCCTGACTTTAAATCTGCAGAAAATGCAGTTGTAGCCCTAAAACTTGGTTCAAAAGACATATTTGTGACAATGGGAGCAGGGGAAGCTTATAAGATTTCGGATAAAGTGCTCAAGTTTACATAAAAGCTAAGATGGGGTCTAAAATTATCCTATTTTTGACCTTATTTGTCAAATAGACATTTACAAAATATCCTTATTTTGTAAGATATTTTGTATTTGACATATACCAAAATCATTGTTTAACCATTGACTTTCTGTCTTTAATATGCTAGTATTAAAGCATGTCCTTATTTAGTAGGCGTAAGCCTTATAAATTAAGGGTTTTTTAGTTTTTAGTCCAAAAGGTTTTACAGATAGATCTGATGTTGGCGGAGCATAACCGCTCAAATATGAAAAAGAATAATTTGATACGTTTTGTTCAGTCTCTTGTTTTTTTACCTGTTATGACTATGCCTATCTTATTTGGAGGCGTTCAGGGTAACGAGATTCCGCAAAGCGTCTTAGTTCAAAAATTAAATATCGAAGTTTCGGCCCTGTTGGCAATTAACCAGCCAAACGATCCGGATCCTTTGCAAACAATTCGGGAAACCAAAGCTCTAGTTATTGACGAGTATTTCAAGGCGCGTAACATGCCACTTACGGGTACTGGCTTGGCTATGGTTCTGGAAGCAGAGAAGAACGACCTTGATTGGCGCTTGTTGCCCGCGATTGGTATCAGAGAATCAACTGGTGGTAAAAACGCCTGCATCAAAGTTAAATTTAATTCTTTTGGTTGGGGTTCTTGTAAAATCGGTTTTAAATCTAATGTTGAGGCGATTGAAACTGTTGCCAGAAATTTAGGCGGCAACAACCCAAAGACCGCGCATCATTACGACGAAAAAACTACCAAGCAAATTCTTCGCGCCTACAACCCGCCTTCAATTGTTCCTCTTTACGCCGAGCAGGTGATGTCTATTATGAATTCAATTGGTATGGCAGAAATTACTCCAAATGTATTAAAGTCATCTTCTGATCCCTTGGTTCAAAAAGTGTAATTTGGAAATTATAATTTTTCCCAAGTTCTAGTTTTTCACGTAGTTTGGTTTCCGAGCTGAAAGTTGAATTGTGTACCAATCCGGCTACACCTTCCTTAATAGAGACGAGTGCGCCGTGTTTGTTGTATTTTATTACGACGCCCTTAATAATGTCTCCTTTTTTCAATTTTCCTTCAAATTCTTTCCAAGGATTTTCCTTTAGGGCTTTGATAGAGAGTGATATTTTGCCGTCTTTTATTTCTATCACTTTTGCTTTGACATTGTCTCCCACCTTAAACATACTTCGAAGATCTTCTACTAGTCCCCAATCAAGCTCAGAAATGTGCACAAGACCTTCTAGTCCGTCTTCGAGTTTTAGAAAAACACCGAAGTCTACCAGTCCCGCAACCGTACAATTTAATTCATCTCCGACACTATATTTACTTAAAATTTCCTTTTTCTCTTCAGGGTTATTGTCTTTCTCGGAGAATATTAATTTGCCTTCTTTTGGAAGCGTGGAAATAATCATCACAGAAATATGCTCTCCGACCAGTTTCTTAAGTTCTTTTAATATTTTATCTTTGTCGGAATCCAAGACACGAGGGTAGTGATCAGCTTTGAGCTGGGACGCGGGCAGGAAGCCTTGTATGCCTTGCCACTCCAAGATAAGTCCGCCTTTGTTTGCATCTTTTATTTCTAAACTCATCACCGTTTTTTCTTTGATAGCTTTTTCCGCTTCACTCCAAGTGAGCGCCTGCTTTGCTTCTTTAAGAGAAAGTTCTATATAGCCCTCTTTGTTTTCTGTTTCAACAATTTTTGCTTTTATAATATCGCCCGGACTTATTTTTTTTATTATGTCTTTTGCATTAATAAATTCGCGACCGTAAATGATACCCGCACCGAAAGGTGCTAGATCAACATAAACTGATGATTTCTCTACACTAATCACTATGCCTTCTACTAGGGAATCCGCCTCGGGCTTGTTTATGCTTCGGTCAAGAATGGATTTTAAAATTAGATTTTCTTCCACTAATGTTTCGTCTTTTATCATAAAATATCTTCAATAAAAAATCCGCTCTAAAGCGGACATAAGGCTTAGGTTTTGCTTTGGTTTGTTTTCCCGAAGACAAGGTTACCCTAAATCCATGCTTTTAATAAGTATTTACTTACACAAATGATACTACTATAAATGTCTAAAATTGCAAGTAGAACACTTGGCGGACACTTGGCGGTTTAACTGCCAAGTGGGGCAATTGTCCAGGAAAGATGTATTTTCTTTAAAATTTTGCTATAATACAACTGATGATAATCACATATTTCGGCAAGCAGTTTTTCAAGATTCAGAAGGGAGAAATGGTTCTTGCCTTTAATCCCGTCAGTAAAAGCTCTAAAATAGGTGTTTCCGCACATTTTGGCGCAGACATTGGTCTTGTTACCACCAACCACCCTGATTATAATGGCTTAGAACAACTCGAACATGGCGAGCGCGTACCTTTTTCTATTAGCGGTCCTGGTGACTATGAAGTTAAAGAAATTTTTATTAAAGGCGTAATATCCAATTCGCTGCTAGAAGGCAAAAAATATATCAATACGATTTATTCTCTTTCGTTGGATAACATTAATATTGTATTTCTGGGTGCATTATCAGATGTAGAAATTTCAAAAGAAGCGCATGAAGCTATAAATAGTCCAGACATTCTTTTTATTCCAGTCGGAGGCAAAGACTTACTTGATGCCAAGACTGCCGCCAAGCTGGCACTATCTTTCGAACCCAAGCTAATCATCCCAATGGATTATGATTCGACTAGCTTAAAAGCCTTTTTGAAAGAAGCTGGAGAAGAAAAAGCCGAAGTAGTAGATAAGTTGACGCTCAAATTGAAAGATTTAGAAAACAAAGAAGGGGAAGTGGTTGTATTATCAGCCCTAGGCTAATCCGCTTTGGGCGGAAAAGCTATAAAAGATTATGAAAAAAATTATTCATCATATAAGGAAACAGTCGGAAGAAACGAGAAGACACATCTTGCATTTCATTACCATTGTCTTCGGCATAATTCTATTATCTCTTTGGGCTTATTCCCTGGGAACAAGTATAGCTAGTTCTGACACACGAATAAAAATAAATAATGACTTAGAACCTTTGTCCGCATTAAAGGATAACCTCGTTGGAGGGTATAAAAATATTAGCGAATAGTTATTTTACAACAAGATGGCGAAAAAATCTTTAGAAACAAATAAAGCAGAAGTGAGAGAAACAATTCTCCCAGTTGATGTCGTGACAGAAATGAAAGAATCTTATTTGGCATATGCCATGTCAGTTATTACTTCACGCGCTCTACCAGATGTCAAAGATGGATTGAAGCCTGTGCACAGGAGGATACTTTTTGCTATGCATGAGATGGGACTCACAGCATCGGCTCGCTTCAGAAAGTCAGCGGCGGTGGTTGGAGATGTGCTCGGGAAATATCATCCACATGGAGATGTGGCAGTCTATGACTCTATGGTTGGTATGGCGCAGGAATTTTCTTATCGTTACCCTTTCATTTTGGGGCAAGGTAACTTCGGTTCTATTGATGGAGACAATGCCGCGGCGATGCGTTACACCGAAGCGAAAATGTCTAAAATCTCTAGTGAGCTTTTACGTGATTTAGAGAAAGATACAGTTCCATTCCGTCCAAATTATGATCAGACTCGCAAGGAGCCCATCGTATTTCCTTCAAGTGTGCCAGCACTACTTTTAAACGGCACTTTAGGTATTGCTGTTGGCATGGCCACAAATATTCCTTCGCATAATTTAGCTGAAGTGCTAGATGCCACGAAATATTTAATAGAAAACGAAAATGCTACGACTGAAGATCTAATGCAATTCATAAAAGGTCCGGATTTTCCTACTGGCGGGATAGCCTACGGATATAAGGACATATTGCATGCATATTCATCTGGGCGCGGCGGAGTAGTGTGTCGAGGTGAGGCAGAAATTACGGAAGACAAAAATGAAAATCTGCAGATTGTCATCACCTCTATTCCTTTTCGAGTGAATAAGGCTAATTTAATAATGGCGATAGCCGAATTGGTGCAAGAAAAAAAGCTTGAAGGTATAAAAGGACTTCGAGATGAATCAACAAAAGATATTCGCATTGTGATTGATTTGAAAAATAGTGCCCATCCAGAGAAAGTTTTAAATTATATTTACAAAAATACTCAACTTGAATCAAATTTTAATTTTAATATTGTCGCATTAGTAGATGGTATACCGCAGACTCTTTCTTTAAAGTCCATTCTCTTAGAATTTATTTCTCACAGGAAAGAAGTAGTTAAAAGAAGAAGCGCATATGACTTACGCAAAGCAGAAGAGCGTGAACACATCCTGCTCGGACTAAAGAAAGCGCTTGATAAAATAGATCGTGTAATCACAATAATTCGTGCCTCAAAAGATTCTCAAATTGCCAAAGTTAATTTAATGAAGGAGTTTAAATTTTCAGATCTGCAGGCAACGTCAATTCTTGAGATGAAGTTGTCCAAGCTGGCGGGACTCGAGAGAAAGGCAGTCCTAGATGAATTAGAAGAAAAACAGAAATTTATCAAAGAAATGAAAGATATTTTAGCGAATCCCAAAAAAGTGTTGAAAATTATAACCGATGAATTAGTAGAAATTCGCGCCAAATACGCGGATGAAAGAAGAACAAAAATAGTGAAAGGCGGAATAAAAGAAATTTCTGATGAAGATCTAATACCGGAAAAAGAAACCATGCTAGTCTTGACTGCCGGTGGATATGTAAAATGCACAGACCCCTCTGAATACCACGCGCAGAAGCGAGGCGGAGTCGGCGTTATTGATCTTGAGACGAAAGAAGAAGATTTCGTAACGATGCTTGTTTCTGGTTCTACGCACAGCAATTTACTTTTCTTTACAAATTTGGGCAAAGTTTATCAGATGAAAATGTATGACATCCCAGAAGGTCGTCGCGCTACGCGTGGTAAATCCATTATGAATTTTCTCTCACTCGGAGCGGACGAGAAAGTCACCTCCATTTTGGCTATGCCAAAACAGAAAGACATTGCTTCGTCTTCACTTATGCTTGTTACAAAAGATGGCACCGCCAAAAAAATGGCGAGCGCTTCTTTTAAAGATGTACGCCGTAGTGGTATCATTGCTATTCGTCTAGACAAAGGCGATAAGCTTATTTCGGCTCTAATGACAAGTAAAGGAGACGAAGTCATGATTGCGACAGCTCTGGGGCAATCTATAAGATTTAAAGAATCTGATGTTCGTGAAATGGGCAGGACAGCCGGGGGAGTGACGGGAATAAAATTAAGTAAAGTTGATGAGGTTATCGGCGTTGATGTGGTAAAAAAGAATGTCGAGAAAGACCTGCAGGCCGGCTCATTTCTTACAATGAGTGCGAATGGTTTCGGCAAAAAGACTAATCTAAAAGAATATAAAGTTCAACGACGCGGAGGCTCCGGGGTGAAAACTGCAAAAGTTACTCAAAAAACAGGTAAGCTTATTGTTGCCAAAGTATTGTCGGGTATTGAAGAAGAATTGATCGCAATGTCAAAAAAAGGTCAAGTCATTCGTACCGCGCTCCGAGATATTTCATCTCTCGGTCGTCAGACACAAGGCGTGACTATCATGCGTCTTCGTGCCGGCGATGGTATTGCCTCTCTGACTTGTATATAATATAACATGTCAAAGATGCCCTTTGACACCATCAAAAATTAATGAGAGAATTACCACAAAATTTTCCAAGAGAAGTTCGTAAGAGACCTCATAGTTTTACTGATGTTTTACAAGATCACATAGATAAGGATAGCGCTGATGCTTATTATGAACATGTAAAAAATATTCTAAAAGAACAAAGTGTGGAAATAAAAAATTTGAAAGTTTTAGAAATAGGTAGCGGGAATGGTATATTTCTTGATTTTCTTAGAAAAAAAGGAGTAAATGCTGTTGGGCTTGATGTCAGGTCAGGGGGGTATGGATCACCTCAAGTGGCTGCTCGCATAGAACAGATACCTCTTAAGAGTGATGAATTTGATCTTGTTTTATCGTTAGGTAATGTTTTTGACCAAATGGTTTATGATCAGGATCACGATCTCATGATACGTGAAATTTATAGAGTTTTAAAACCAAAAGGGCTTTATCTTGGTTATGGACTCGCCAAAATTAAAGCTTCACCCATAGAAGGTTTTACTGAACTAATAAAACCAGGAGAGGATAACATTTTTCGCCATCTTTACCAAAAATCCTAGATGTCAAAGATGCCCTTTGACATCAAAAATAAGTGTTTGTTCTATGAAGTTTTCTTGATTTTCAAAAGTTGATAGCAGAAATTCTTTGTTAATAATTGGCAAATTTCTGCCTAGAGCGTAATCATTATAACTACTCCACATGTATTCGGATGGATGCTTTACAATTCTATCTTTTACTGCGTTCATATGGATGTAAGCTGAGGTCCACATCAACTGTGGGTTATTTTCAATCAGTACTGCCTTGAATTGATCTTGAAAAATGTGCCCAACTCTTTTATATTTTTTGTTTATATACTTAGAATAACTGGTGCAAAGTTTTGACATAAGTTTTGAAATAGATATATCATCGCATTGTTCAATTAGTAGATGAAAATGATTTGGCATCAGACAAAAGGCATGAAGTTTAAAATCATTTCTTTTTGTTTCAGTAATCCTTATTCTAGAATAAGGCATGGCCATGAATTTTTCTTTATTTAATTCTTCTTCGGTAAAACCTAAACATAATCCAATCCTAAAAACAAAAGCTTTGTAATCCTGATTATCAAAAAATATGTTTTCCTTATTATTCCCTCTGTTATAAACATGAAAGATGGTTCCAGGGGCAAAATTTTTATAGTCTCTTTTACTCATTCGTTCATTATGTCAAAGATGCCCTTTGACAGCAAGTTGATAACTATCATGAAAAGAAATTATTTTCATACTATAATGTAGGGATGTTCTCCGATCCGGTAAAAAATTTAAAAGCTTTAGGACTTCGAGAAAATAGCATCGTAGCAGACCTAGGCGCGGGAACCGGATTTTATTCTATTGCTGCAGGTCATATGGTGCCGAAGGGTAAAGTCTATGCAGTTGAGATAGATAAAGAATATCTCTCAACGATAAAAAATAAAGCAAAAGAGGCTCATGTAAATAACGTGGAAATTCTTTGGGGAAATATTGAGAAACGGGGTGGCACAAAGATAGGAGACGGCATTGTGGACGCAGTCATTGCTTCCAATATTCTTTTTCAGCTAGAAGACAAAGAAAATTTTATTCTAGAAACCAAGAGAATTTTAAAACCCAAAGGCAGGGTCCTTCTTATTGATTGGTTACCAGATTCTCCTTCAATGAAGTTGAAAGGCGCTATTCCTAAAGGTAAGGCACAAGAGATGTTTGAACAGAAAGGTTTTGTTCTAGAACGTGACATTGATGCCGGGACGCATCATTATGGTATGATACTAATTAAGGATTAACGGGATGAAAGGAAATTTTCAGATCATAACTATAATTGTATTTATCGCTCTGGCCATTTTTGGTGTTTTGGTTTTTTCTGGCGCGATACCCATTGGTAATAAAAATGAAGTAGGAGGTCAAGGAACTGTTGTCTTGTGGGGGACAGTTAAAGCTGGAATAATGTCAAATCTCTTAGAGGAATTTCGTAATACTAATCCGACTTTTACCGTGCAATACATACAAAAGTCCATGGATACCTTCGACCAAGATTTACTAGAAGCTCTGGCAGAGGGCACAGGTCCGGACATGTTCTTTTTACCGGATAATCTAGTATTTCGTTATGCTAATAAAATTGCTACTATTCCGTATCAGAGTTATCCACTCTCTTCTTTTAAGAATACTTTTGCTGGCGCAGGGGAAGTATTTCTAACTTCAAAAGGCATTTTGGCTATTCCTATTTCCATTGATCCGCTTGTAATGTATTACAATAGAAGCACCCTAGATGCCAATGGTGTTGTTTACCCTCCAGCTTTCTGGGATGAAGTCTCTCTGCTTGTTCCCGTTCTTACAAAGAGAGATGAATTAAATAGAATAATAAAAAGCACAGTTGCCATGGGACACTTCTCTAATGTTAATCATGCCAAAGACATAATCTCTACCCTCTTTATGCAGGTAGGTAATGAAATAGTGACAGAGAGGGATGGAAATTTTATTTCCGCCTTAAGTACATCCAGTTCAAAATACAATCTTGCCTCGATTTTAAAATTCTACACAGATTTTGCCGATCCGAATAGTAGTATTTATTCTTGGAATAAATCATTTCCCAATTCCAATGTTGCTTTTTCTAGGGAAGCTTTGGCATTTTATTTTGGTTTTGCAAGCGAACTTGCTTCACTCGTAAATGCCAATCCCAATCAGAACTTTTTCGTTTCCCCAGTTCCTCAAAATAGGAATTTAAATTCAAAGTTAACGAATGCTCATGTAACGGGTCTTGCCCTTCTCTCTTCTTCTAGAAATTTTGACACAGCTTTTACTGTGGCCAATTTGATAACGACAGGTGACTTCGCTTCCAAATTCGCTCTTGCGACAGGAGTGGCGCCCGCGCGCCGAGATTTACTGCAAATAAAACCAGAAAACGCTTACTCGCCGATTTTTTATAATTCAGCGCTTTTTGCAAAAAGTTGGCTTGATCCGTCGCCCAAGAATACAGACGATATTTGGAGAAGAATGGTGGATGGGGTGCTTTCGAATAGCATGTCCGTGGAAAATGCCATACAAGACGCCAATAGTAAGCTTGATCTTTTATTGTTAAGATGATAGAAAACTAATAGAATGATGAAAAAAATTATAATTTTCTCCTATACATTTTTAATACTAATTGGATTATTTAGTCCAATAGTTAAAGTTTATGCAGAAACATTCCAAGAATGTATGACGAGGATGCAAAATAGTAATATACCTACTGATACAGCACGCAACTTCTGCAATCTTTCTGAGACGTCGTCATCAAATACTGGCTTAGTTCCTTGTAATAATACACCAGATAGTAAAGGGGTAATAGCTCAACCTTGCGACTTCAATGCCTTCTTGGCGCTCATAGACAAAGTAATCAAATTCATCCTCTTTGATATGGCTATACCCATTGCCGCTATCATGTTCGTTTACGCCGGTTTTCTTCTTGTCACCGCAGGGGGAGAAGCGGCTGGTGCCAGAACAAAAGCCAAGACCATTTTCACCAATGCAATTATTGGCTTAGCCCTTGCAGCAGCTGCATGGCTTATTATTAGGACGATATTATCAATATTGGGTTATGATGGAACTTGGATTGGTTTTTAATACTTATGTTATAATAACAGCATGATTCTTTTTAAGAAAAATTTACAGAAATTTGTTTTACTTGTTTATCTTTTTTCTTTGCCTTTTTCTTTAATCTATGCAGAGGTCAAGCCGTGTCCGCCTGGCACAATCTGCAATCCTATAAGTCAAGATAGTCTCAATGGCTTGATTAAAACTCTTTTAGAGGGAGTACTTAGAATCGGCATACCACTTGTCGCATTGAGTATCATTTACTGCGGTTTCCTTTTTGTATCGGCGAGAGGTAATTCGGAAAAAATAACCAAAGCCAAAGACGCTCTACTTTATACTTTGATTGGCGCAGCGGTACTATTAGGGTCGTGGGCTATCGCCAAGCTTATATCAGATACCGTGTTTGCATTATAAATTATTAGCAGTGTCGCGCTCGGACGATTGCGCGACATGATTTCGTAAAATCATATGAAAAATAAATTGAAATTATTTTTAATACCCGCTCTCATTATTTTTTCTCCAGTTACAGTTTTAGCTTTAGTTCCTACGGGTCCATGTGTCGGAGCTACTGGTCTGGGAGGTTTATTGTGTAAATTAAACGAACTTCTTAATTCAATTATTCCAGTCTTGCTTGCTTTGGGGGTAGTTTATTTTGTTTGGGGTGTGGTTCAGTATGTTATCGCCAATGAGGAGGAAGTCAAAAAGAAAGGACGAGAGAGGATAATTTACGGCATCATTGGTTTAGCAATTATTGTGAGTTTATGGGGGCTTGTAAACATAGTGGTTACAACTTTCAATCTTGATAGTAACAATACTGCTCCTGATGTTAGTAGTTTGGTCGTTACTTCAACATCAAGCGCTGGTTGTACTCTGGGTACCAAATTTCAAGGTCTCCTCGATTATGCTACTTGCATTATTGGCAAGTCAGTAATTCCCTTTATTTTTGCTATAGCTATGGTTATGTTCGTTTGGGGTGCAGTGAAGTTCTTTATCATTGATGCTGATGAAGAGGCTAAAAGAGCGCAAGGTAAGCAGTTTATGATCTGGGGGATTATAGCCCTAACTGTGATGATTTCTGTTTGGGGCTTGGTTAATGTTCTTGGGACTACCTTTAATCTTAGAACAAACGTTCTTCCACAGATCCAGCCATAGCTTTTGTTTTAATTGTGTTAGTGGTATAATATTAGCATTATAAGGTTTATCATTTATTATTAGGTCGTTTAATTAAAAGAATTATTATTAACGTCGTGCTCGAATGGACGATTGCGCGACATGATTTCGTAAAATCATATGAAAAATAAATTAATTACATTGTCAGGTTTTGTTTTAGGTTTAGCGCCTGTTGTGGCGTTTGCACAGCAGACTGGTGGTACTCCTGCTGTGTGTCAGTCCGGTACCTCAATCACAACTGTACAGGGAATTTTGTGTAAAATAGGCGATATCTTAAGTGCCGTTGTTCCTATTTTAATTGCGCTTGGAGTGATTTACTTCGTCTGGGGAGTAGTTACTTATGTTATTGCCAGCGATGAAGAAGCAAAAAAAAGTGGGCGAGACAGGATAATCTACGGCATCATTGGTCTAGCTGTCATCATTGCTGTATGGGGGCTTGTAGCTATTTTAAGAAATACCTTTGGTCTTTCTAATGTTCAAAATATTAATTTTCCAACCACCCCTTACTAGTTTCTAAAATCAATGGATTTATTCTCTACTAAAGTAGCTCATGCGGACTTTGATTCTTTCTTGACGAATATCAACTCTATGATCGTCAATCCGCTCATAAAGTTTATTTTTGCCGTGACAGTTGTGTATTTTCTTTATGGTGTTTTTGAATTTCTTTCAAATCAAGAAAATGAAGAGAAAAAAACATCTGGGAAAAATCACATGCTCTGGGGTATTATTGGAATAACCATAATGATGGGAGTCTGGTTTTTCCTTAATCTCATCATCAGTACCTTTAATATAGAGGGGATAAACCCAGAGCAGGGGACGGTTGTTTTACCTACTTACAATCCACCGTCTAGATAATAAAAACTTATCGAAAAACACTTTTCGTAAGGGTTTTGAGCTGGGCGGGGCGAGAATTTCAGGTCATTCGACTCTGAGAGTCTCAGACTTGATGAGATTTTTTAAGCTTCAAAAAATTTGTACTAGAGAAAAGTTGTTTTTTAACAAGTTTTTTTTTGCTATTTACGCATGCTTCATGGGTGTTGAGTGGTATTTATCTTCACCTCTAAAAATTTTTCTTGTTAAGATGACTATTATTAGAATTAGTATTGCAAAGAAGATCCACTGAACCAAGCCAGAAGGCATAAAACTATTTGATCCCCAAATTACACTAGCCACGAGACTTTCACCATCTTCCGTTGATTTATTTGGTGTAGTGTCGGCAGTTGATTGTTTTGCTGTAGATGTATCGGTAATCGTTGTTTGATAAACTGGAGGATTATTTACATAAACAACTGGCGTAGTGGGGTAGTAAACCACCGTAGGGTCATTTTGTCCCACATAGTAATTGTATCTTTCATTGCTTTGTACAGAATTAAATCTTGTGGTGTTGTATCCAGTAACATAACCACCCATATCGGCACTTGTTTTTAGAGGCATGATTATTACCCCTAAAGCCAAAATAGCCAATATCGCCAAGCTGTAAAATATTGCACTTATTTTTTTATTGCTTATTTTATTCATACAGTAATATGTTAACATATTCAAAGATAAAAGTCAAGTATGTGCGCGGTGAGGGGATTGAACCCCCGGCCTACTCTACGTCAAAGAGTCGCTCTACCACTGAGCTAACCGCGCAGGTTGCTATTATACAGCGAATCTTTCCAATACCCCAAGCTCTGCTTTTGTATTGGCGCCTAACGCTTCACGAGCCTCTATTTCTATTGATTCTGTTTCAATACCATTATCTGTAGCTATTTTTATCAAGTCAGTTAAATAATATTCCTTTTGCACGTTATTGTCTCTAAGCATTTCAAGATTACTCCAGAGCCAAATAGCATTAAAGCAAAAATAACATGGATTCACCTCAGTTATTTTTATTTCTTCATCACTTGCATCTTTAAATTGAATATCTTTTATTATTTTACCGTTCCCGTCTCTTATGATTCTAGAAAAATTTACAAAGTTAATTCTCCAATCTTTAAAATCTTTTAATTTAACCGTTGCCATTGTGATTTTTTTTCTAGACTTAATATGTTTATCCCGCAATTTTTTAATAGTTTCGGCACTCACAAAAGGATGATCTCCATACAAGACTATAATATTTTCTGCTTTATCTTTTAAGTAATCTTTCGTCAAGTTTACAGCATATCCTGTTCCGAGTAGTAAATCTTCATTTATATAATGGTATTGTCTATTGTTTTTACTAAGTTCATCCATTACCACCTCTTTTTTATATCCAACAACAATAACGGGTTTGTCGTCAATGCCCGATTCGTGGACAGATTCTAAAAGGTGTTTGATCATAGATTTACCGTTTACTTGCGCTAAAACTTTCGGCAAATCACCTCCCATTCTGATGCCTCTCCCGGCAGCTAAGATTATGATTTTAGTTTTCTCTCTATTTTGCATATCCGAGGATTATACACTAAGTTTCACATTTTTTGTTTTAAAATGGTCGGTATCTTTTTAAAATCCGCTATTAAAATTTCACGCATCGAACCATCATACAATGCCGCCGCCGGATGATAAAGAGGGAAGAAATACTTCGTGGAGATTCCTTTGAAAGATTTAATTAATAATTTTCCATGAACTTGAGATATTTGGAGCTCGGGGAAAAAATTATTCATTGCGTGACGACCGAGGAAGACTATAAGCTTGGGTGAAATTATTTTCAATTCTTCCAAAAGCCATTCTCGGCAAGATCTTTTTTCTTCCGGGAGGGGATCGCGATTATTCGGCGGGCGATATTTAACTATGTTGGTAATGTATACATCCTCCCTTTTTAAATTAATTTTTGAAAGCATTTCCGCTAGGAATTTTCCGGCGGCTCCGACAAAAGGCCGGCCTTGTTCATCTTCCGACCTTCCCGGCGCCTCGCCGACAAAAACAATCTCCGCATCTCCATTCCCATCTCCTGACACCGCTTGCGTTGCGGTCTTTTTAAGCTCGCACTGGCATTCTACGAACCACTTTTTATTTAGGTTTTCTAGTTCTTGCTGTTTAGTCATTTTTATAAATGTATCATAATTAATTATACGGCATTAGAACCCAGTGTTCAATCAGATAAAGGAGTTTTTATATTTATAGGAAATTGTTGACAAATATTAAATATCGGAACAATATAATGTCGGAGGCTTCTCAATGAGCAGAACAATTCTGGGGATTTTTATCGTGATCGTTGTGGCAGGGCTCGTTGCCTGGGCGGTCTCGGGTCACCCAATGTGATAATGGGTCGGGAGTCTCATACTCTCAAGAACGGCCAGACACACCGAAAGGAGGTAAGGTGTCTGGCCGTTTGAATTTATATTTGAAATTTATTTTTAAGAGGGCATTGTCACAAAATACAAAAAACCCAGCAGTGGATTTTGTATTTTGTGAACTAATTATATGAGATTGGAATCTTGCGTTTAATCAGATAAAGGGTTTTTGTAACATTTTAGAATTAAATAGTAGTTGCTTTAACTAAAAATATCTATCCAAAGGTGAATGTAAATGCTTTTAGACCTTCCCTCGGTATCTTTATTTTCAGAGTATGCCTGCCATAATCAGAATCTTCTATTACGGAATAAAGTGTTTCATCTTTTATGGTTATTTTTTTTACAAACACATCGTCTTTATAAATTTCCACCTCAACTCCTAGAGTAGACCCCGCAGTCATGTAAACATTCCTCGCTTCGTAATTAAAGATGATACTTGAAATATTTTTGTTTTCCGCGTATTCAGAAGTCAGATCCCATATGCCGTCAAGATAGAGCTTGTTGAAAGAAATTTCTTGTGGCAAGGAGAAGACTTGTTCGCCTGAAATACCAGCCCTCCCATTTTCTAGATATTCGTTTCTTGCTGATCCAAAATATACTTCTCCGCTTTTTACCTTGCCTGAGTCCACAGATATTACACCACTCGGTTTTGATATGTTTGAGGATACTGCCATATTCATGTTTAACCTATCTACACGCTCTCCGAGAGCTTTCTGTATCGCAACTTCTGTTTCTCTGTATTGACCCTCTCCCGCATGGTCGTAAACGATATATCCATCTATGTCTATCAGATATTTCCTAGGCCAGTATCGATTTTCATATGCATTCCATGTGGAAAAATCATTATCAAGTACCACAGGATATTCTATACCAAAGTCTTTTACGGCCTTCTCGACATTCTTCTGAATTTTTTCAAAAGAAAATTCTGGAGTATGCAGACCGATAATGACAAGCCCTTCGTCTTCATACTTTTTATGCCACTCATTTAGATAGGGAATAGTACGCTGACAATTAATACAGCTATACGTCCAGATATCTAATAACACAACTTTCTTACCCTTAAATTCGCTTATGGTTATAGGTAGGTTGTTAGTATTTATAAAGCCATCGGGGGTACTAATGTCGGGCGCCATGATGAATTTCCCCCTTTTCTCTTCAATACCCATGAAGGTATCTTTTTTTAGATTAGCCTTGTCTGCAATTTCAGCACTTTCATCTATCTCTTTTTTTTCATTTTTATCCAACAATTTCTGTTCAATTTTTGTGACATCTAAAAATCCTGCATCAAGCAGACTAATTTGAAGTTTTTTGTCATATCCGGAAATAATGGCTATTGCGACCATTATAAAAATAACACCAAATATTTTCTTGAACCAGCCGTTGGGGTCTGAGACTTTTCCTACTTTTGTCATGATACGTTCACCTATAAGGGCGATAATGATAAGGGCAAGCGACAAGCCTAAAACATAAGTAAAAAGATAGACAATTCCCAAGAAAAACGATACCGGTAAGACTGTAGCCAGTATGACAAAGTATGTTGGACTACAGGCGGAAAAAATAGGTCCAAGTGATGCCCCAATTATCACATCTCCCCAAATACTATTTTTTTGATATCCCGTTGTTAAAACTTTATTTGACTTAAGACTTAAAGTATTTGCGAAAGAAAAATTTTCCCATATGTTAGGGAAGAGCATGGTTAAACCAAATAAGAAAATAATGCTACCCGAAATCCACTTCCAGAAATCTTCTGGAATATCAATCAATAACGAACTTGCCTTGAGAAGAAGTGTGAACAGTATAATGGAAATTCCAAGTGATAGAACGACCACAAAAAGCCTTTTCCTGTTTAGGGTAGGGTCTGTGATAGAGTGTCCGACGATTACTGGCAGAAGTGGTAAAATACATGGCGCGAGTATCGTCAAAACCCCGGCGATAAATGAGATGAACAGTAGCAACATGTTATTTTATTTCAGCTACAAGTGTAGAAAGAGTTGGGCTTCCACTCCACTTTTTAATTTGGTTTCCATCTTTATCAACTTGCACAAATGTGTGCTGATAAGTAACGCTGTACTTTTGTTTGAGTGCAGTTGAGTCGTCATAATTTACATCGAGAATTGTAAGATCTGAAGGAATTTTTGATAAGTTAGCTTTTATATCTGTATCTACTGCCCTACATGTCGGACACCAACTTGCTCTAAAAAACAAGACTACGTCGTGACTAGCAGAAGCTAGTGCAACTTTTTCCGGTGCGTACACTTCGTATGAACCCGCTTTCATCATAACGTCGGTTTTAGTAGCACCATCTTTATCCGTTACTTCTTTTTCTTCCATTGCTTTTTTCTCCATCATCGCCTTTTCTTCAGCCATCTTTTTGTCTTCCATAGCTTTCTGTTCTATTTGCTCCTTAGCCACCATTGCATCCTTTTTTGTATTCTTTGATGCATAAATTCCTCCCACTACGACAACAAGTATGATAATTCCAGCAACAACTCCAATATTTTTATTCATATAATTTTTTATTAAACCCACGCCAAAGCGGGGCAAGCTAGTAATACAAAGAAGTATATAAGACAAAAAAACTAATGTAAAGTATACTTTACATTAAAGATGTGGATAAGTATTTTAAAGATTTTTATCACTCCAAATACGAGTACCGATTTTAATAATTATCATCCCTATTAAGGCAATAACTAGCCAAGGATCTACCGAGTGAGAATAACCTTGAATGATAATACCCAACATAAGTATAGTTGACCCCGCAAGAAATGCATTTCGCCCAGCAAGAGTGCGATGTAGGCTGTCTCGTTCATCAAATATTTTTTCTCTTAAAATAAAACTTGCAAAAATTCCAAAGATAACTAGAGCAAAGGCAAGCATTACCAACACAATCATATCTGGCATCCAAAAATGAAATGGATTTAGAAGTAAAATAGCGATAATGATAAGACAAATAGTTACTATTGTTTCTTTAATATTATTTTTCATGGTTCAATTTTATTACCATGACCTCTTCGAGCCTGAGCCTCAGAGCCGAAGGCCTGAGTTCTTATCGAAGGGTCATAAACTATTTTAAATATTTTTTCAACTGGCATTTTGAAAAATAGAGCGATCTTAAGTGCTAATAAAACTGAGGGTGTGTAATTACCTTTCTCTAATGCGATGATGGTTTGACGGCTGACGTTAACATTACAAGCAAGATCTTCTTGAGTTACCCCGGAATGTGAACGCAATGATTCAACTTCATTTTTTATGTATTCTCGCATTATGCCCATTATACACACCAAACACCTTATGTAAAGTTGTCTTTACTATGGTGAGCTAATTATACGGAATTGGAACCTTGTATTCAACCAAATAAAGGGTTTTTCTTTTGTCTAAGGAATTTAGACTATTTTGTGGTAAAATATTGCCATGCGACAGTTTAAACATTTTATATTTTCCCTTTTTGCTTTAGGATTTCTATTTGTCGTATTTACACCTATTGCTGTTAAGGCCCAAGAGTTAATTCAAGATAAAACTGAGGTAGTAAAAGCAGAAGTAATAGAAGTATTAAGCCAGACAGAAGAGGCTATACTAGATACTGGCATAGAAAGCATATCCCAAACTATTAAAATAAAAATACTAGAGGATGATCAAAGCAGTGAAGTGGTGACAATTGAAAAAGTTTTAGGAGGAATAGCTCGTAATTCTTCTAAGTTTATTAATATAAAAGATCATTCTTTGGAGCTTTTTGGGCTCTGTAAGAATTGTGTAGCATAATTTATGATTACATCTTACATTTATGCATTGTTAGGAGTTGTTGTGGTAAATGTGGTTTCTTTGATTGGGGTTTTCACTCTTTCTATAAAAGAAGAAACTATGCGGAAGTATATTTTCTTACTTGTGAGTTTGGCAGTAGGAGCACTTTTAGGAGATGCATTTATTCACTTAATCCCAGAAGCATTTGAAA
>Ga0209541_10003103_pt1 | contig 30874 bp, 28 predicted proteins | sample RifCSPlowO2_01_FD_184027 | JGI IMG/M metagenome (GOLD analysis project Ga0209541, IMG submission 184027) | Groundwater microbial communities from Rifle, Colorado - Rifle CSP2_plank lowO2_0.1 (SPAdes) (version 2) | ecosystem: Environmental > Aquatic > Deep subsurface > Groundwater | place... | reverse complement strand
AAACCAGAGAAATCATTAATTTTGCAAAGAATACTTATCTGACCTTAATTTGTTACATGCTCAAGCTCTTTGACATTGCTAAAACAAACTAATTGGAGTTTTGTACCAGACTAGAATTTATTCATTATTTTCTACCCGATCAAATCGGAGTTGACAAAATTTTTTCAAAGAACTATCTTATATTTGCTATGAGAAGCGTCTTTTATCATTTAATTTCAAAAGTCTTACCCGCTCAGACAGCTTTTGCTCACTGCGATGTTCCTTGCGGAATTTATGATCCAAAGCCGGCACAGATTGCAGCAGCGATAGTTTTAAAGATGGTTGAGAAAATCGGGGAATTAGATTCTTCGGTTTCGTCTCAGAATGACACTTCGCGAGAGAATAGTCTGATCAGGATGGTTTGGACAAAAGAAGAACATGCAAGAAAATGCAAGGAAGAACTTCTTATACTTTGGACTGATTATTTTAAATCCGAACACATTTCGTTATTCCCAAATCTTCATGAAACTTTTTGGAAAGCTGCAAAACTTTGCTCCAAAAATAAGCAAAACGTAGACCTTAAATCTGCAGAAGAACTAGTAAGAGCAGTAGATGAAATAGCAGAAATATTTAAAAAAACACAATCCGCGTCAAACGCGGCTAAGGCTTCAAAATAGTGAGTTTTGATATCTTCGATTTTCTACCTCTTTTAAAATTCCGGATAGAAGAAAATAGCATGAGTCCATTTCTAAAAGAGGGAGACAATGTTCTTGTATGGAGGTTTGCAAAACCCAAAATTGGCGATGTGATTGTCTTTAAAGTCAATGACAAACATTATGTAAAACGTATCGAAAAAATAAAAGGAGATCAGTATTTTGTGCTGGGAGACAATAAAAAGGAAAGTATTGATAGTAAAAAATTCGGTTGGATAGATAAAAAAGATATAATTGGAAAGGTCATTTACAAGATTTAAGATTTATGAATTAAGATTTAGGAATGCTTGAACTGATCTTATTATTAATAATTATATTTTTACTGTTCGTTTTATCGATGGTTTGGCCGCCGAATAGTCCTTGGGCGCCGTGGTGGAGGACAAATAGAAAAACGGCACGGGCAATCTGCAGATTAGCAGAAATCTATGAAAAAGATATAGTCTATGATTTGGGATGTGGAGACGGAACTTTTATTATCACTGCGGCAAAAGAATTTGGCGCAAAAGCAATAGGAATAGAAATTGAGCCGAGCCGTTTTTTAATTTCAAAAATCCGAATTATCTTCAATGGGCTATCCTCAAAAGTTATTGTAAAAAGAGAAAACTTTTTCAATACAAATTTATCAGATGCAACAGTTGTTGTAGTTTATCTTATCCCAAAAACTCTTGAAAAACTTTTACCAAAATTTAAAAAAGAACTTAAAAAAGGAACAAAAATCGTGAGTTATCGGTATGAGGTTAATTTAAAACCTGAGGAAGAAGACAAGAAAAATAGTTTATATCTTTATATTATTTAAGTCGTAATAGGAACCAACGTAGCTTATCACCAGCTTTATACATTTTATATAGAATTGGATTAATTATTAAATCATAACTTCCGATGAATTCTACCAGTTCTGCTCCGTATCCTTGCTTGAATCTATGGAAACCGTACCAGGGATCTTTGGGATCCGGATTTGGCCCAAGCGCTCCCCACATGTCAAATTTTTTAAGCCCCAGTTTTTTCCCAAATTTTATCGCTTCCCACATTATAAGATTTGATGCCATAGTTTCCCGATGTTGGTCGCTTGATGCGCCATAGGGATAATAGAGAGTATCTTTGAAAGTAAACAAAACCCAGTCTACTAGAACTTCATTTTTATACTTTGCGAGAAGCAAGTGCGCCGTCAGCCGATTTGAATCATGAAGTAGGAATTTTGAATCATGATTTTTTTTATTCTTAATTCGTAATTCTTGATTCTTAATTCCAAGCTCTTGCCACATGAGCTTGTGATAGTTTTGTGTGTGGGCGTAAAATTTTTGTCGTTTGGTAGTTTCACTAGTCAATTTAAGGTAAGTCTCAAAAGCTTTATCGGAATTATCTTCCAAAACCTTGACACCGTGTTTTTGGGCAACTTTTATGTTGTATCTTGTTTTTGGATGCATACCTTTCAAAAGCTCATCTTCGCTTTTTGTAAGGTCAAGAACAAAAGTGTATTTGGTAAAAAGAGGATGGAAAGAATGCCGAAGGCCTAAATTTTCCAAGGTCCACCTCCGAGGAGTCCATCCCCGCTTCGCCAAGGCTTCGCGGGGCGAGTCGGCCACCTCGGAGGTGAGTGCGGGCACATTTGGTTCAAGCTGGATAAAGATACATTTATTTTCTTTCCCGATGTTTTTAAGTTCTTCAATAAGTTTTTCGTCTGGTAAGTTTCCTTTTGGCAGATAACCAATGTTCCACGGCGTGCGAGGGATTTTATGAATTGTGAGTTGAAAATTATCATTTCTTATTACTTTTATCCCGGTTTTCTCTCTAAACTGCCCCCATTCAAAAGACTGAAGAGGATGGTTAACATGTTTATTAAAATCTTTTGGATTCATATAAACTCAAGTGAATCTTTCTCCAAAAACCGGAAGATTTTTGGAAAGAACTTTTTCCGGAAGTTCTAAGACAAATCTCGAAACAATATTTGAAGTTCTCTGCCCAAAAAAAAGTCTTTTTCTTGAGTAAGTTAAAAATAATTTTTCTTTGGCCCGAGTCATGCCAACATAGCAAAGCCGTCTTTCTTCCTCTAGTTCATTTTTGTCCATAAGACTTCTTGAATGAGGAAAAAGACCTTCTTCCATCCCCACCATAAAAACGACAGGAAACTCAAGCCCTTTTGCGCCGTGAAGCGTCATAAGATTTGTTGCATCTTTTCTCTCTCCGTTTTTTGGATGGTCAGGTATGTATTCCTGTTCAACCAATGCAGCATTTTCTAAAAACTCAATAAGATTTGGAAATTCTATAGCAACCGATCTTAACTCTTTAATATTTTCAAGTCTTGCCCTATCTTCCTCGTCCTTTTCATCATATAAAGAGAGATAGCTTGTTCTGCTCAAAATTTTATCAAGAATTTCAAGAGTCGGTATTGTTTCGATCTCTAGCTCTTTAAAATTTTCCACAAATTCAAGAAACTTACTTAATCTTCCCTTGCCTAATTTTTCTATCCTTTTGTAGGAAACAGTGTCTTTTGGATTTGCAATAAGTCGCAAGTATGCTAAAACATCTTTTATTTCGCGTCTTTCATAAAACCTTGTCCCGCCGATTAAAACATAAGAAATTCCTTGATGCAAAAACACTTCTTCAATTGCTCTGGACTGGGCATTGGTTCTGTAAAGAACTGCAAAATCGGAATAAGAAAGACTAGGATTTTTAGATTTTAGCTCAACAATTCTATTTATTATAAATTCTCCCTCGTCGTGTTCGTTTCGTGATTCATACAAAGTTATATCTTCCCCTTTTGGATTTGCTGTCCAGAGGTCAAGTACAGGGTGAGATGTGTTTTTGGAAATAACAGAAGATGCCCCGTCAAGAATTTTTTGGGTTGAGCGGTAATTTTGGGAAAGAGAAAATGTCTCAACATTTTTTCCACCAGAGGCGGATCGTCCTTTGGACGAAAAATCCTCTTTAAATTTTGAGAGATTCTGAAAATCCGCACCACGCCATGAATAAATGCTTTGAGAAAAATCTCCAACCACGCAAATATTTGGAGATTTATCAGTGTTTATGCCTGCCAGCATTTTTGTCAGCGTATACTGCGCATGGTTTGTGTCTTGGTATTCATCAACTAATATATATTTGAATTTGTCTTGATATTTTCCAAGGACATCTGGATTTTTATCGAAAAGTTCTATGGTTCTTAAAATTAAATCATCAAAATCCAAAGCATCATTTTCCAAAAGCAATTTTTGATAAATGGGATAAATGCGAGCGGCTGTTTCCTGAAAATATCCTTTGGCATAATTTAAATATTCAGATGCTGTTATCAGCTGATTTTTTGCCTGCGATATTGTTGTTAAAATCGATGAGGGTTTAAAATCTTTAATTGAAATATCTAATATTTTCATTGCCTGTTTTACCCCCTCGACTTGATCCTGATCATCATAAATAACGAAATTGCGGGATATTCCAATATACTTTCCGTCAATTCTTAGGATTTTTGCACAGAGTGAATGAAAAGTTCCTATGGTTACCTGATGTGCATGCAAATGTTTTCCCAAAAGTCGATAAATTCGTTCACGCATTTCGTTGGCAGCTTTATTAGTAAAAGTAGTTAAGAGAATATTGGTTGGATCAACACCAAGAATATTTATTAAATATATAACTTTATAAGTTAATACTCTTGTTTTGCCAGATCCGGCTCCTGCTAAAATAATTGTAGGCCCGTCGGTTTTGATAACTACTTTTTTTTGATCGGGGTTTAAGTCCTTGAGAAAGTCTTTGTCCATAATCTATAATAGAGGAACTCAAGTTATTGTATCATAGCCGAATGTATGAAAAAACTTTTCTTAATAGCTAACTGGAAGTCAAATAAAACCATCGAGGAGGCAGAACAGTGGTTTCATGATTTTGCCGAGAAACTAAAATCCGATAGCTCCAATATCGAGAATAAGGAAATAATTGTTTGTCCCTCCTTCACTCTTCTTGAGCACTCTTATTATTGTTCGGCTAACTTAAAACTCCCAATAAAACTTGGCGCGCAAAATATTTCACCTTTTGATAATGGAGCTTATACTGGAGAGGTTTTCGGCTCGCAAATAAAAGAATTTGCGCAATATGTGATTATCGGACATTCGGAAAGAAGACAAAATCTGTTCGAAAACAATGAGATGCTCAAGCCTAAAGTTTTAATGGCAAAAAAATATAATTTAATGCCAATTTTTTGTATTCAAAACGAAGAAACAGAAGTTCCCGCAGAGATCAATATTATAGCCTATGAGCCTCCGACTGCCATTGGAACGGGTAATCCCGATACACCGGAAAATGCGCAAAGGGTGGGAAAGATTATTAAAGAAAGAACAGGCGTTGCGAACGTTCTTTATGGGGGAAGTGTCACATCTTCTAATGTAAAAACGTTTACCAATATGCCAAGTATCGATGGGCTTCTGGTTGGCGGGGCAAGTCTTGATCCCTTAGAGTTTCTTGCCATAATTAAGAATGCATAAGAAAGAAAAGTTTAAAAAAATTGCCCTAATTATTTTAAGTTTAATAATTCTTTTTTTTGTCGGAAAAGCCGCTCTAAAAATCGCAAGACTTTCGCCGTTTTTGTTTCAGCTTATTTTTAACAGAGATATAAATCTTAAGACAAGCGATGATCATGTAAATGTTCTTCTTTTAGGAATTGGAGGAAAAAATCACCAAGGTCCAAATCTTACCGATACAGTAATTTTTACAAGCCTTTCTACAAAAGGAGATAAGGTAACGCTGGTTTCTATTCCGCGGGACTTATGGGTGCCGGATTTGGACGCAAAGATTAATACGGCATATTCTACCGGCGAAAGCAAAAGACCGGGCGGAGGTCTTGTACTTTCAAAAGCTGTAGTTAGAAAAATAGTTAATCAGCCGATTGATTACGTTCTAAGAATTGACTTTGACGGTTTTGTTAAGGCAGTAGATTTAATAGGCGGTCTTGATATAAATGTTGAGAGAACTTTTGACGACTTGCAATATCCGATCGATGGTAAAGAAGAGGACCCTTGCGGATATAGCGATGAAGAGCTTGCGGAATTGGCAACCTCATCATCTCAGCTTGAAGCTTTTCCTTGTAGATATACTCATGTACGCTTTGATAAAGGAAAGCAGAAGATGGATGGAAAAACTGCTCTTCGGTTTGTAAGATCCCGCCACGCTCAGGGAGCCGAAGGTTCGGATTTTGCAAGAAGCAAAAGACAGGAAAAAATAATTAAAGCGTTTAAAGATAAAATATTTTCTCTTGCGACGCTTGCAAATCCTGCAAAAGTAGTAAGTCTTTACGATATTTTAAAGGGGAGCATAGATACCGATATAAAAGATGATGAGTTTGATGATTTTATAAGACTTGCCGGAAAGATGAAGACAGCACAAACAGAAAACGCAGTATTAGATACAGGAAATGAAGAGGTAAAACGCCCGGGACTTTTAATAAATCCTGTATCGGGAGAAGAATACAATTTTGAATGGGTACTTATACCAAGAGTCGGAAATGGCAATTTTTTAGAAATTCAAAAGTATATTGATTGCGAGATTAACACCGGAAATTGCCCTATTTCGGAAAAGTAATTTTATAAATTTTTGTTTTCCCATTTTTGTAAATCTCCTTTCCTATTTTTGAAAACTTCTGCTCATCTAAATTTGGATATTTTTGATACTCCAGATCTCCAATAAATACATACTCAATTTTATATTTATCAATTAATTTCTTGGCGATATTTATGTCGGAGCTCTCATATAGCATTTGTACTTGCGGAATTCTTGGAGCCGGAATATCATATGTCCCTCTCCATAGCCATTCATGAACCGTCCATCCTAAAACAGTCGGAAGTCCGGTATTTGCAGAGACTCTGGCAAAATCGGTATAGGAATCTCCTTGCGCCTCAAGAATTACCGGCTGCCCTTTTATATTTTTATTAATCCAGGCAATTGCATCATAATCTGTGGGATAAAGATTTTTTAAATATTTCGTTCCGTCCATTCCCAATTGTACTTTAAGGCCGCCGTAAAAAGAGTTGATTGCAAAATATGGATAGATGAATACTAAAAATAATCCAATAATACCAAGCCCGATTAGAATCGAGAATTTCCAATTTCTCATTTTTAATTTCCAATGAGAAATAAGGCACATTATAATGTAAGCTGAAGCGATCGAGAGCATAATAAATGATTGATAAACTAACTTAAACATTGTATTCGCTCTATAGTGGGCTGGATATATATCCTTAACGTAAATTAACTCAGGGATAATAATCAGAATAGTAGATAAGACAATAAGAAGTAAGACAAAAATATCAGATATTTCTAAATTTCTAATTTCTAATTTCCAATTTCTAAATAAATACCAACCACCAAAACCCAAGATCTTTTTCTTTTTGGCGATCATCAAAAAGAATGATATTGCCCAGAAATAGAAAAATCCATAAAGTATAAATATTTGCCACCATGGTGATTTTTGACAGTGCGCCTGCTCAAAAATAAAAGGTCCAAGTTTTTGTGCTTTTACCAAAAAATCAGGCGGACAGATTAACCCGATTCCCGAAACGAATGGTTTGAAAAAATGATTAAAGGGGTAAGAGAAAATAATACTACCAATAAATACCAATACTACCAATAACCCAATAGTTGAATATCTATACTGCCGTTGCCATCCCAAGAAACAAATGACGAATCCAGTCAATAGAAAATATATAAATCCATCCCATGCATTTGTCATGTACATTACTGCTAGCAAGAATGCTAGCAGTAAAATTTCAAATTCAAAATTCCAAGCTCCAAATAATCTCCAATTACCTAAATTCAAAACTTTAGAATTTTTAATATTTTTATTTTTTGAATTTATTTGTGATTTGTGACCTGCCTTGCCGGCAGGCAGGTTTGTGATTTGTGATTTGGTAATGAATGACAATAGTAGTGCTATTGTCAAAAGAACTATTGGTATATCTAAAACGTGACCATGGAGATCCGAGACTACAAAAGAATATAAAGGGAATTCATGAATGGTATTGTGAATAAATCGGGTTGCGTTTGGGTACCAATAACTATTCGGAAATGTTGAGAACGAGAATGGTAAATGCCAAAAAGGAACTGGATTATCTCCTACATAGTTTTTAAAAAATGAATAGATTGTCTGAAGATTTCCTGAGAGAGAAACAAGAAAGGCAGTCAGTAGTCCCCCAGTAATCGAAAACCACCTCAGAGGAGTCGTCAAGCGCCACCTCTGAGGTGACCGAATGGGCTCCTCAGAGGTGAGTATTGAAATGAGATTCGCGCCAATAGAAAAAGAGCCCACAAAAGTGAATGCAAAAATTGATGCAATCATTAAATTGAAAGTGATATTTGAAGGAATATTAGAAAGTTTTGTTAAAACTGCTGTTGTTAAATGACCGAAATAATAATAATTTATTGGCAGTGGTGTAAACCATATGTCTTTGGGAGGGAAAAATTCACTTCTTAGAATAGAATTTAAAATTCCAAAGTCCATGTACTTTTCAAGTCCATGGATATCCGGCTGAAAAGACCGAATATAAGACCAGAAAAGAAAAGCGATAATAAATATAATTTCCTCCAAAAGAAAAACCGGCCAGTTTTTTTTCAATATCATTAAAAACTTTTTCAGTCCGTCATTTTTCTTTCTAATAATAAATGCAAAGTTTAAAATTCCGAAGAAAATCAATACCAATGCGGAAGTTAAAAATGAAAAAGGAGCAAGATGAAGAATTCCTGATAAGAAAACAGTATAAGAAACAACCGCAATCCCCAGAATTTTTGAAAATATATATCCTTTATCAAGAAAGTTAGAAAATATCCTAAATGCAAGCGGCAGAAAAATCACACCAAGAATAAAGAGTATAGCCCACCATTGTAAAATATATATATGTTCAGAAAACATGTTTTTATAAAACACGCATCTATTGGAGCATCTTTGAAAGATGCGTGATTGCGATAAGATTATCGTTGATAATTTTTTCCGTATTATTATTCAGCCAAAAGAACCTAGTTTTTTTATTTTTCTTATTTAAAAATTTAAGAAGTGACAGGTCGTCGTCGACATAACGGTCGATCTTTAGTTTTGTTATTACCTCATGTTTGAAAAGATGCGGTTGCTTATTTTCAAAATTAAAAAACATGGCGTCAAAGATCTCGTTAAATCCGTGCCTCTTTATAAGTGCTTCTGTAGAATTTTTTAGAAAACCGAAACGACCCGAAATAAGATAATATTTATTTGTACTCGTTGATGCTAGGTTTTTAACATAATTTATATTTCGAGTGATAACTGGGCGAAAAAGTGGGTGATGACTGAATAATCGAATAATTTGTTCGGCTCTTGATGGAATACGGTACTTCAGTAATCCATCTGGTTTTCCTTTGTAGAACCATTCAATAATTTTCCCCGGAACAAAAGGGGGCGTATTTATAAATATCTTATCTAAATCAAAACCAACGTTCATAGCAAAAATATTTGATTGATAACTATTATATAATAAGCAAGTAGAAAATTAAATCTAAACAATGAGCAAACGTAAGCAAAAATTATTAATAGTTACAGACTATTTTTATCCGCACTGGACAGGTTACGCAAAGTCCTTATATTATCTTATTCAGTCAATAAGTAAATATTATAGCATTTCTATTCTCACAGTTAGATATAATAAAAGTCTTAAAAAACATGAGCGAATTTTTTCTTCAGAAATTATACGAGAAGATTACTTATTTTCCCTAAGTCGCTCTAAATATTCTATTCAATTATTATTTAAATTTTTATTTCTTGTAATACGTTGCGATGTTGTTTTTATCAACTCACCATGCACAAATATTTTACCCTTATCTCTAATAGCTAAAACATTTGGTAAAAAGTTTTATATATTTCATCAAGGAGACCTTATTCTTCCCAAAACAATTTTTAACAAAATTATCGAAAAAGTTTTTGATGCATCATCGTATATCTCGTTCTTGCTAGCAGATAAACTTAGCAGCTATACAAAGGACTATGCTTCGTATTCCAGATTGCTAAGACACTTTATGTATAAATTTTCCCCCCTTCTTCTTCCTATTGACCCACTTTACTTTAAAAGAAAACAGCAATCTAACAGATTGGTAAATAAGAAGAATAAAATATTATTTGGCTTTGCGGGGAGGTTTGTGGAGGAGAAAGGATTTGATGTTCTTTTTTCGGCAATACCACTTATTAAAAAGAAAATTTCCAATGCGCATTATTATTTTGCAGGTGAAACTAATATGGGATATGAAGATTTTTATAAAAAGAATTTATCATTATTGAATAATGTTAGAAAAGAAATAACATTTTTAGGTCTTTTAGACGATAAAAGGCTTAAGGCGTTTTACGAAAAAATAGATTTTATAATCATACCTTCCAGATCTGACTGTTTCAATCTTATACAAGCTGAAGCAATGTTATGCGGAACTCCTTCAATTGTTTCTAATATTCCGGGATTGCGGGTATTAGTGAAAGAGACGGGATTTGGTGTTTTATTCGAAAAAGAAAATCCGCAAGACCTTGCAAAAAAAATTATTGATGCTGTTGGGAAAAGGAATGCAATTATTATAAAGTATAAAAAGGTTAAAAGCGTTTTAAATAATACAGCAAATGTTAAAAAAATTAGAGAATTTATTGAAAAGTGAAATCGATCCAGTTTTTGCAAAAAGAGCTGAATTTATTTTTGAGGAAGTAGAGAAAATAAAGACTCAGAAAATTTTAGATGCCGGATGTGGTCGAGGATTTTATGTAAAAGCTCTAACATTGTACCCCTTTATTCAAGAAATACATGGAATTGATATAAACCCCCAATATATTAACAAAGCAAAAACTATATGCAAAGATAGAAGGGTAAATATAAAGAAGTCTAGTATCTATAGTACGGGCTACAAAAACAACTATTTTGATTTCATCATTTGTTCTGAGGTATTAGAGCACCTTCATAATGATGGAAAGGCTCTCATAGAATTGAAGAGAATTCTTAAACCAGGTGGTATAGTCGTTATTACAGTACCAAATTACAAGTTCCCTTTCTTGTGGGATCCTTTAAACTGGATTCTTATGCGGTTTTTTCACACGCATATACCTAAAAATATATGGTGGCTTGCAGGGATATGGGCTGATCACGAAAGGCTTTACGATATCTCGGACTTAGTTAAAAAAATACAAAACACCGGTCTTACGGTCATAAAAAAACAATCTATTATTAGTTTTTCCTGGCCGTTTTCACATTTTATTCTTTACGGAACCGGTAAAAATATTGTTGAACGACTTAATATGAAAACTTTTAGCCGATTTGAATTTAAAAAAAATTACTTCAAAATGCTTTTAGCAAAAATATTCTCACTTCCATCAAAACTGCAAATTGGAAAATCAGCGGTTGATATTGTTATTGTAGCAAGAAAAGACTAGGGAACGGTCTTCTTGAATACGATTACTTTTGGGTGGTCATAGACGGTGAATGTCTCATCGGCGTTGTCATCAATGATTTCAATGTCTAAAATAGTTGGTCTTGAAGTAAACTCTGCTACCTTTTTAAATTCTAATTTATCTGCAAATAGGTCTTCATAATACTTTATTGTTTTTGGATATTTTTCTGGAAGTCTTGGAACTGAACCATAAGCTCTATTACTGCTAAGAATCAGATAATTAATTTTTTTAAATTTTTCATCTAATATTCCCCATTTTTCATCGGAGTCTTCAGCAAACATAGGTAATTCCTCAAATTTATAAAGCGCAGAATCCCTTTTAGCATCAAGGGGGAGTGGAAGACCATCATCCCAATGCTCAACGCCCAAGCGTGATCCTTTCGAGACATTTTCATAAATCCATTCCGAGGCTTGAACTCGGGAGTGCGGCCTGGTATAAATAGAAAAAAAAGCAATTGGCCAAACAAGAAAGACAGCAAATAGCAAGCAGTAAATAGCAGATAGCCAGATTTTCGGAATTTTTGTTGATCCTAATTTTAGGATTTCTTCGAGAAAGTATCCCGACATTAAGGCTAGTAAAGGATATATGGTTATAAAATACCTTACGGGTTTGGCAAATTGAAGTCCTTGATAGGTAAATATTGCAAGAGTGGCAAAAACTAATGCAATAAGTATAATAATTTTATTATCAAGACTTCGAAAATTTCTTTTTATTTTTTTTAGAATTACGGACACCACAAAAAATATGCTTAATAAGGAAATTATTCCCAGCGGTAATCCTAATCCCCATAGGATCATATGTTTTAAAGGATAGATTATGGGAATCGTGTTGTTCCATTGGACCGCAGGAGGGAAAGAGCTGCCGGGTTGTCCCAAGTTATTCAGCTCTTCTAAATTTTGAATAAATTTAGGATTTAAAGATATATCAAAAAAGGTTGGACCCCCAAATGCATAAGGCTGAAAAATCCTAAAAGCCAAAAAAGTGCCCAGGACAAAGAATAAAATGGAAGGTAAAATTTTTATCTTCTGTTTTACTAAAAGTGACAAAAAAATTATTGCTAAAACTGATCCAAAAGTCACAGCATTTATTTTGGAAGCCATAGCCAGTCCAAAAGCGATTCCGCACAGAAGCGACCAAATGACATTTTTTGAATAAAGTTGATTAATTAATAGATATAAGCTTAATATTAGAAAAAAATTTAGAAAAATGTCAGTGGTATAAAAATGAGAAAGCTGTATTGGTAAAACACTGATAGAATACAGAAAAGATGAGAATAACCCTACCTTAAAAGAAAAAACTTTTTTACCAATCAAAAATATTAATAAAATAGTTAGGACATCAAAAAATCCAGAAAGTGTTCGGCCAAAAAGAGTCAGGTTATTATAATCTGCAAAATTAAAAATTTGAGAAAGAAATTTGGTAAGGAATATTGGGAATGTCCCATAAACAAAAAAAGAAAAATTCTGATTGTGGGGATTTAAGGGAGAAGTAGCAGTTGAAAAATACCCAGCTAAATTTTTTGGCCATTCCAGTGCTCCTGTAACCATTGTCAAAAAACGTTCATCCGGGTGTAGATGGTGGCCTTGGTCCCAGTTAAGACCATAAAACCTAAAAAATGCTCCAAAGAGAATAATTAACAATAATAGAATTTTATTTATATTAATTTTCAAAAAATTTTTCATAGTCTGCTTTTGAATGAGACTCCACTTTCTTAAAAACTCTTATCACAGGATGGTCGAAAACACTCCATGTTTCCTCAGCTTTCTCATCGGGAAATTCAACCGAAATTCCTAAATATCTTAAAGAAGGATATGAATGAAATTCCTTGACTTGTTTAAATCCCAACTCTCCCCTAAACAGCTTATCATAAAGATTTGCTGTTTTAGGAAACAATTTTGGTAATCTTTGGTGGTTCATAAAAACGCGTCTGCTTTGAACTAAAAAATAATCAGTCTCTTCAAGTCCAGTTGCTATTTTTGATCTTGTTTCGGTATCCTCTTCTAAATTATAAAAGTCAAAACCTACTCTTTTAAAATTCCCTTTTAAAGGAATATCAATCATATTACCACTTTCAATTAGAATGGTTGAGTTTTCCGGAAAGTTTCTTTCAATCCAATTAGAGGCAGTAATCCGTACATCAGGATGTAAATAAATAGAAAAGAATGCGGCTGTCCATAATAAAGTGGTAACCAGTAAAGCAATAGTAAGGAGATTTGATATAGAACGGTTTCTGGCATAGAGTCTGTCAAGGAAGAAGGCTGCAAATATGGCAAAAAAGGGAAATGTTGGGGCAATAAACCTAGTCCATTTTGCAAAAAGAAAAGCATTCGGGATAAATAGAGATAAAAATGCGACCCCAACTATAATAGGTTCGGCTTTTGGTTTTTTAATAATACTTAGGACTATGAAAATAAATCCGAGAACCGAGAATATAAGAAGAATTGGCCCCAGAGCGTAGGGCAAAATTTTTTCTATCTGAAATAGAACTGGAGTAGTATCAATGAATTGTCTTGTATAAAAAACCGGAATTTTTCCTACAGCAAGTCCCCCTTCGTATTCCAAATTGCTTCGGAAAGCAGGAAAGTCCAGGAAAACATAAGGCGCAACAACGGCAAAAGTAGCAATAGTTATAGCAAAGCTTGCAATAATAAACAAAATTAAGTGAAAAGGCTTTCTAAAAAACTTAACAATAATTCCCGCAAGTATCGGGAGTAAAAAAACAACAGAGCTTACTTTTACGCCTAAAGCAAAACCTAAGAATACAGAAGCTAATACCAGAAATAAGACTCTGCCCTGTTTAAGAAATTTTATAATGGAAAGTAAAGATCCAAATAAGAAAAAGGTTAGAGCGGATTCCGGAGTGGCAAAGTGAGCCTGTTGGATAAGTCCCGGAGTAAGTATAACCAATAAAGCCGCAAGATAAGAAAAACGCCTTTCCATAAAAGACCTGCAGATTTTATAAACAATAATTATGGTTAAAGAAGAAAATAATGCCGAATAAAACCTTCCAAGAATAAATGGATCTGGGACTAAAAATCCAATCCTTCGACAAAGCTCAGGACAAGAATTAAGACTCGAGGAAAAAATTTTTAACAATTCTTGAGTAAAATAGATTAAATAAATCGTTACTGTTCCGTAAGAAAAAAAATGCGGATGCATTTGGTGCGGGAAAGAGAGTTGCGAGACAGAGGCAGCGATATGATATTCATCCGGATGAGAGTAAATCCCCCCACCCCAGTCAAGTTTGTAAAAGCGGAGAAAAGATCCTACAAACAGGATAAATATAATAAACAAGAATAGAAATTGCTTCATTTAAATGAGATAAAGAATGGAGATTGCCATTAATCCCCAGCCAATGATTATCAATAAAAGCGGTATGTCTTGAGTGATAAGCTTTTCTGGTGCTTCTGCGCCCTTTTTACCATAGACAATCTGACCATAGCGCATGATTCCCAAGAGAACAAAAGGAAAAGTAAGAATGAGCCATTTTCGCTGAAGAGCTATTGGAAAAGCGAATCTCAAAAATTCCTGAGTATAAGAATTGAAAACCGGCGGTTCTTCAAAGAATACAAACAATGCGTAGCTTAAGACAGTCGCAGTGGCAAAAGTAGTTGTATAAAAATCAAGAAGACGCTCTTGGTAATGAAGAAGCGTAGATCTGGTACTTACTCCCGTTCTAAAAAATTCTGAGTGCCGTTTTGAAGAAGCAATAAATAAAGAGAGAAAGACAACAGTAAGAATTAACCAGATAGGTATGTGTAGTCCAGTCAATACCTCGCCGGCAAATACTCTAAGTGTAAAGGAAAGAGCAATAGTGAGAATATCAAGGGAGACAAACTTCTTAAGCCGGAAGCTATATGCTATATGAAGTAAAAGAAAAAGAAAAGCAATAATAAAGAAGGGCAGCGATAGACTATACGCTATTGCAAATCCTAAAAAAGAAAGAATTATTATTGCAAATAATGCAGTTATTTTTGTTACTCTTCCTGAAGGTATTGGCCTGTGTTTTTTTACAGGATGTCTCTTATCGTAAGGAAGATCCTTAAGGTCGTTAATAAGGTAAGATGCGGAAGAGAGAAGACAGAAAGAGATAAATCCAAAGAAGACTTTTATTAAAATAAATTCGCTAAAGAGGTGTCCATTGAAGACGAGTGCTGCAAAAAGAACAAGATTTTTAAGCCATTGAGTTGGGCGAAGAGCCGCAAAGAACGAAAGCATGGTTTAATTCTAAGGGCAGAGATTATTCAAATCAAGCATTAGATACTTTTGCTGCTACTTTTTGTCCCAGCTCTACTGCGTAATTTGTTCCACGATCCCATGGATAAACTTGCTGGATATTGGCAAGATAGATGTTTGGAATAGGTGTCTCAAAAGGCGGAACAATTTTAGAATAATTCACAGGAATTATGGGTTGGGCAAATGGAACCTTGAATAAATGACCATCTATGATTGACGATTTATAATTTTTATTTATTCTTTTCAAAATTGGATCATAAATTTTTAAAAGTTCCTCGGCACTCATTTTCATATATTCATGATCAAAGGGTAAATAGTTTCCTAAATAAACAATATGTTCGTTATTATAGTTCTTCTTGTCCATAAAATTAGTATGCTCAACTATTGCCATTATAGAAGATTTGGCATCGCAGATACTAAGCCAGTAAGTTCCGTCTGTCAAAAACTGCTTTTTTAGTCTTAAAACAAGATTTATCGCTCCAAGACCCTTTAGCTTCAATAATTTATCGTTATATTCTTTTGGTAGATCGGGAGTAATTTTAATAAAGAAAAATGAAGGTAGGGTAACAACGACTGCGTCAAAATTGACAATTGACGATTTATCATTGACCATTTTGTATTTCACAGAGACTTGTTTAGTACTTTTAATTTTTACAACTTCGGTGTTGAAAAAAAATTTACCGCCTTTTTTTTCACACTCTTTGACTAAAGCTTGCGCAAACTTCAAAAATCCCCCGGAAGGATAAACTAAGCTGGGAGTTCTTTTTTTAATTCTTGCCCAAAACCAGACAAGAGATATGTCCTTTGCAAAATCTCCAAATTTATTTTTAAGCTGGGGTTCCCAGATTTTTTTATATGCATTTTTTCCCATTGTTTTTAACAAAAAATCTTCTGCTTTTAATTTTTCAAGCGGCTTCCAGAAAGGGTCAAGTTTTAAAAAACCCACCACTATGGTCATTCTCAATCTATCAATAAAAGAAAGTTTTGGAAAAGTAAGAACATGAATGGGAGAATCTAATTGATATATTTTACTGTCTATATAAATTGATGTCTTAGGCCCTTTTTTAATAATGTCATAGTCAATTTCTTTGGCCAAATTTATAACTTCATAATCGTTTGAAAACCAGTGATGATAGTGCTTCTCAAGCGACCAATTCCAGGGCTTCTCTTTAAATCCAATTGCAAGGCCTCCCGGATTTGAATCTTTTTCAAAAATAACAACTTCATGACCCTTCCTTGAAAGTTCAAAAGCCGCAGAGAGTCCTGTAAATCCCGCGCCGACTATTGCTATTTTCATAAAGTAGTAATGCCTCGGGAAATAAGGAATATGAAGAAGCCTAAGATAGAAAGTCCGATACCAAATAAGCCAAAAATTATAGAAGTAGAATTTCCCGGTGAAGGAATAGGTGATATTACGGGTGTTATAGTCGCAATTGGGCCAAGAGTCGGGGAGACGGGGATCGTAGGTATAATAGTTGGAATCGGAGTCGAGATCGGTATAGAAGTTGGTGTAACAATAGGCATTGCAGATGGGGTTGCGCTTTCAGTTACCTGACTTCCAGAAGCAAAAACAGTAAAAGATTGAGCTATGGTTCTTAAAATCCCTGAGGCATCCCTTGTAATAATGGTGATAGTGTGCTCCCCAGGCGATAGGGGGGTAGTGGGTCTGAAGCTCCAATTTCCATAAATGTCTGTTACAACTTGAGTTTTTATATTCTCCAAAGAATTGATTGTTATATCAACAGTACTATTTGGCAGAGCCGTTCCCGAGAATTTAGGTTGCGAATCCGTAAACGTTTGATTGCTTTTCGGAATATTAATTTTTGGAATTTTTCCGGTGGTTGATTCTTGAGCAGCCAAAGAAGAAAAACCTATTGATGCGGATGAAGAGGCTGTTGAAAGGTTACTCTGAGTGAAGTCATAATCGCTTCCCAGAGTTATAACAGGAAGTTCCTCCGATTCAGAGCTGTTAAATCTTGCATTGGATGTTAAAGAATCTTCTCCCAAAACAAGTAATCTAAAAACAATTTCATCAGAAAAAGTAAAATAAGACGTGAGATCTTCAGTTTTTAAGGAATTTGTGGAAAGGGAATAGAATCCACCCTCTTTTACCAGAGTCGAAAGCGTTTGAGAATTATCGGAGTTTAAGTATACAGCCGCTTCGGCAGGCGAGTCTCCATTTGGTAAAACCACCTTTCCTTTTATTGTTTTTCCGCCGTCAAAAGAGCCGGAAGAAACGGCAGCTGTTTTTACAATAAATGGCTCATCTTTTTGTAAAAATTCTTTAGATCCAGAAGTTATGGAAAAGTAATAGTCCGAAGAAGAATCTAAATTTTTAACTGTAATATGATGGATTTTATGTTCTTTTAAGACTCCTTGTCTATCTCTATCATCCAAAGCTGTCTGTCCTAGGTTTTTATCTTTTCCAAAGTTAATAGAGCCAATCACAGGAGCTTCTGTAGTGAAAGAGACGGTAAATGATCTGTCAGTTACGTTGGTTATTCTTATATTTTGTGCAGTCTCGGAAGGGCCGGCCTTACTAGTTAGAATTACTCCTGATTCAACAAGGTATGAAGTAATACCTATTCCTACAACGATAAGTAGTATTCCTAATAAAGTTGGAATTCTCTTACTCCAAATCGTTCTTCTCATAGATTCCCTTCACCTCCTATATTTGTAGAATTTGTACTCGTGTTTTCTACTTCCGCGCTTTCCGTTGCCTCCTCGCTTTTTGTTTGAAAGATTGGCTCTATGTTTTTTCTCTCTTTTAATGAATCTATAGTTCTTGTGTCAAAGGTTGGATTGATTGGAACTATTTTTTCTTCAACAGGCTTTGTTATCGTAGAGGAAACAAGATTATGATAAATGCTAAAGCCAATCCAGGCAACTATTAAGACAAAAGTTGAAATAACTAAAAATAAAATATCTCTTTGTTTCATAAGACTACTCTTTAAAATATGTCATTCCCTTAATATCTAATTCTAAAATTCCAGGTTGATTGCCTTGGCGGTTGATAGATAGGGTATCTAAGGAAATAACTCTTTCCATGCCCGAAAGGATACTAATAAAATTGGTTAAATTTTCATAATTTCCTTGTACACCTATGGAAAAAGAAAACGCTGAGTATTTTTTTTGATTATTAGATGAACCTGGGACATCAACTTCAAAACTTTGCAGGTTAATAATTTCAACCCCTGCTTGCCTGCCGACGGTTTGTATCTGCCCCATTAAAAGTGGAACTTGAGGATTTTCTGGGACAGCTGCTAAAACAACTGGTATGTCCTTTTCTACAATACTGTATTTTTCCTGAAGAGATGAAAGATTAGAGATTTTTTCCGCAAGTTGTTCGTCGACGAACTTCGTATCTGATAATTCTTTTTTTAGTTTTGCAATGGTTGATAGTGTTGGATTAATAGCGAATATACCAAAAAAAGATAAGGATACTAAGGAAAAAATAATGCTCGAATATTTTTGTGTTTTTTCCTTTTTTAAATCAGGTAAATATTCAAAATATCTATTTTTTTTTATTTTTGTAAAAACGCTGCCTATGTTGTATTTTGAAACTTTCATACTACCTCTCATTAAGATTTGCCGTGATGCGCACAGTAATAAGAGCATTGGATAATTTGTTTTCTATTTTTTCTATACTAACATTTCCAATAGCTGAGTAATTTTTAAGTGAATTAACAAAACTTGTAAGAGAAGAAATATATTGGAAATTTGCATCTATTTTTACATGATTTTCTGTTAAAACTAATTCATTAAATGTCATTCCTCCGACAGAAAGCTCAATTATATCGTTGAATGTTTTAATTTTTTTCTCTCCTGAATCGGAGAACGTAGATGCGACCGAGAGTCTATCTTGTAAATTTCTATATGTTTCCTCTCTGCCTTTTAAGTAACCAACAATTGCCGTTTTTTGTTTTATCTTTGAATGCAAATCAATCAGTTGTCTGTCCAGGGTAAACCGATATACAAAAGCCGATAATGCAATAACCTCTGTAAGAATTACTACAAGTCTTCCAATTGTTAATGCCCAGTCAATAAATTTCTCAAAAATACTTCCTTGTCTATTACCCAAGAGATTTATAGAAGGATGGTGGTTCTTTTGCACACTTTTAGTCTAGGGATTTTTAAAACTTTTGTCAAAGAGAAGTGAAGTTATTTTGTCCTGGTTTTTCTAGTTTTCACAGCCTTAGATGAGGAGAGCTTTGAAAGCTTTGACTTAAGTCTTCCCGCCTTGTTTTTATGAATAATATTCTTCTTGGCAGCTTTGTCAACCAGTTTTATTGCATCCTTTACAACTTTTTCTGTTTTGCTTTTTTGGGCTTTTTTAACAGCAGATTTAAAAAGATTTTTTATTTTTTTGTTTTCCACTGTTCTTGCCCTGTCCTTTTTTAATTTTTTTCTTGCACTTTTTGTTACTGGCATAGGCAAATTTTACCATGCTATACTATTAAACACAATGGTTCAGAACCTTTTTAAAAAAAGCCTCGGAATGCTGCTTGTCCGCCAGACAAACATTTTAACAGCCGCTTTTATAATAATGGCAACCATAATGCTGTCTCAAATATTGGGTCTTATAAAACAAAGGCTTTTGGTTTCAATTTTTGGGGCATCAAACACATTGGGGATTTATTTAGCCTCTTCTCGTCTTCCGGATTTTTTATTTCAGCTAGTTATTGCCGGAGCGCTGTCTTCGGCTTTTATTCCTGTCTTCTCGGATTATTTAGAAAAAGGGAAAAAAGAAGAAGCATACAGGGTTGGCTCAACACTTCTTGTTTTAGGACTTGTCATATTTTTTATACTGGCCGTTATTCTTTTTATTTTTTCCAATACTTTTTCAAAAATACTTTTCCCGGGTTTTTCCCCCGCCCAGCTAAATTTATTGGCAAGCTTAATGAGAGTAATAATAATTGGAGAACTGCTTTTTATAATTGGAAGCTTCTTTTCGGCTGTCCTTCAGTCTTACAACCATTTTTTAATACCGGGGGTTGCTGGCGCATTATACAATTTTGGAATAATTGCTGGAATTATTCTATTTCATCCGATTGCGGGAATCTATTCGGCAGCATACGGCGTAATATTGGGAGCTTTTATTTTTATTGTTGCTCAGGTTCCTCTTATTGCGAGGGTTAAATTTAATTTTAAACCATCTTGGCCTTGGAAAGAAAAGGGAGTAATTAAGATACTAAAGCTTATGTGGCCAAGAACCATATCCATTGGAATTTTTCAGCTGGGTACCATAATTACCGTTACACTAGTTTCTTTTCTTCGGGATCCAGGAAGAAATTATGTAATTTTTGATTTAGCTCAAACACTCTCTTTTGCCCCCGTTGTTTTAGTAGGCCAGGCAATCGCACAGGCCGCTTTCCCGGTTTTATCAAAGGAAAAAGATAGGCTGGAAGATTTTAAAACAACATTTATTACAAGTTTCAATCAGATGCTTTATCTTATACTTCCATTGTCCGCTCTTTTTTTGGTTTTAAGAATTCCGCTTGTCCGCTTAGTTTTTGGAGCCTCAAAATTCGATTGGAATGCAACAGTGCTAACAGGACAAACACTTGCGTTTTTTAGTATATCCATTTTTGCTCAAGCGCTTATATATCTTGTTTCCCGTGGTTTTTATGCTTTGCACGACACAAAAATTCCTCTTTTTGTCGGCTCCGCAACAACAATACTTATGATAGGACTTGGAGCAACATTTATCTTTGTTTATAATTTGGGAGTTGAGAGCCTTGCGATTGCTGTCTCAATTGCAACAATCGTTAATCTCTTAGTTTCACTTTTTCTTCTGGATATTAAAGTTGGAGGATTTAAGAGATTAGAATTTTTACTTTCCGTATCAAAGATTTTTCTAGCTACTATTTTTACCGGTTTTGCTCTCTATATTCCAATAAAACTTCTAGATCAGCTTGTTTTCGACACCACAAAAACAGTTAATCTATTAGCTTTGACTGGAATTTCTTCTTTTGCGGGGCTTTCTCTTTACCTTTTCTTAACGTGGCTTTTTAATGTTAAGGAAGCATCGACATTTCTTCTGATTTTTAGAAAAATAGGAAACTGGAGAGAGATACTTACAAAAAGTGAAGAGACAATCGACGGCACCCACATTAAGGTTTAGCCCTTGATTTCAGTTCTTCTTTAAATTATTATTCTCTCATGGCAGGAAAAAGTAACGAGCAGGAACCGCAAACATATGCTTCAACAGGCGTTAATTATGAAGCAATGGACCCCTTCAAAAGATTAGGGCAGCTTACTGCTCGCAAAACTTCATCAAATTTAGAACGTCTTGGAATGAGTGTCGTGGAGGCGAGCCGGGGAGAATCAGCATTTGTTTGGGATAGGGGAGATCATTACGCAGCTTCTGTTATTGAAGGATTAGGGACTAAGAATTTAGTTGCCGATGCAACGAGAGAAATTACAGGAAAAACTTATTACGATCAAGTCGCCCAAGACACAGTTGCAATGATAATAAATGATTTAATTGTTGTTGGAGCAGAGCCTGAAGTGATAAATATGTATGTTGGGAGCGGAGCATCAGAGTGGTTTGAAGATCTTGAAAGAGCAGAAGATTTAATTGTCGGATGGAAGAAAGCTTGCGACCTTGCTGGGGCAGCTTGGGGTGGGGGGGAAAGCCCTACGTTGAAAGGGATAATTGCGCCGAATGCCGGGGAAATTTTAGGTTCAGCAACAGGAATTATAAAACCTAAAGATAGATTAACTCTTGGAGAAAAATTAGTTGCCGGAGATAGGATTCTCTTGGTTGAAAGCAGTGGAATTCATGCAAATGGATTAACTCTTGCAAGATCAATCGCAGAAAAGTTACCCTTTGGTTACAAAACAGAGTTATCTGATGGATCAATATATGGAGAAGCTTTATTAAACCCAACTCATATTTATGCAGCCTTAGTTAGAAATTTATTCGAAGAAGGGATAGATATTCATTACATGGTTAATGTAACAGGACATGGATGGAGAAAACTTATGAGAGTAACACAGAGTTTCAGTTATGTTATTGAAGATATTCCAGAACCACAACCCATTTTTGAATTTATTCAAAAACAATCTGGAAATGATGATAGGGAAATGTATGGCAATTTTAATATGGGAGTGGGTTTTGCGATTTTTCTTCCTGGAAAAGATGTAGAAAAAGCAAGAAAAATTGCGAGATTAAATCACGGGATGGAAGCATTAAATGCTGGAGTTGTTCAAGAAGGATCGATGGAAGTAATTATTCAGCCCAAAAATTTACAATACTCTTCAGGAACTCTCGAAGTAAGATAAAAATGAAAGAACGATTAGCAACATTAATTTCGGGTGGCGGAACCACGATGCAAGAAATCATAAAAGCCTGTCAATCTGGTGAAATCCCCATGGATGTTGTTTGTATAATCTCCAGTGCCGCTACTGCAGGCGGAATCGAAAAAGCTAGGCGTTTGGGAATTTCAGATAAAGATATTATTGTAGTCGACCCCAAAGAATTTAGAGGTGATGATAAGAAAATAGACCAAGAAGGTTTTGGGTTAAGGATCTTGAAAGAACTAAAAGAACATGGTGTAACAGTAGTTACTCAAAATGGATGGATGCCTCTCACTCCTGAACATATTATAGATGAATATCCAGATACAATGTTTAACCAACATCCGGGACCCATTCCAGAATTCGGTGGTCAAGGAATGTATGGAAGACGAGTTCATGCCGCAAGACTTATTTTTACAAGAATGACAAAAAGAGATTATTGGACAGAAGCAATAGCTCAACGAGTACATCGAGATTTTGATCAAGGAGAGGTTGTCAAATCAGAACAGGTAGATATTCTTCCAGAAGATACTGTTGATGACTTGCAACAAAGGGTATTGCCAATTGAACATAGAGTCCAAATAGATTTGTTAAAGGATGTTGCCAAAGGAAATGTTAGAGAAGTAACTATGAGAGGAGTGCTAGTATACCCTGGGGAAGAGCAAACATTATTTTTAGCTAAAAGAATGGCACGACTTTTATACCCACATGGATAATAATTAGTTTATGGCGATTCATGAAATTAGAGTTGGATATACAGGAAAAGATGTTCGCGGACAAGACGTTACTCAAGAAACACAGCGTACAATTGGTGTATTAGGTCTTGAACGGGTAAAAACAGCAAAAGTATATAGATTAGAAGGTATAACCGAAGAGGATGCCAGGATTCTAGCCGAAACTTTATTTTCAGAACCAATTGACCAAATTTATACATTAAATCAACCTTTAATTACTGATACTTCTCATGTTGTTGAGGTTGCTTACAAACCAGGCGTCATGAATCCTGAAGCAGCTTCTATTATAAAAGTTGCACAAGATTTGGGAGTAAATTTAGTAGCAGCCGATTCTAGCACGGAATATGGTTTTTATGGTTCAGTTGACTCAGAGAAAGTTAATGAGATTGTTGATAGATTACTAGTTAATAAGACAGTAGAAAGAATTGTTTACGAGAAACCAGACACACTGATTATCACTGGTGACTCTGGTCCTGTTGAAACAGTACCTATCAGAGGTGCTTCTTCAGAGCATTTACTGGCTTTATCTAAGGATAAACTATTTCTTGATCTTGCGGAAATGGAAACGGTTCGGGATTATTTTACTAAGTTGAGTAGAGATCCTACAGATTGCGAATTAGAAATAATTGCGGCTCGCTGGAGCGAGCATTGTGGTCATAAAACTTTTAAAGCAAAAGTGATAGTCGATGGAGTTGAAAAGCCACCGTTATTTACAAGAATTAGTGAAACAGCAAGAAAATATTTTGGAGACTTAGTCGTTTCTGCTTTTGAGGATAATTCTGGTGTAATGCAGTTTTATGAAGGACAGGCGATCTGCGGAAAAGTTGAAACACATAATAGCCCCTCCGCGATAGAGCCCTATGGCGGAGCCATGACCGGAAGCGGTGGAGTATTTAGAGATATTTTAGGTACTGGACAAGGAGCAAAAGTAATTATTTCAACAGATATGTTTTGTTTTGCTCCACCTGATTTAGATCCTTCTAAACTTCCTCAAGGTACGCTACCTCCCGATTATTTACAAAGAAGAGTTGTTGCAGGCGTTAGAGATTACGGAAATAGAATGGGAATTCCTACTAATAACGGTTCGGTTCATTATCACGAAGATTTTAGAGCTAAGCCAACTATCATTGTAGGATCTTATGGAATAATTCCAGAGAACAGAGCGCAAAAAGGTCAAGCTAAGGTAAATGATTTAGTAGTAGCAATTGGTGGAAGAACAGGTAGGGATGGAATTCACGGGGCAACATTTTCTTCCGGTGAAATGACAGATAGAACAATCAATGTTAATTCATCTACTGTCCAAATTGGAAATGCTATAGAAGAAAAACGAATGGCAGATGCAATAGTTGAGGCAAGAGACAAAGACTTAATTAGATCAATAACAGATTGTGGAGCTGCTGGTTTTTCTTCTGCAATTGGAGAGATGGGAGAAAATACTGGAGCGACAGTAGATATAAGTAAAGCCCCGCTTAAATATCCGGGTCTTGCTCCGTGGGAAATATGGCTATCAGAATCGCAAGAAAGAATGGTGACAGCGATTGATCCAAGCAGGATTGAAGAGTTTTTAGCAGTTTGCAAAAAATATAATGTGGAGGCCTCAGTTCTTGGACAATTTGATGGGAGTAATAAATTAACCGTAAGATTTGGAGAACAAACAGTTGCAGATTTAGATTACGCTTTCTTAAAAGATGGTTTACCGCAAAGAGTAATGACAGCTCACTTCGAAAAACCAAAGTTTGACGAGATTGCTCCTGAAATGCCATCAGACTGGGTGGATACAATAAAGAGAGTTTTATCTCATGGAAATGTTTGTTCCAAAGAACCAATCGTCCGTCAATACGATCATGGAGTACAAGGTACTAATGCATTGTCACCTTTTGGAGGAGAGAATTTTGATGGGCCAAACGATGCAGTTGTATTAACTCCTATTTTAGGCAAGCCTTATGGGATGGTAAAATCTCATGGAATGAACCCTATTTTAAATAGAATAGATCCATATTATGGAAGCGTTTGGGCAACTGTTGAAGCTATGGCAAATTATGTAGCAGTTGGAGGAGATCCGGATCAAGCAGTATTAATAAATAATTATATTTGGCCTTTTCCCGATGAGGAATCAATGGGATCATTAGATAGATCTGTGGATGCGGTTGTAGACTGCATGAATGCATTACGAAGACCAGTTATCTCAGGAAAAGATAGTCTCTCATCAACTTACAGAGGAAAAGACGGGCAACTAATAAAAATTCCGCCTGTTTTATGTATGTCGGTTTTTGGAAGAATTCCTAACGTAGAGCAAACTGTTACTTCTGATATTAAGAGAGAAGGTTCTAGTCTTTATTTAGTTGGAGCATTAGATGTAAGTATGGGAGGTTCAACTTATTACGATATAAACGGATTAGTTGGTAACGAAATTCCTAAAGTTGATTTAGAGATACTACCAAGAGTATTAAGAGGAGTTCATCAAGCAATAAAGTCTGGTAAAGTATTAGCTTGCCATGATGTTAGTGAAGGAGGAGTTATTAGCGCAGTAGCAGAAATGGCTTTTGGTGGAGATTGTGGAGCGCAATTAGATTTAGATGCTCAAATTCTGCGACCTGATATGTTTTTATTTAATGAGACAGCCGGAACATTTATTGTCGAAGTGGAAGATGAAGAATCAGCAAAAAGATTGTTTGGAGATCTTCCTCATATTAAATTGGGAAAAACATTAAGCGACAAAAATATTAGCGTAAGAACTGAGGAGGGTGAATTGTTTTCAATTTCAACAGATGAATTAAAACAAGCTTGGCAAGAGCCATTAAGGAGGATATTCCATTGAAAGAACGAGCACCACAAGTCTGCGTATTAAAAACAGATGGAATTAACTGTGATGAAGAGATAGTAAATGCATTTGCTACTGCTGGAGGAAAACCAAAAACAGTTCATGTCAATGAACTTCGTTCAAAAGAGGATAGCTTGGGCAATTACCAAATCCTAGCAATTCCCGGCGGCTTTTCTTACGGAGATGATATTGCTTCGGGTAAAATATTGGGCCTTGAATTGAATACTTATTTAGCAGATCAAATCGAAGATTTTATAAATGGTAAAAAGGGGCTGGTCTTAGGTGTTTGTAATGGGTTTCAAGTATTGGTTAGAACTGGCCTTTTGCCATTTGGAACTATGGGAGAAATAAAGGCAACTTTAACTAATAATGATTCGGGACATTTTGAATGTCGTTGGATAAATCTCAAAACCGAAGAAGATAATGCCTGTGTTTTTTTGGATGGAATGAATGGTACAGTTTCTTACCAAGTAGCTCATGGTGAGGGGAAGTTTTTTGCAAGGAAACCAGAATTAGAAAGAGCCGAAACAGAAAAATTAGTTGTATTTCGTTATTGCGATAAAGTAGGAAATCCAACACAAGAATATCCTCTTAACCCTAATGGATCGTTAAATGCTATTGCTGGTATTACTGATCCAACTGGTAGAATTCTTGGTTTAATGCCACATCCTGAAAGATTTGTTAGAAAGATACAACATCCTAATTGGAGGAGATACCCTGCTTTAGAGCCCCAAGGAATACAAGTTTTCCAAAGAATGGTAGAGTATGCTTCCCAGATATAATTAAGATTTGCCTCTGATGTAATTTCTCTACAATGAATAAAAAGAGTTCTGTTGATGATTTTAAAATATATTTCGAGGAAGAAAATATCGAGATCTATTCTAAGAAAGGCATCGGAGAATTTTTAAAAGAAGATAAGCTTTCTTCTGAATGACTTGTTTAAGTTTTAGTATTTCATATTCCAAACTCCTAATGAAGTAATTTAGTCTAATGATCTAAATCATTAGACTTTCAGATTAGACATTAATTAATCACGTTTGCATCTAGGTTTGGTATAATTCTTGCTATGGATCCTAATAACATTAGAAATTTTGCGATTATTGCGCATATTGATCACGGCAAGTCTACTCTTGCCGACCGAATTATGGAGATATGTGGTGCCATCGGGGAAAAACACGAGGAGCAAATATTAGACAGTCTAGAACTTGAGCGGGAGCATGGAATAACTATAAAACTGAAGGCGATCCGTCTCAACTATCAACTATCAACTATCAACTATCAACTAAATCTTCTTGATACTCCGGGACATGTCGATTTTTCTTACGAGGTTTCAAGATCCCTGGCATCTGTTGAAGGAGCATTGTTAATTGTTGATGCAATACAAGGAGTTCAGGCTCAAACCCTTTCCAATTTTAACTTGGCGAGCAGTGCCAAACTCTCAATCGTTCCCGTTATTAACAAAATCGACATGCCTTCGGCGGATATTGCAAAAACAACTGCGGAATTTATGGATTTGGGATTCAAGGAAAATGAAATTATAAAAATTTCAGCCAAGACCGGAGAAAACGTTGAGAAGTTACTTTCGGAAATTATTGAAAAAATTCCTCCACCCAAAATCATTTCGGAAAAACTCTGCGCTCTAATTTTTGACTCAAGCCTTGATCCATACAAGGGAGTAATTGTAACATGCAGACTTTTTGGCGGATCAATAAAAGTCGGAGACGAAATTTCTTTTTTAGCAACTAAGTCAAAAGGTATTGTTCTTCAGGTGGGCTATTTGACCCCAAAACCGAATTACACACAAGAGTTAAAATCCGGCGAAGTTGGCTTTATTGCTACAAACATAAAAGATTTATCACAAGTTAAAGTTGGAGATACGATAACTCATCCAAAAGAGGCAGCAAAACCGCTGCCTGGATACCGGCAAGTAAAACCTGTTGTTTTTCTCTCGTTTTTCCCGACTGACTCATCGGATTTCCAAAAAATGAAAGATGCTTTCGAAAAACTTAAATTAAACGATGCAGCACTTGTATATTCGGCTGAATCTTCTACTTCCTTAGGACAGGGTCTTCGTGTCGGTTTCCTTGGAATTTTGCATGCACAGATTACCCAAGAAAGACTTGAGCGTGAATACGGTCTTGATATTATCGTTACTTCACCTTCCGTTAATTTTATCATTGACGGAGAGACGATCAACAAACCTTCCGAATTTAGTCCAAGTCCGCACTCTCAGGTTGCGGAGCCTTATACAAGAATTACAATTTTTGCACCGCAACGATACTACGGGCAAATAAACGAACTGATTTATAAAAAGCGAGGGACGATTGATCATTTTGAAAGTATCGGGGCTTCCCTTAAGATTGAAGCAGTTATTCCGCTTCTGGAGATACTAATCGGTTTTTATGATGACTTGAAGTCCCAAACCTCAGGTTTTGCCTCCTTTGATTTTGAAGTAATTGACTGGCGGCCGGCTAAATTGGTAAAGCTGGATATTCTGGTTAATTACGAGCTGGTTGAAGGTCTTGCCCAGGTAATTCCGATTGAAAAAGCAGAGGAATTCGGTAGAAAACTGGTGGCAAAACTAAAAGAAGAAATTCCCCGTCAAAATATTCCGATTCCCGTACAGGCCGTTATTAATTTTGCGAAAATAAAGGGAGGTGGAGGAGGAAAAATTTTGGCACGCGAAACAATCGCTCCCTACCGAAAGGACGTTACAGCAAAACTGTACGGTGGAGATGTTACCCGAAAAACGAAACTTTTAGAAAAACAGAAAAAAGGGAAAAAACGAATGAAACGTTTTGGAAATGTGGATATCCCCCAGGAAGCTTTTTTGGCGGTGTTAAAGATTTAAAAGTTAAAGAACAAAAAGAAGAAATCCTCCAATAATTAAAAGCATTATCCCAAAAGCTCCTATTCCAATTATTACATCTCCCGGTCCGGACGGCGCTATAGTTGGAGTAGGTGTTACAACAACTGGAGGGGGAGCTGTTGTTGGAGTTGGTGTCGGAGTTAAAGTCGATGCTGTTGTTGGAGTTGGTGTTAGGCCAGTTGTTGGAGTTGGAGTTAAAGTCGTTGTCGACGTTGGTGTCGGAGTTAAGATCGGGGTTGGAGTTGCTTGAGGCGTCGGTGTTGGTGAGGGCGTTAACGTTGTTGTTGGAGTTGGAGTTACCCCTTCTATGATAGTTATACTTGCTGGAGTTGTGGAGGATAAAACATTGGTATTAAACTGATCTCCCTGGCCTGTTAAAACTTGCGTTTCACTGCCAAAGGAAATTGGGGTAGTAGTACTTTCGGTAGAAGCAATTGCTTTTAAAGTAAGAGTACCCACTTTAGTGTTGTTATTTTGTATAAATGCGCTTGGATTTGATCCTACTGCCAGATCTACTGTTATTTTTCCTGTTGGGTCAAATGTTGGGGTAGGGGGTTTGCTTGCATCAAAACCGGGGAAAACATTTGTATTAATAAACCCATCTCCTGATTTTTCTAATTTAGTCGGGTCATAAGAAATAACTAAATGGACAAAGCTGACGAAATTACTGTTTGGGTTGATTATTATATCAAATGTCACATCTTGTCCAACCGCAACTGTTGCGGAAGAGGGCTGAAAAGAAAGAGTTGTTGATGGAGCTGCCCTACTTTTAAGCTCCTGTTGTTTCCCAACAAGATAAACCGTAAGAGGAATTGCTATAAGAAGAATTACTGCAAGACCAAATAGGATTAGCTTTTTTGGAGTAAATATTGACATATAAACCTTAATTTATCGTATAGAAGAAAAAACACTATGTCAACCCCGATTAGATCGGGGTCAAGCATTCTATACTATAGGTTATTGACATGTCAACTTATAGTATGGTATAAAGCAGGTCTATGTCGAGATTTATTGAAAAAAGGGCAGCAGTACATAAAAATGATTCTGATCCAGCAAAAGCTGGTGTAGCCAGGCTATATCTTGCCGCTTCTAGGCAATATCGAAAGATATTTGGTGAGATTTCTCTTCCTGCGTCAGATAAAAAAATTGCGCAGAAAGCCGGAGCAGGAGAAGCACTAAAAAGAAAAATTGAAAGAGCGAACGCTCGTCTAATGAAAAGCGCTGAAAAACTTAACAGAAACCCCTTTAACCCAGAAGCGATAACCAATTTCCAACAGGCTTTTTGGCAAGTTCCAAGAGGAGCAGAAGGTTTTACTTTTGATATTGGAGTCTGTAACGCTTCCTCGGAAAAATTGGCACAACCAATTATAGACGTTGAAGGAAGAGAAATTTCTCCATTTACTGTCGGAATCCCTGCAGAGCTTAAAGGGAAAACAGGTCTTATTGCGCTTGGGAAAATGTTTCCTGAAATCAACAGCTACAGTGTTGCCGAAAATACTCCGATAGAAGATGAGAGCGATCATACAGGATATCTTAAGGTTGAGGGAATAGATACACCAAATCTTAATACGGATGATAACCAGGCCAGAGCGCATTTTGCCTCTCAGGGCATTTTTGGACAAAGGCTTATAACTTATCTTATTCTCTCAAGACAAATGAAAATCATAAAAGGTCAATATCCTGACCAGGGCTCTATGTGGTCACGCCTTTTGGGGTCGCGCCGTGGCGGCGGGGTCGTCGATGCCAATTGCCTTCCGGTTGGCGGCGTCAGTGTCAGTCGGTCTCTGTCTCCGCAGGTTCGGCATG
>Ga0209541_10003098_pt1 | contig 30897 bp, 24 predicted proteins | sample RifCSPlowO2_01_FD_184027 | JGI IMG/M metagenome (GOLD analysis project Ga0209541, IMG submission 184027) | Groundwater microbial communities from Rifle, Colorado - Rifle CSP2_plank lowO2_0.1 (SPAdes) (version 2) | ecosystem: Environmental > Aquatic > Deep subsurface > Groundwater | place... | reverse complement strand
ATCTTTGTCAATTTTTCGCATTTGAAAATAAGTTCAGTAGGAAACTCGAGATGCCCGTTTTACAACAAAAAAAATAACAGGTGCATCACCCTTACCAATTTTGTTTCTTGGAATATTAGGTTTATACCATGCCAAATATTTTGTGTCAATACCCTATAGTAAAGATTGTTCTTAGTAAACTCTTTTTAAAATTTAACTCTTCTTATCAAAATTAATTGAATATATTCTAATGTTTCGAAAGATCATAGTCAATTCAAATCTTCAATACCTTAATTTGTGGAATTTTACGAAGAAGATATTTACGGGTAAATTGGCTAAATTTAATTAATTTTCATATTTGGAAAAATTTGTTCTTCAATAATTTTTCCAAAATCTCCTTTACCATTTTGAGAGAAACCTAATTCGTATGAATACTTACTTCCAAGAATTACATATCTAGAAATCCACCCACCGTAAAAAGGCGCACTAGGTTTTGCGCTTATCAAAAATGTGTTTTTGCCACCAATGTTTACATCTTTTATTGCAATAAGATTATCTTTATCTTTTGCATAATAAGAACCAATCCATTGATTTATATCAGTTTTAGCGTTGTAAACATCAATATGCATTGATCCCCATCCCATCCAGTCTACTGATTCCGGATTAGCCTGTTGTCCTGATGGCAGGAAATCAAAATCTATTCTGAAATTTGCTAAATAATCAGGCGACGAAATATTTTCTTTTTTGAATTGCACAATCCATCCCTCAGGATAATTTATTGCAAGTTCTGTGTTTTCTATGATCTTAGCTTGAGGGTATAATTGCCAAGAAGTATTTATCGTTTGATTTTGGTCGGTAAACTTGAAAGTGGAGAGGATTTTTCTGTACATCTCTTTTGCTTCTTTATCATCGCTAAGATATTTAACACCAATAGAATAAAGCTTTTTATCTTTGATTAAAATAACTGTATCTGCAGGAAAATCAAAACCAGTATTATAAATTTTTAATGCAGGTAAGCCTTGAAAAATAATATTTTCTCTTTTATATCCTTTTCTATTTTTTAACGTTTCATCATTACTTTTTGCTATTTCTTCTAACGTTTTATCTTCTTTTTTGATTAATATTTCAATAATATATCCCAATTTTTTTAATTCTTCGTTTCCTTGAAATGTTGATGGTAATTTGTATCTTCCGAAATTTACAGTATCGAATTCAGGATGCGGTGCTCTAGTATCTGGCCATGCACTTATATACCAATTATTAGGATATTGTATAGAAAACTCATTCTTTATATCTGTATATGTTTTCCAATTTGCCGTTTCATCAATAATTAGTGTTGGAGAAAATTGAGTGGTTTTTGGTGTGGTTGGTTCTCCAATTGAAGAAGTTAAATTATAAATTGGTTTTACTATACCAACAATAATAAATCCTGGCGAGACGAATAAATCCATTATAAAAAATAATAGAGCAATAATTAATAAATTTTTAGATAGATAACCTATTAATCTATTTTTCTTAAAAAGAATAATTCCGAAAATAATTTGTGCCAATAAAAATACCATGAAAAGAATTATTATTGAATTAATTACAGGAATTGAATTTGGAACATTTAGGCTTTTATACAAATTCTCCAATTGAGGAATTACAGAAATTCTCATAACTAAATACGTTAAAAAAAGAGGTATTGCGTATAGCCAAAGTAAGATTGCTAACCACCCATGATAATATTTTTCTTTAAAGATTATAAATAAAGCTGCTGGAGGAAATACCAGAAAAAGTAAAATTACTAACCAAACTGCAGTATGTTTATCTATTTGAGGGGGTGAAGTAGGAATAGATGGAAGATTTGATGGCGGAACAGATGATTGTTGGTTTTGATTTTCCATTAATTAAAGTATTACACTAAAATAAGTCAAAGTCAAAATCTCACATTGACTTATTAAAAGTCACATCGTAATATGGAAAAGCTCTAGAAACGATTACAACTCTAGCAGACAGGTTCTTATTAGACAAAATACCACTTTAGCTTTGCAAGGGGACGCCTTGCGAGGCTACCTTACAATACCTTACAAGGTTAAACCTACTTGAAATGATAAATCGGCCTCATATTTCCACTCACGATCGTTATATTAAATGATATAGCTATTTTGCCTTTTTTGCTATTTAACTGTAATACCCGGCCGGTCTGAATAGTTAAATACTTAGATTTTAGACTCCACTTGACAAGTAGGAAAGCAAAATACCGTTTCGCGAAGCTATTCCGATTCCGTATCGGAATTCTATTCCCGATCCGGTATTTATATATTTATATTTCCTACTTCAAGAACTCTTTATTTAATGATAAAATACTGATATGTACGATATTGTAATTATTGGATCTGGTCCTGCAGGACTAACCTCTTCTATTTATGCTTCATGTTTTCGTTTAAACCATATGATAATTGGCGCGTCAAACGGCGGATTAATGGCTTTAGCTCCCGATATTTTAAACTATCCGGGATTTACCGAAGTGTCAGGCAAAGACCTAACGGAAAAAATGGTTTCCCAGGTAAAAAATAAAGGTATTGAGATTTTAAACGACACGGTGACAAAAATAGAAAAAATAAACGAAGGTTTTAAAGTTGAAACACAAAGTGGAAAAACTTTTGATACAAAAACCGTAATTTTGGCAACAGGGACCGAAAGAAGAAGACTAAACGTTCCAGGTGAAATTGAATACATTGGAAAAGGTGTGCAATACTGCGCAATTTGCGAAAGATTTGATTATGAAAATAAAATTGTCGCGGTAGCCGGAGGCGCAAACGCTGCGTGTCAAGGAGCAGTGCAACTTTCACACGTCGCATCCAAAGTATACATTATATATAGAGGAGCAGAGTTAAGATGCGATCCTATATGGATGGCGCAAATTAAGAACGATCCTAAAATCGAAGTTCTTTATAATACTGCGATTACAGAAATTGTCGGAGACAGTCAAAGGCTGACAGGAGTAAAAATTAAGCCGGTATCCCAAGACGGAGAAATAAAAGAATTAAATTTAGAAAGACTATTCATAGAAATAGGGGGGGTGCCCGGAACCTCGCTAGTAATTCCTCTTGGTGTTGAAATGGACCCTGGAGGTTATGTTAAAGTTAATGAAAAACTGGAAACAAATGTTCCGGGTATATTTGCAGCCGGAGATGTGGTGAGCCATAAGTTTTCTATAGAGCAAATCTCATCCGCCGTTGGATCGGGCGCGCGTGCTTCCACGTCCGCTTTTTCTTATCTTAAGCAGCAAAACGCACCAAGTATTTGGGGAAGTTCTCAAATACAAAGACCAACTCCTTCTCAGCAATAAAACAATTTAACCACACTCATGCTATAATTAGCTTATGCTAACCGCCTTGGATATTATTAATATCTACATTTCTTTTTTTGAAAAAAGAGGGCATAAAAGAATTCCAAATGCTTCGCTTATTCCCCAAAACGATCCGACAACTCTTTTTACCAGTTCCGGCATGCAACCTTTAGTACCATATTTATTGGGACAACCCCATCCACAAGGATCAACACTTGTTAACGTTCAAAATTGCTTCAGAGCGCAAGATATAGATGAAGTTGGCGATAATAGACATACAACTTTTTTCAGAATGCTTGGAAACTGGAGCTTGGGTGATTATTTTAAAAAAGAACAACTACCAATGTTTTTTGAATTTCTAACAAAAGAGTTAGGTCTTGATCCAAAAAGGCTTTACGTTACCGTATTTGAAGGCAACAAACAAATCCCAAAAGACACGCAGTCTTTAGAAATTTGGAAAGAATTATTTGAAAGCATTGGCGTCCCTTCAACAGGAAGAATTTTTTCATACGGAGCAGAAGAAAACTGGTGGTCCCGATCGGGCGAGCCGAAAAATATGCCAAAAAACGAACCCGGAGGCCCGGATAGCGAAGTGTTTTTTGATTTTTATCCGGAACAAGGTAATATAGGCAATGATTTAAAATTATACTCTCATAATGGAAGACTTTTAGAAATTGGAAACAGCGTTTTTATGCAATATCAAAAAGAGGAAAATGAACGCTTTAAGCTTCTTCCTCAAAAAAATGTAGATTTTGGCGCAGGACTTGAAAGGCTACTTGCCGCTGTTGAAAATAAACAGGATATGTTTGAAACAAACTTATTCTCTCCAATTATAAAATCTATAGAAAAAGCATCAGGCAAAGATTACAGAAGTCACAAGAAACAGATGAGAATAATTACAGATCATTTAACTGCCGCCGTATTTATTACGGATAATAATGTCACACCGTCTAATAAAGAGCAGGGATATATATTACGAAGGTTAATTAGGCGGGGACTTGATAATTTTTATGAATTGGATGGAAAAGATATCTCGCCTATTCTTGAAAAAATTATCGAGCAATATCAATCAACAGATCCTAAACTAAGTGATGATTTTGAAAAAATAAAAAATACCGTCTTAGAAGAAGAACAATCATATCAAAGAGCGCTTACCTCAGCAAAAACTTTCATTTTTAAAAAATATAAAAAAGAAAATGGGGAAATAATGGGAATAACAGAGATTGCATCTGATGATGCCTTTATGCTTTATTCCACTCATGGATTATCACCGACTCAAATAAAAAATCTGGGTTTTACTTTTAACCAGCAAGCATTTGCCGAAAAAATGGAAGATCATCAAAAAGTTTCACGACAAGGCGCAGAACAAAAATTTAAAGGAGGGTTAGCCGATCAGTCGGAGAAAACCATCATGGGACATACGGCAACTCATCTTTTACACAAAGCGCTTAGGGAAATTTTAGGAGAGTCTGTTAATCAAACTGGATCTAATATAACTGCTGATAGAGTTAGATTTGATTTTTCATTTGATAGGAAATTGACAGATGAAGAACTAAAAAAAGTGGAAGAAACTGTAAACGAAAAAATAAAAGAAAACTTGCCCATTAAATTTGAGATTATGAATCTTGATGCTGCGCGGAAAATTGGCGCAATAGGGCTGTTTGGAGAGAAGTATCAGGATAAAGTAAAGGTTTATTTTATCGGTGATTATTCAAAGGAGTTTTGCGGAGGTCCGCATGTAGATTTTACATCAAAGCTAAAAAGGTTTAAGATAATAAAGCAGGAGAACCTGGGAAAAGGACAAAAACGAATATATGCGGAGGTTGGAAAATAATTTTTAATGACAAATGACAAATTCCAAATCAATATTACAAATATGCAAATTCTAAATTATTTGAAATTTGAGATTTAAAAATTTGAAATTGATTTGTTTATTGGTTTATTTGCTTATTTGAAATTTTCTTATGAACCTGCCTTTTTTAAAAAAGAAAGAAAAGATTGAATACTTCTTGGCGCTTCTTTTACGTGAAGAAAAAGTTAGCGCAGTTATTTTCGAAGAGATTTTGGGAAAAGTAAAAATCATCGGAAAACACGAGGCGTATTTTGAAACATCTATAGATGAGGCAGGTTTTGATGAATGGCTCGATGTTTTAGATAAGGCAATATCAACTGCCGAGAGCGCTCTTCCCAATAATATAGAAACTCAAAAAACGGTTTTTGGCGTAAACGAAAATTGGGTTGAGGGAGCAAAAATAAAAAAGGAGTATTTAATAAAGCTCAAAAAAGTAAGCGATGCGTTAGGACTTTCCCCGATTGGTTTTTTAGTTATACACGAAGCAATTGCCCGTCTAATCCAAGAAGAGGAAGGGGTTCCAGTATCTGCTATTCTTACCGAAGTTGATAAAAAAGGAGTTGCCGTTTCTCTTATAAGAGCCGGTAAGGTTTCCTCAACAAAAAGGGCAAAAATAGAAGGTTCAATTCCGGAAACAACAGATAAAATACTTCACTATTTTGTAAATCATGAAATACTTCCCTCGCGTATTATCATATTCGATGATAAAGATCTAGAAAAGCTTTCTCAGGAATTCATCGGACATGCCTGGAGTAAAAGTCTTCCTTTTTTACATGTCCCTCAAATAACAACTTTAGTCAAGGGATTTGACGCGAAAGCAATTCTTTTTGGAGCAGCAGTTCAAATGGGTTTTGAAATGCTAAACGAAGAAGACCTCAAACCGCAAAAAGACATTTCCGATTATGCATTAAACAAAAAAGAAGAAAATAAAGCACTGGAGCCAACCGTAGAAGAAACAAAAAGTCCGGAAATTACCGATGAAAAACAGGAAATACCATATGAAGATTTTGGATTTTTAATAGGAGGAGATGTTGGTTTGGTTGCTTCTGATAATTTGGAAAGTAAAGCACCGATAATTGAAAAAAATAAAAATGAAGAAAATATTGTTGAAGAAGAGGAGTCAATTACAAAAAGAGAGACGTTTGAAATAAACAGAGAAACAATTAGTGAGGAAAAAGATTTTGCTGTTCCGGATGAAGAAATCAGAAAAACAAGCGGAAAGATTAAAAAAAATAACATTAAAAAAGCTATAAATGTAATATCCAATACTTTTTCTGGAATTTTTAAGTTGAGCAGTATTTTATCTCCTTTAATTTTTATTAAAAACGGAAAAAAGGCTTTATTTATTATTCCAATAATTTTATTTATTGTTGCTCTTCCGCTTTTGTATTTTTTTGGCGTTAAATCAACCGTTTTTATTGACGTTAAACCGAAAATTGTTGATAAAAGTCGGGATATAATTCTATCTATAGACGGCACTTCGGATTTTTCTAAAAATATTATTTCTGCGGAAAATACGTCTGTTTCCGAAGACGGAACATTATCTATTCAAACAACAGGAAAAAAAGAAGTGGGAGATAAAGCAAAAGGAAGCGTTACTATATATAGTCGATTGACAGAAGAAAAAACTCTTGCCGGCGGAACTGTTATAACGTCTTCAAATGACTTGCAGTTTGTTTTGGATAACAATGTAAAACTTGCATCTTCGTCTGCCGACGCAAGCGCACAACCAACAACTGCCAAAGTACCCGTTACTGCAAAAAATATAGGTAAAGAATCAAACCTCCCCTCTAATACTAAGCTTACCTTTGGATCTATTTCCGCAACAGATTTAATTGCCAAAAATGAAACTGCTTTTAGCGGCGGGACAAAGAAAGAAATAAACATTGTTTCAAAGGCAGACCAGGATAAACTCATTGCAAAACTTCCAAAAGAACTGGAAGAAAAAGCAAAAAATGATATTAATAAAAATATTCCGGACGACAAAGCAATTCTTCCAATTTTTACAAAAACAGAATTTACTAAAAAAGAATTTGATAAAAAAATTGGAGACGAAGCATCAACTGTTACTCTTAATGCAACTGTTTCTTTTCATGCAATTTCTTACAAAAAAGATATTTTAAATGATTTCTCCAAGAATATTTTTAAAGATGAAGAAAAAGACCTAATTCTTTCTAAAGACACCGTCAAATATAATGTAGAAAATATAAAACAAAAAAACGAAAAAGAAATTACCGCAACGCTTAAAGTAAAAGCGCCATTTATACCAAAAATTGATATTAAAAAAATTCAATCTGAAATTTCCGGAAAATCTTTTGACTTAGCTAAAGACATTATTATAAAAATTCCTCAAGTATCGGATATAAATATTTCTCTTAGGCCAAATCTTCCTTTTCTTCCAAAAAACCTGCCTCGAATACCTCAAAATATTACAGTGGTAGTCAATAATAATGAATAAATATTCTTATAAAAAAATAAAAAGAAGAAATTTTAAAAAGATATTACGTTTTATTTCTTTCGGAATTTTTATTGCTGGCATCTTGGGAATAATTTATGTTTCTTTGCCCCTTTTATCATGGCAAATATATTTTGCTCCTGTTTTTGCAGAGCAAAAAATTAATGCTCCTATACCAAAAACGGCTATCGTAAGCGCTTCTTTAATAAAAAGCCTTATTTCCGTCGCATCGGAAAACATAGCAGGAGTTAATTATTCTAATGCGCAAAATTGGTTTCCAACATATAATCCTAAATTGCAAAAGACTCCCAGAATTTCTTCTTACACTCTTTCTATTCCAAAGCTAAAGATAAAAGATGCTAATGTCACAACTATGGATAATGACTTGGACAAACATTTAGTAAATTACGGCGGGACAGCTATTCCTCCCGAAAAAGGAAATGCTGTTATTTATGGACACTCAACTCTTCCACAACTTTTTAATCCAAAGGATTATAAAACAATTTTTGCAACCGCTTTTTTGCTTAAGCCAAATGACGAAATTTTTGCTAATGTACAAGGAGTAATATATTCTTATAAAATATTTAGTATCATTATTGTTGATCCGACCGATACGTCTATCTTTGCTCAAAATTATGACGACAATCTATTAACTCTTGTAACCTGCACTCCGCCGGGGACTACATGGAAAAGACTAATCATTAAAGGCAGATTACAAAAAATTTAATATGTGGCAAAACATTAAGCGCTATCTAATAATTATCTGGCCAACAGTTTATCGCATTATAAACGGGTTTTTATATTTTTTAATTTCTTTAATAAAGAGCCTTATTTCCTATGCCATCAGACAATTAAAAGGAGAAATGTACTAATGAATAATGCAAAAGATATAGCCGGAGAATATCAAAGAAAAGAAGCGTTAACCGCTATAAGAAAAAAGCTTGTCGGTAAAAAATTAAGCTATAAAGAAATCTATTCTATAATGGATCAGATTTCAAAACAAAGATTAGGGGATGTTTTAACAACGTACTTTGCTGCTTCCGGTTACTCCGAGGGTTTTACAGATCAAGAATTATACTATCTTACAAAAGCAATGGTAGAAACAGGAGAAAAACTTCATTTTAATGGAATTGTTGCGGACAAACATTCCATTGGGGGAATTCCCGGAACAAGAACAACTCTTATTATTGTACCAATAATTGCTGCTGCCGGATTTAAAATACCAAAAAGTTCTTCCCGCGCAATAACAACACCTGGCGGTACAGCCGACGACATGGAAGTTTTGGCTCAGGTTGAATTTACAAAAGAAGAAATTTACAAAATAGTTGAAAAAACTAATGGTTGTATTGTTTGGGGAGGGAGTTTTAATATCGCGCCTGCCGATGACATAATTATAAAAGTTGAAGAGCCACTACTTTTTGAAAGTTTTGACAAAATTCTTGTATCAATAATGGCTAAAAAAATTGCTTTTGGTTCAAATCATGTTGTAATTGATCTTCCGTACGGAGCAATGGTTAAAGTTCATACAATTAAAGATGCGCAGATTCTTAAAGGAAAGTTTGAATATTTGGCAAAACGATTTCAGGTAAAAATAAAAGTTTTGATACATAAAACAGACGAACCTGCAGGACGCGGTATCGGGCCTGTTTTGGAAACAAGAGAAGCAGTTCGTGTTTTGCAGCAAAAAGAGAATAGACCTTTGGATCTTGAGGTCAGAAGTTTAAACTTAGCCGGGAATCTTTTAGATTTATGTCTTAAAGATAGCCCTAAAAAGCTAAAGGATGATATTTTGAAAAAATTTGGAAACGGCATCGGTTGGGCAACGAATATTTTGCATAGCGGAGGAGCTTTCGAAAAAATGAAACAGATAATAAAAGCTCAAGGAGGTAATCCCAATATAGATAGTGAGGATTTAAAGCCGGGAAAATTTTCCTATAATATCCTTGCAAAAAATAACGGCTATGTCCAAAAGATAAATAGCCTCAATTCAACTGTTATTGCAAAAGTACTTGGAGCGCCATTTCAAAAAGGCGCAGGTATTTATTTTTCCAAAAAAATTGGAGAACATGTTGCAAAAAGTGATATTATCTATACATTATATAGTGAAAACAAGTATAATCTTAAAGAAGCAAAAGATTCTATAGAGAATTTTCCAATAATGCTTATTTAAACATGAAGAAACTAGTTATAATTTTATTCTTAATTATTGGTCTTTTAGCCATAGGGTTTTTTTGGTGGAAAAACGGGCTTTTGGCAGTTAATCCAAAGGATAAAAGTCAACATATATTCGTTGTAAAAAGAGGAGATGGAATCCGCGAAATAGCAAACTCGCTTAAAAAAGAAGGGTTAATTAAAGACCCGATAGTTTTTTTCCTTTTAGTTAAGAAGCTGAATCTTGACGGAAAAATTCAAGCCGGAGATTTTAGATTGTCTCCGTCCGAAACAGCATTCGATATCATGCAGGATTTAACGCATGGCATGCTTGATATTTGGGTAACAATTCCGGAGGGAAAAAGAGCGGATGAAATTGCCGACATTTTAAAAGAAAAAATACCAACATACCAAGAAACATGGAGAAATGTCCTAAATAGAAACGAAGGGTATCTTTTTCCTGACACATATCTTATTCCAAGAGACACCGATATAAACACTATTGTTTCTATAATGAAAGATAATTTTGAAAAAAAGTATTTAAGTGTTCCCAATATTAACAATAGTAGTTTATCTAGGGATCAGGTTGTTATTATTGCATCTTTGATCGAAAGAGAGGCAAAATTACCAAAAGATAGACCTCTGGTTGCATCCGTTATTTTAAACAGGTTAAACATTGGAATGGCGCTTCAAATAGATGCAACCGTACAGTACGCGCTTGGGTTTCAGGAAGATGAAAAGACATGGTGGAAAAAAAACTTAACAATTCAAGACTTAAAAATAGATTCTCTTTATAATACTTATGAAAATCCTGGACTTCCTCCTGCTCCAATTTCCAATCCAGGAATTGATGTATTGAGCGCGGTTGTTAACCCTTCGAATACTGACTATTTATATTATACTTCCGACAGCTTAGGCCAAAATCATTACGCAAAAACCCTGGACCAACACAACGCCAATATAAAAAAATACGGTTTATAGACTTTATTTCGTCTAAAGTTTTTGTATTCCCTCATCTCTATTAAAAGAACTTATATTAGATATTATCATCATATTATTGTAAAATAGTAATTCTATGAAACTTTCAGCGTGGGTTTTTATGACTGATCTTCTTCCGGAAAAAAGAACAATTTTTGATAAAATTGTTGTTAGTAAATTAAGTAAGCAAAATATTTTTTATGGAAATAATATTTCCAGTATTTTTCATAATTTAAAAAAGTCAGGAATATACGGTATTGAGCTTCTTGTTTCTTCAAATGCCACAAATTCAGATATTAAAAAAATACAAAAAATACTTAATAAACATAATATCTCTGTATTAAGCATTCATCAATCTTTAACGACATTGTTTAACATTAAAATCTCTGAAATAACAAAGTTATTTGAAATAGCAAAATTGTTTTCTGCAAAAATAATTGTTCTTCATCTAAGTTCAATAAGCAATAAAATCTTTGAAAAAGATTACATTGTTGCTTTGCAAAAACTGGAAAAAAAATATTCGGTAACAATTGGTTTTGAAAATAATCCTAAACATCCTTTATCAATCTTTAAACCATTTACCTGGAGGGGAAAGGATTTTTCATCTTTAACTTCAGAAAAAGAACTCAAAATAACATTCGATACAACTCATCTGGCACAAACAGGAGGAGATATTTTAGAATTTTATAAAATTAATAAGAATCGTATTATCAATATTCATTTAAGCGACTACAAAAAAAATTTTATAAATAAATATTTACTTCTTACTAAAGGTACTCATTTAACTTTAGGGACTGGAGGGTTACCTATCGTAGAATTTCTTAAAGAACTTAAAAAAGACCACTATAAAGGCCATATAACTATGGAGATTGATAGCAATTTGGATGGATTATGTCACGGTGCACAGTTTATTAAAAAAATATTTATATAAGATTATTTTAGAATTGATATAAACTATCATTTATGGCAGAAATATTTAGAGATTTAAGAGCTATTACAAAATATGTTCTTGACAGAGGCACGAATGGAGCCTACGCTGATCCTGTACGGTATGACCGATTACAAGAACAATGGTTTTCTAGAAGACCAGAATTAGCCCGTGGAACAGCAGAAGTGGTCACTGCATTTATTAAACCTAATGGCAAGATATGTGAAGCCGCTGCAGGCACAGGTATTCTTTCTTTACAATTAGCAGAAAGAGGATTTCATGTAACTTGTACAGACATTCAACGAAATGCTTTAGAACATTTACAAAATAAAGCAAAAGAGAAAGGCTTAGAAGAAAGAATTGTCACTAGTGTCATTGATATGAACCGTCCATTTCCATTAGAAGAAAATACTTATGATGGTGTTGTGCAACTTCGTGCAAATAGATATATCGTTGGGAACACTTTTTATACCGAATTTTATCGAATTCTCAAAAAAGGAGGGAAAGCACTATTGTCAACTTTTACAATCGATCAACTTTTGTGGTGGAAAAACGCAGGCAGAAAACAACATACAACTCCAGAAGGAATAGTAAGTGATTTAATAGAAGCTGGGTTTAAAGAAGTTCAAAGATACAAAGCAAAAGAAATTTTTTCAGCTAATAATATAAAAGTTCCTCCATATTATGTGCCTTCACAATTCCTAGTTGCCAGAAAATGATTATTTGTCATGTTATAATGGATAATAGTGATTATGTCGAATAACAGATCTCCATTACATATATTCGCAAAAACTATTACATGGATTACAAGCCCATACGTTGTTTCTGTGCCGATAATCTCGTCAGTAACAATGCATGGTACCAGGGGAGATATTTCCAGATCCGTACTATATATAGCCATAACTGTGCTGATAATGATATTGCTTCCATTGATATATGTAATATTTTCTATGCGTAGCGGCCGTGTCACTGATGTACACATCAGGATTAGGGAACAAAGGTATCATTATTATGCGATTGGTGGGGCCTTTGCTATCTTGTCAATATTAACTTTGTTTCTTTTGAAAGCTCCGAAGGAGTTAATCGCGCTTCTGGTTAGCGTTCTGGTTGGCGCCGGGATTGGGGCATTCATGAATAGGAGAGCAAAAGTTAGTGCGCATGGTGGTACTTTGGGCGCTGCTGTGGGCATAGTGTTTTTATTCTTCGGGCCGGTAGCCAGCCTTGCGGCGACAGTGGTTTTGGTAATATCCGGCTGGAGCCGTGTCGCCTTGGGCGAGCATACACCGAAAGAAATAGCAGCCGGCGCAATTGTTGGCTGCGTTGCTACGACAGCCGTCTTCCTGGCCTTCGGGTTCCGGCCAACATAGTCATAATCTATCAGGGTAACTGCAAGGTCGTCATCCTGAACTTGTGCCGCCATAGAATGGTTAATCCCCTTGGGGGAATTCAGGATCTCTCTGGATTCCGTGTCAAGCACGGAATGACAGAAAATGCAGTTGCCCTGATAACCTATACAAAGGGTTGGCAAATCGTCTCAAAATGATACGATTATATATATGAATGAGACGATATTCTTACCTTTTTGGGGCGCCTCTGAAGAAGCGGCGGGAAGTTTTTGTAATTCTGTTCGTGCGTCAACCCGAGGAGTCGAGCTTAGAAAAACTTAACCCCTCTGCTCTAATGATTTAAATCATTAGAGCAATAGCGTATTCGAATAATTAGTATAAAACTCCTTTTAAAAGGAATCATAAAGTTATTGGATACTTAAATATTAATTTTTGCTATACTACAATCTATGAAAGTACGAGAGAAGATATTAAATTCTATTAAACCTGTTATTGGAAACAGCAAGCATGTAAAGATTAATCATAATGAGATTAAAATTCTGGCTCAAAAACTATTAGATATCCCCATCCCTCCATGGGACAATGAGCTTCAATTTAAAGAAAGTCCCGAAGAAACGGCTCAATACTATTTTTTTCTGGATAGCATTAATTTCTGCTTTTGGGCTAAAAAAGAAAAAAGAAAATGGAGTTATTTAGTTAAAGAAAAGTGGTTGACAGGATATTATGCTTACTCTTATGCTATCAAAGAAGCAATTTTAAAAAATCCAATATTGTTAAATGCCACTTATCTTTCTAATATTTCTTTTGATGAATTTAGCCGAATATTTAAAGGTAAAGGGAAATTGCTTTTACTTAAAAAAAGACACGAAATAGTTAAAGAAAATTTTAGATTATTAGATAAAAATTTCGAAGGACAAGCAGGTAAATTAATTAAAAAAGCAAAAGGAGATGTAAATATTCTGGTTCGATTATTACTTGAATATTTTCCTTCATTTCGTGACGTCACATATTACAAAGGAAAAGAAGTTTACCTCTTAAAACGAGCGCAAATATTCGTAAGCGATCTTTATTATTCTTTTGAAAATAAAAACCTTGGCCATTTTAAAAATCTGGATGATTTATCTATATTTGCAGATTATAAACTACCTCAACTTCTTCACGCAGAAAAAGTATTAGAATATAATAATAATCTATTAGTAAAAATTAGAAACGAAGAATTAATAAAAGCTGGATCGGAAGTAGAAATAGAAATAAGAGCAAGTACTATCTTTGCGTGCAAATTACTAATTAAAGATATTCAAGAGTTAGGAAGAAATATTAATATTAATGAGCTTGATTGGATTTTATGGGTTATGGCAAAAAAAATTAAATTCTCTCTTCCTCACCATAAAACCTTAACAATTTTTTATTAAAATCGAATAATAATCTACCTTTTCGGGGTTCGTTTGAAGAAACGGTGAGAAGCAATTTTGGAGATAGTACTCTTATTGCTGACTCCATTTGATCTCTCTTCGGGCTGAATAGTAGAAGTTTCCTCTTCCTGTTTATTTATTTTAGGAGTAGAGTGAACAATTACTTCTTCTACTTCTTCATCTTCGTCATCGTTACCTAAAAGTTGCGAAAGCTCAATGCCTTCTTCCGATAATGTTTTTATTATTCTTTTTCCTTTTTTTGTTCCAAGTAAAAACACAAGGCCTCCGCCAATTATAGCTCCCCACATAAGACCTGTCATAAACTTGCTTCCACTATTGTTTGATCCGTTATTATTCACCATCTTCTCCATCCTCTTCCACAATTCTTCTGATTATTTTCTTTTTCTTCCCTCTTAATAACGATGCTATAGTTGAGCCTGTCTTAAAACCCGATGCTAAAGCGGAAATACTGGAAATCGGACCCGTTACGCTTTCTGTAATTACGCCGGTATCGTCCAGTACCTTGTTTGCTTTGGAAACGGTTTGACGGAGTTCTCTTAAAATAAAAAATACTTGTATTCCTAATACAAGAAGAAGCGTAGTTAAGATAATAATCACAAAAAGCAAAACTGCTTGGGCAGTATCTATCATATATTTAGATTAGCTTAATTAAAACTGTGTGTCAAGAGTTTTCACTTCTATGTGTCTTTCTATCTCGGTCTGCTTTCCAAATCTGTTCACCGCTTTTATTACAACTGTTGACTTGCCGGGAAATAAATCCACATTTTTCTTAAAATTGCCGTTTTGGTCTAGCGAAACTGAAACATTATTTACAAAAAGAGTTGCATTCGGATCTGTTTTTCCGGTGATTACAACCGATTGAGAAGAAATAATAGAATTTTCCTTTGGAGAATCTATTTGGAGCGGAGGATTAATAAGAGCATATCTATATTGAAAGAGTATATACGATAATAGCAGTAATAAAACTAACCCCGCTGTTATAAGTGTCTGTTGAAAGCGTATTCTGTTTATAGAAAATTCCTCTTTTCTAACCATCCCGTCGGGCAGAACTTTAAAAAAAATATCCTCGCTGAATTCACGCCTAAATAGAGCTAATATTTCTTTTTTGGGAAGACCCAAAAATTCCGCATAATTTCTGACAAAACCTTGAACATATGTTTTTTCCGGAAGTTTTTGATATTCCCCTTTTTCTATCGCAGATAAAAAAGAAGTTCTGATTCTAGTTGATTTTGAAACTTCCTCTAGAGTTAATCCTTTCCTAATACGTTCTTCGTATAGTCTTTGTCCGGCACCCAACATAGCAATTACTGTTCATCGTGTAATCTGGCAATAAATTCTTCCGCGTTTTTAACCAATACATCCCTTGGTTTAGACCCCTCTCCATGGCCAACAATTTCAGCTTCTTCTAATTGATCCAAAATACGCGCGGCTCTTGCATATCCTATTGATAGTTTCCGCTGGAGTAAAGATGCTGATGCTCTATCATATTGACAAACAACTCTTATAGCTTCTTCAAAAAGTCCATCCTGTCCGTCGGAAGAGCTGGAATACCCTGCTCTTTTAGTAGTTACACGCTGGGTTGTAACTTCTTCTGTATATTCAACATTAGGCGCTTTTGATTTAAGATAGTCAACTAGTTTTTTTACCTCTTTATCCGAGACATAAGTTCCCTGTATACGGGTTGGTTTTGCCTGATCCGGCGGGATATAAAGCATATCGCCTCTACCTAAAAGCTTCTCGGCGCCCGGCATATCAATAATAACCCTTGAATCAATCATTGAAGAAACATTAAAAGCAATTCTACATGGAATATTTGCTTTAATAAGCCCTGTTATTACATCTACCGATGGCCTTTGTGTTGAGACGATAAGATGAATTCCTGTTGCTCTTGCCATTTGGGCAAGACGCGCAATTGCATCTTCCACTTCTACGGGCGCAAAAGCCATAAGATCTGCCAACTCGTCTATTAAAATAACAATATAAGGAAGAGCTTGGAAACCGGAAAGTTCGTTATAAGAATCTATATTACGAACTCCTCTTTCGGCAAAAAGTTTATATCGTCTATCCATTTCTCCCATTGCCCATTTTAGAGACGAAAGGATTTTTTCAACTTCTACAATAACCGGTGTTAATAAATGCGGTATGCCATTATATCCCGCCAATTCGACTCTTTTAGGATCTATCATAATAAGTTTTATTTCGCTAGGCGATGCTCTAAAAAGAAGAGATGAAATAAAAGAATTAATCATAACAGATTTACCTGATCCTGTTGTTCCGGCAATCAAAACATGAGGCATTTTGGCTATATTTGTAGCAATAGGCGATCCTGAAACATCAAGTCCTAATGCAACTGCAAGTTTTGATCGCATTTTCTGCATAACACTTGAGGAAAGCATCGTTTTTAAAGCAACAACTTCCAAAGATCTATTCGGAATTTCGATACCAACCAAACTTCGTCCTGGAATAGGCGCTTCTAATCTTATTTGCCCTGTTGGCGCTTCTGTTGCTAAGGCTAAATCATTAGATAAAGAAGTTATTTTTGATACTTTTGTTCCAAGCGCGATTTCCAGGGCATATTGAGTAACGGCAGGACCTAAATTCACCTCGACAACTCTTGCGTCAATACCAAAGCTCTGAAGTGTTTTTTCTATAACAGCGGCCGTTTTTTTAACATCCCCTCTATCTGCTTTTTGACTCGATACATCGGAAAGAAGCGATAAAGGAGGATATTCCCAAATACCGCTTCCCAATGGATTACTAACCAGTTTATCGGATATTAGAACTGGCTCTTTTTTTATAATCGTAGGAGTTATATTTTGTTCTTTAAATGACGCATTTGTAGTTTCTTTCTGTCCTCCTTTTATAGTCATTTGTTTATCTCTAACAAATAAAGTTTTCTTTGTTTTAAAAACTGAGAAAATGCTTTTTGGGAACAATCTGTAAATATTTTCAACCGTAAAAGTTATAGCCCTAATAATCTCATCAACCGACGTATCAAAAAGGACAATAATACCAACCAGCATTCCGGCAATTAGAACAACTATGCTTCCAATATTTGTGAGCATTTCGGAAAGCGTATTAAAAATGCCCAGACCAATAATTCCACCTTTACCAATGGCTAAAAGACAAACAAAAAAAATTAAAAATCCGATAAAAACATTTGGACGCGACAGAAATAATTTAAGACGAAGAAATAAAAAACCAAATAATATTAAAACAAAAGGAAAAAGTATTGAAGCAAAACCTAAATTTTTATCTAAAATACCATTTAATAAAGTAAAAGATTCACCAGATTTGGAAAAAGATAATAAAGATAAAATTCCTCCTCCAATCAAACCAAAAGAAAAAATTGTATATATTGTCTCTTTTTTGAGTTTTAGCTTAAAACCTCTTTTCCTATATTTTCTCCTACCCATATAATTATATTCCCATTGTCATCCTGAACGAAGCCAAGTCAGACTTGGCGAAGTGAAGGATCTCTCTTTAATAAGTAGATTCTTCTCCCGTTAAGCGGGATCAGAATGACATTACAATACCTATAATTATCTATTATAATGACTTAATCCAAGAAGTACAAGTTATGGATGCCAATTTTTACTATATCGGTCCGCGTCTAAAAAAGTCGTCTCTTTTTCTCTTTTTTTCTTCTCTTAATAATCTATCAAATTCTTCACCATTAAAATCTAAAAATGCACCTAAACGATCTTCCACTTCTTGTAGACCCTGATCGTCACCTCTAGAAATAAAAATATTTCTTAATCGTTTATATCTCATTTCGCATAATTTAGGGATTGTTGTTATAAAGGCTTCTTGTAATTTATTTCTTGCACTTTCAGATAAACCTAATTGATCAATATGTAAAGACGGCTCGCCTTGATCTTTTTTTCTTTCTCTCTGCCATTGAATATAACCTTCTTCACCGTCTGGTTTGAGAAAAACTTTTAATCTTCTCGATCTACTTGGATGCCGTAAATGTCTTTCGGCTTTTCCTAATAAAGCTCCTATCCATGATCCTGTAAAGCCAAATTCTTTGCCAAGTTCCTCATTTGTTTCTGTCCCATCATGACGATAATCAAATCCATATTTGGCTTTTAACATTATTTTTTCTCTGACAGGAAGTGAGTCAATAACTTCATCTATGATTACTCTTAATGAGTTTTTATCTGCTCCTTTTACAGTTTCATCTTCTTCTCTTGGTGTTTCTTCTGCAACTGTATGTATATATCTTATGTATCGTAAAGCTGCTTCAGGTGATATTCCTGTTTCTACTTGCGCTTCTTGAACAAGGTCTTCAATTTCTTCGTCAGTTAAAGGTAAATGTCGATCTTGTAATCTTTCATCAATAAACGGTTTTGCGATATTAGCTTCCATAAATGATTCTACTGCTGTTTTTGTCAATACATGTAATTGTTGGGGAATTGACAATGTAGTTTTTAATCTTTTATTTTTTAAAATGTTAAAAGTGTAAGATATAGCTTCTTGTGCAAGATCAGAATCTATTTCCGTATTGCCTGTTAAATAAGGATTAATTACTGAAAATATTGTTTTTAAGTTCAAATAAGTTAATAGTCTTGCGCCCATTTCAGAAACATTTGTATCAATACTGGCAACAGCCTGAAGCGCCTGATTTTGTATTTCTGCGCTAACCTTACCAGGAAGCGCGTCAACAATTTTTCTGTATTGAAAAATTGCCGACTCTAATGGAAAATCTGTTTGAATTCTTAGAGCAAGATTATCTACTACCTCACATAATTCAGGCAGAGATGCCTGGTTAAATCTTTTTTGTAGAAATTGGTTTAGATAAGCATCTTCCGCAATTAGTCTTACATCTGCGCCGGAAAAGGTAATTCTAGGTTTTTCTCTTCTAGCAGCTGTTGTTGTTAACCTTCTTGCTTCACCGGTTTGAGTTCCTCTTAAAACATAATAAGGATCAAAAATATTTGGTATTAAAACAGGAGCTTGCATTCTGGATTTAAATTCATCTACCATCTGTATTGCTATGGCCTTTTCTTTTTCATCAGATCTCCTTAAAATTCTTCCTAGTTCTTGAACTGCAACTATTCCAGATTTTGTGGGAGCTGCATAAATCCCAACTTCTGTTGGTGGAGAATCCCAACCTATACGTAATGCGTCAACACCAAGAATTACCTGGATATCCCCACTAGCATGTGCTGCTAAAACATTATCTCTTGCCGTTTTTGTTTTACGTCCATGCATTGTATCCGCAGTAATACCTGTGTCTCTTAATCGTTGTGCCAGTTTTTCAATATGGGCGATAGATAAACCAAAAATTGCAGTTCTTTTACCTCTGATTTCCCCGTGAATTTTTGCAAGCTCTTCTCTTTGTTCCGCTGTTAATCTTATATTTTCTGGTAACGCTTCTGCTCCGGCAAGCATAGCAACAATCAAACCATTTCTAATTTCGATATTTAAATATCTTTCAAGTTCACCTTTATTATATTCTCCTGTTGATTCTACATTAATATCATTTATCGCTACGCTTGTTTTCAGCATGTGAACTTCTAAAGGAGAGAGAATTTCTTTTTCTATTCCTTCTTCAAGTGTCATTTCATGGATCTTTCTAGTAAAAAGATCGATCCATCTTTCGTCTTTACCAACAATTCCTCTTTTTTGATATCCTTTTATTTGTTCAAAATGAGGGGTTGCGGTGAGTCCAACCATAAGAGCATGAGGTACAGCTCTAAAGAGCTTATGTCTTTCTTCTCCTAACGCTGTATGAACTTCATCGCAAATTAAAAGCTCTATCTCTTCGGGCTTTATTTCTTCTGTTTCTAAAAGCCTTATAAATGATTGATATGTAGTATTAAGAACGTTTCCTGAAAGATCTTTTTCACCTGAATAATAATTACTATGATCAACTTCAGGAGCCATTTGCTCCATAGTAGTACTTGTTTGAGACAGTATTGTTTGAGTTGGAGAAAGTACGACAGTTTTCATGTCTAATGCCCTAATAATCTCCATGGCGACAACTGTTTTACCCGAACCAGTTGGTAAGTTAATATACCCTTCAGTTTTGCCAGAAACAAAATGCTCACCTAAAGCTTCTAAAACTGTAACCTGATGAGGATATAGTATTTGTCCACTATTTTCAGACCTATAAGATTGTAATTTATCTACGGCTTCTCTCCTGTTCTGTTGCAAAATATGATCCTGAACACCTATTAATTCTCTTTCCATAATATAAACTATAATTATGAACGATTATCTCATAATATTATAGGTCTGTCAACTTTTGACAACTGAAGATATTGATAAATAAATTCGCCTTCCATGGGGATTGGCTTGGCACGTGTCCTTTTTGAATACAATATCATGTGTTGACATACTATTCATAGTATGATATGTTTAGTATTACATGAGCAAGAAAATTGTTACTAATTTAAGAGTTGACGAAAATGACTGGTTGCAAATAAAAACCATGGCAGCCGAGATGGGCATGAGTGTAAACGAATATGTTAATTATTTGATAAAAGACCTTTCTCTTAGACGTGAGCTTTTTACGGACAAAAAAATTGCGAAAAAGAAGGCTCGGGAATTGGCGCCAATCTGGAAATTAGGAGAAATTGCTAAAAGAGTTAAATCTTCCCCTTTAGGAGAATTATCCTCTGATGACAAATTAATTTATGAATAAAATCTCCCCAAAAGTCTTCGTTGATTCAAGTTTCTTTAAAGCGATCATAGATAAACGGGATGATTTTAATAAAGAAGCTAATAAAATATGGGTAAAATTGGAGAAAGAAAAAGTAATACTTATTACTTCAAATTATATTCTCGATGAAACTTTCACTTTGATTAGAACAAAATGCGGATTAAAAATAGTAAATGCGTTCAGGGAAAATTTAGCAGAAAGTAGTAAAGTATTAAAATTTGTTCGGATAACAATCAATGATGAAGCAGAGGCTTGGAATTGGTTTCTGAATGATTGGAGCAAACTTTCATTTACTGATTGTGTTTCTTTTGCAGTTATGAAAAGACTCAAACTTACCCGCGCAGCAACATTTGATCAACATTTTAAAAAAGCAGGATTTAAAATTGAAAAATAAATCTATACTTCTATTACAACCGGAAGGACAAGGGGGCTTCGGCGAAATTCTTTAAAGATTGCGCGTTCCGCAATATTTCCGATTAATTTCCTAACATAAAACCAGTTTGTAACGCGGCCCTTTTTACTCTCCAAAGTTTTCTTAAGCTCATGCATTATAATGCTACTTAATTTTTTGTTGTCAAGAGTTGTAAAACCGCGGATTATTATGTCCGGCGTATTAATAATTTGTCCTGTTGTAGAATCTATTTCAACCAAAACAATAACAATGCCGCCCTCGGAAAGTCTTTGGCGGTCCCTAAGAACAAAACTTTCTACTTCCTCTCCTGTTATTTCGTCTACGTAAACATTTCTTGTGGCTATTTTCCTGCCCAGTTTAACATCAGTTCCGGTAAAAACAACCTCCTGTCCATCTTCAATTAACATCATGTCGCTGTCTTTATATCCTAATTTTTTAGCAAGTAACTTATATGCAACCATTTGCCTATATGTCCCTCCGATCGGCAAAAGCTTTGAGGGTTTAGTTAGAGAGATCATAAGCATTAAATCCTGAGACGAACCATGACCGGAAACATGAAAATCATCTGTAATTTGCGAATAAACAACTTTTGCTCCTTTTTTTGCAATAGTGTCAATTAAAGAGTTTACGGCTATTTCGTTTCCAGGAATTGAATCGGATGAAAAAATAACAACGTCTTCCGGTGTAAGCTTAATATCTTTATGTTCATTGTTAACTATTCTTGTCATTGCGGAATTTTCCTGTCCTTGGGATCCTGCAACAAAAAGAAGAAGATCTTCATTATTATAATTTTTAATCTGCTCAACTGTTATTTCCATCCCCTCTTTTATCTTCATGTATCCCAAGTTTTTTGCAACGTCTTTTGCTTTTATTAAAGAGCGACCTACAAAGCAAATTCTTCTATTGTAACTTTGCGCAACTTTTATCGCCTGATTGAGGCGTGAAATATTGGAGGAATAAGTCGTAACGATAAACTTGCCCCGGCAATCGGACATTTCTCTTTTAAAGTTTTCAAACAGCGCATCTTCCGACAATGTGTAGCCCTTTCTTTCCGATCCTAAGCAGTCCGACATTAAACAAGTAATCCCTTCTTGGGACGCTTTAACTATTTTTTGAAATTCCGTTTTTTGCCCGTCTGCCGGAGTTAAATCAAATTTAAAATCACTCCCGTGGTAAAAATTTCCACCGGGTGTTTTTATAAAAAGATTTGATGCATCTGGAACAGAATGGGTAATACGGATAAAAGAAACTTTAAAATCGCCTAATATTTTCTCTCCTTCTTCGAAAGAAACTTTTTGAACTCTCATTGTTACGCCAAATTCTTTAAGTTTTTCATTAGCAAGAGCCGAAGTTAAAGGGGACCCAAAAATAGTAAAGTCATGACTTAATTTACCACTAGACATTAATTGCGGCAGAATAAACGGCAAAGATCCGATATGGTCTTCATGGCCATGTGTCAGAACCATTCCGACAATCTTTTTTGTGGTTGACTGCAGATAGGAAATATCCGGCAGTAAAAGATCTACTCCAAGCATTGTTTCATCCGCAAAACCCAAACCGCAATCTACAATTAGTATTTGATCTCTATATTCATAGAGATACATATTTTTTGTAACATCCCCAACTCCACCGATTGGGATAAAAGAAACACGATTATCCATAATTTTCAATTTTCAACTTTCAACTTTCAATTTTCAACTTCGTTTTTACCAACTTGGTAAAAATTCTTTTAAGTTTTGTTCCGTAATATGAAACGATTGGCCTTTCCCTTCAACTATTAATCTTGCTACTTTTCGACAAACACCCTCGATAGTTCTTTCCAAACTTCTAATTCCGGAGTCAAATCCCAAAGGACGAATAATCCCCTGCCAAAGAGTATCGTCTATTAGAATTTGATTTTCAAGAAGTCCTACTTGTGATCGAATTTTTGGGAATAGATAACTCTTGGCAATAACAGTCTTTTCATCATTTGTGTAAGACGGCATTTGAACAATTTCCAACCTGTCCAAAACTGCCGTTGAAATATTTGTAGTATTATTTGCCGTTGATATAAAAAGAACCTGTGATAAATCGAAAGGATAATCAATGTAATGATCTGTAAAGGCTCTGTTTTGTTCCGAATCCAAAAGCTCAACTAAAACACCCATTATATCTGCCCTTGCCTCCTGTGAAACACGGTCCAACTCATCAAGAAGTATTACGCAATTTTTTGTTTGAGCGTGTGCTAACTTTTTAACTACGGCTCCCGGTTCCGCATCGGGATATGCACGCGATTGGCCGCGAAGCGCTCTTGCATCTCCCATCCCTCCAAAAGGAATCCTCTCAAATTTTCGGCCTAATGCCTCCGCAATAGATGATGCAAGAGTTGTTTTACCTGTTCCGACAAGTCCAACCAAGCATAAAATTGGAGCTCTTAAAATATGATTTGAATCGGCAGAATTATTTTTTGCACTTAAGATAATGGCTGCTAAATATTCCAAAATTCTATTTTTTACAGAAGGCAATCCATAATGATTTTTGTCTAATATTTTTTTTGCGGCAACCAAATCCAGCAAGTCCTGACTTTTTTTATCCCATGGCAAGTTAACTACCCAATTCACATAAGAAGATGTGCTTTCGTATTCAACAATATAATTAGAACTAAGATGGCCACTACTTACTCTAAGAAGAGCAAGTCTTTGAATTCTTTCTATAAGGTTTTGTTTTAAGTCGGGAGGAAGAGCTGCTTTTTCTATTTTTTCACCAAGACGTCTAATTTGATCATTTGATGTGTTTTGCGTTACGCCTTGAGAAGTTGAATTTTCTTTTTGCGTATCTGGCGCGTTAGTTGCATCGTATGTGATAGTCGCGCCTGTTATATTTGCTTGATCTGATTTGTTATCCGAAGATGTGTCCATATTATTATAATAACATAAATTTTAAAACGAGAAATAAGAAATGAAATATATTTTAATAGTGGGTTTTTCGGAAGCGTGTAGATGGAGAACCGGATGGTTTTCCTCTTGGATTTTTCCTCCAAGGAGCACCACCACGGGAAGCATTTATTTGAGCCGCTTTTTCGCGCCGGAACTGCAGGGCTAAAGGATGTGTGCTCGGAGCAACCGTCGTCCTTTGAGAAATAGCTCTTGGACCCTCAATCGGACCTGGTCTTGACTGTCTTTGCCCCTCACCTATTTCTCCAAAAAGCATCGAGAGATTTATTCTTCCCTGTTCGTCTACTTCGATAACTCTTACTTTTACTTTTTGTCCAATCTTTACAACATCATTTGGATTTTTAACAAATTCTGTCGCCATTTGAGAAACATGTACCATTCCCTCTTTCCCCGGCAAAAATTCTACAAAAGCTCCGAATGGCAGTATTCTTTTAACCGTTCCATCAAATACTTCTCCAACCTTTACTTCGCGTGTTAAACTTTTTACCCACTCCACTGCCTTTGTTACAACTTCTTCCGATACTGCCGATATTGCAACTGTTCCATCGTCTTCGACATCAATTGTCGCGCCTGTTTCGGCAATAATATTTTTAATTACCCGTCCTCCCGGTCCGATTAATTCTCCGATTTTTTCAACCGGAATATGCACCAGTTCAATCTTTGGAGCAAATTTTGAAACTCCAGTTCGGGAAACGGGTAGTACCGCTAACATTTTTTCCAAAATATATAATCTTCCTATTTTTGCTTTTTCAAGAGCTTCTTTAATTTGTTCTATTGTAAGTCCATCTATTTTTACATCCAGTTGGATTGCCGTAATTCCGCTATCTGTTCCTGCAACTTTAAAATCCATATCACCCGAAAAATCTTCAAGACCCAAAATATCTGTTAGAATTACATATTTTTCATCAAGAGACATTAAACCCATTGCAATACCTGCGACCGGCTTTTTAATCGGAACACCTGCATCCATTAAAGCAAGAGTTGAACCGCAAGTTGATGCCATAGAAGTTGACCCGTTGGAAGACAATATTTCCGATACAACTCTAATTGTATAAGGAAATTCTTCCTGTTTTGGAATAACAGGTATAAGCGCCCGTTCTGCCAGCGCTCCATGTCCAATTTCACGACGGGATGGAACACCGATCCTGCCTGCTTCTCCTACAGAATACGGAGGCATTGAGTAATGATGCATGTATTTTTTAGACTCCTCGCCTTCTGCCGATTCTATTAATTGTTCAAGTTTTGGAGAACCAAGTGTTACGACTGTTAAGGATTGAGTGTCTCCTCTTTGAAAGATGGCCGATCCATGAGTTCTGGGAAGTACGGAAACCTGAGATGAGATTTGTCTTACTTCGTCTATTTTCCTTCCGTCCGGTCTTTTGCCTGATTTTACAATATTTTCTTTTATAATTTTGTAAAAAACTGCTTCTAGGGCTTTTGCTATTGTTTTTTTATCTATTTCGCGCTCCGGATTAACAGTTTTTTCTTGTTCAAAAATTTTATTTATCAGCTCTTCAAATTCGGAACTTCTTGCCTCTTTTGCGGATGATGTTTCTATTAAAGATAATAATTCTTCTTTATACGATTTTTGGATTATTTGAATAATCTCCATTAAAAGAGGATCTTTATTAATAGCTTCTTTTGCCTGCCCAACTTCTTTTGTAAATTTCTCTATTAAATCGATAATTTCTTTGTTAACAATACTTGCTTTTTCTATTGCCTGTATTGCTATATCCTCGGAAATTTGGTCGGCTCCGGCTTCCAGCATAAGTGTTTTTTCTTTTGTCTGGGTAACAATCATGTCTAATTCTGAAAATTCCAGCTCCGGAGGACCCGGATTTACCACAAATTCAAAGCTACCATTACCTTTTTCTTTGACAAATCCTATTCTTGTTGCAGAAATTGGACCATTCCAGGGGATTTTCGAAATATTTAAAGCTGCCGATACGGCGATCATAGAAAGAATATCCGGCTCATTTTCTCCATCTACTGATAAAACCGTAATAACTATTTGGACTTCGTTCTTATATTCTTTGGGGAAAAGAGGTCTAATGGAACGGTCTATAAGACGGGCTGTTAAAATTGCCTGGTCTGATGGTCTTCCTTCTCTTTTAACCCATCTGCTTCCCTTAATTCTGCCGCCCGCGTACAATCTTTCTATATATTCAACTGTTAAAGGAAAATAACCCAAATCTTCACGAACACGCCCCGCAACCACCGTGGCTAAAACCATTGTGTCTCCAAGACGCGCCAAAATAGAAGCCGTAGCTTTTGTAGCAAGTTCGCCTGTTTCAAGTGTTAATAATTTACCTGCTAATTCTAGTGTTGTTGTTGTTTTTTTTTCTTTCTTCATTAACTTTTAATCTCTATCTTCTTTGTTATACTGGAGGCGCGTGTTTTATCCGTTTTTGCCAAAAAATTAATTAATCTTCTTCTTTTTGCAATCATAGACAAAAGACCGCGTCTGCTTCTATTATCATGAGCATGACCTTTAAGGTGTTCTGCCAACCGATCGGTTCTCTTTGTCAAAAGAGCTATTTGAACCTCCGGACTTCCAGTGTCACCGTCTACAGTCTGAAATTGTTTTATAATTTGTTGCTTTTGCGAAGAGCTAAGCGGCATAAATTTTAATTTCTTTTGTCATGCTGAATTTATTTCAGCATCTCGAGCGAAGCGAGATCCTGAACCAAGTTCAGGATGACATTTATTTTAATTTTATTTACCCTATTATATCAGTTTCTTTCCCAATCCACAAGCCCCCCGTGATAAAATCTAATTACCGGATCGCCTAGCTATTCCGATCCCGTATCGGAATTCTACTATTCTATCGATGTTGAGCCTTTATATATTTTCGGAGCTAACCAGTCCGGAGGCGTATCCTCTTGTTTGTTCTGATTTTTTGGAGGAAATTGCTGATTTGAAGTGTTACTTCCCTGAAATCTATGAGCTTGCTGAGGTTGTTGAGGTTGACCACCCGATTGCTGCTTTGGAAACTGCGGATTTTGCAAAGGCTTCGGAAAGTTCTTATTTTGCCTGTTTTGAAATTGATTTTGTCTTTGCTGATTCTGAGGCGACGCGATTGGCGGCTCGGTAAACGAATTAAGCCCAAAAAAATCATCATCGTCAAGTTGGGACGTAAAATCTTTACTAAAAGATTTACTAGTTTGCGAAATATAACTTTTTGGTTTATTTAAATCCGCTCTTAAAGCTCCTTTTTTCATTAAAATTCCTGCCATTTCAAACGCTAAAGAACTGGTTGTCGGTTTTTGAAAATTATCTGTTGCAAACGATATTCCGGACATTAGATTCTGCGCAACATCCTGATCTAAGGGGAGATTTAAACTGTTAATAATATTTGCGATCTGTTCCGAAACGGATGAAAAAGTAGGTGAAACATAAACTACGTCTCCAAAACCCTGATTTTCCGGCTTATTATCAATATTTACAACCGTTGTATTTTTAAGAGTTTGCGGATTGAAAAGACTGCCTAAATTAGAAAGCCTTGGTGTACCTACAATAAACAGAACAGGAGTTGAACCACCTCCGTCTCTTTTATACTTGACATCCTTCTCGGAAAAAGAAAGACCCATCTCTCCTGCCTTTACAACAATATTAAGATACCCGTCTTCTAGGGTGTAAGAAACTTTTTCTATCTCGCCCTCTTTATAAGGGAAAGAAACAACTAAATCTCCTCCATCTGTTGCAAGACTGGATTTTACTTTATTTATACCGACAAGGTTGGATAATTCGACAATAGGATCGGTAGGAGACGCTATAGTGACCTTTTTATTGTTTGCAGACAAAGAAAGATACAAAGCCAGTGCTGCTCCCATTTCGTCAATATTTGGGTTTTTGCCAACAGTAATAGCAATTTGTTCGTTTCTTTCAAGAATTTCTCTGATTGATTGTATAGGCTGATTATCCATATACCTAATTTACCCTCTTACCCATGGAATATTAACATATCGCCTATAGTAAAGTCAATAAAGGGGAAAAGTATTACTCCGCACTCTTGTCCTTTTTCTACTTTTGAAATAGTATTTTTCCCCTGTCTAAGAGAGGAAATAAAGCTTTCGCCAATAATTTCATCTTTGCGCATAATTCTTGCTCTGTCTCCTCTTGCAACCCTGCCATCAATTACAATAATGCCTAAAACTGTTGTTTTTTCAAAAGGAAAAGTGGCTAAAATTTTTGCCGATCCATAAATTTCTTCCTGCATTGAGAGTATTTTCCCTGCCAATGCTTCCTTCAATTCATCTAATAGTTCGTAGATAATTGTGTAGTTTTTGAGCAAAACTTTTTCAACTCTGGCAAGATTTAAAACATCCACTCCAACTTTTGTGTTAAATCCTAAAATAAGCGATTTTGTAGATTTTGCCAGTAATACATCCGCAGGAGAAACTTCTCCTGTTTTTTTAGAAACTACAAAAATATTTTCCGGAATAGCATTGATAATTGCTTCTAAAGAGCCCTGCGTGTCCGCCCTAATTATTACGGATAACGTTGCTTCTTCTAATTTATTTTTGTCAATAAACTCCAGCTCAGCCGGTTTTTTACTTTCAATCGATAACTCCGACTTTTTATAAACTATCTCTCCAACATTTGGAACTTTTTCAAAGCCTAAAATTTCCACAGCATCACCAATAGATGCTTCTTCTAAATGTTTACCCTCCTCGTTTATGATTGTTCTTACGCGGGCAAGAGCATTTTCGCAAACCAATTCTTCGCGGACTTTAATCTTCCCGTTTTTTATAACAATTGTTGCCTTTGGGCCTGATTTCTGATCAAGTTTCGACTCTATTACAATTGCTTCAAATTTTCCGTCCGTAGATCTTGACTCGTACAATTTTGCGTTAATTTCATAAACAAGAAGAATTAATTCCAAAAGCTCTTTAATATTACTTCCTGTTTTAGAAGAAACTTCAATTACAGGGATATCTCCTCCAAAGCCTTCTATCATTACGTTTTCTTTTAAAAGTTGCTGTTTTACTTTCTCGGGATTCTTCTCTGAAACATCGGACTTTGTTAAAACAACTATAAAGGGCATATTCGCTTCTTTTAAAAGTTCTATGCTTTCCTTTGTTTGAGGCATTACTCCGTCGACAGAAGATATTATTAGAAGTCCGATGTCCGCAACTTGAGCGCCGCGGGACCGCATTTTCGAAAAAGTTTCGTGCCCCGGAGTATCAATAAAGGTAATATTTCTTTTTTGTCCTTCGTGAACAATCTCTATACTTGATGCTCCAATTTTCTGCGTAATTCCCCCATGTTCTTTTTGGGCAATATTAGTTTTTCTTATAGCATCAAGAAGGGTGGTTTTACCGTGATCAACATGACCTAAAACAGAAACTATTGGTGGAAAGAAATTAAATTTTTGTTTGATAGAATTTGATTTTGAACTTTTCTTAGCCATAAATTACTTACCATGTCATTAACTTTAATTTTCATTTTTCTTTTCTTTATCTTCTTCTTTAGCTGTTTTTTTAGTCTTTTTTGCTTTTTTTTCGGTTTTTTCTTCCTTTTTTTCTGGTTCTTCTATTTTCTCCTTTTCTTCCCCTGCTAATTTTGTTTCTTTTTCTTCTTCCGCTTCTATCTCGATTCTATATCCTGTAAGTCTTGAGGCAAGACGAGCATTTTGACCTTCTTTACCTATTGCCAAAGATAACTGATCCCGCGAAACATAAACATAGGCAATTTTATCTTTTTCATTAAGATCAACTCTAACATCTTTTGCAGGAGATAATGCTTGAGCTATATAGTTTTTTGAGGTATCACTCCATTGAATAATGTCAATTTTCTCAATCCCCGCAAATTCCTGAATAATCGCCTGTACACGAACTCCTTTCTGGCCAACACAGCTGCCAACCGGGTCAATTCCTGTTTGATTTGAATAAACTGCAACTTTAGACCTGTTTCCTCCTTCTCTGGCAATTGCTTTTATAATAACACTTCCCTGGGCAATTTCCGGAACTTCTCTTTTAAAAAGTCCCTCAAGCAGTCCGTCTGCTGCTCTTGAAACTATTATTTCCTCGCCTTTTATTCCTTCTCTGATATCTGAAATGTAAACCGCTAATCTTTGATTTAAATGATATCTTTCATTTTGAATCTGTTCTGTTGGAGGCATAATGCCTTCTGCCTTACCTATATCTATAATTACGTTTGGTCCGGCAAATCTAAGAACCATTCCGTTGGTAATTGTTCCTATCTTGGCTTTATAATCTGTTATTACTGCTTCTTTTTCTTTTTCTCTGATTTTCTGCAAAATTACTTGTTTTGCAGTTTGAGCCGCAATTCTTCCAAATCCGGGAGGTGTAACATCTGTCCCGCCGTGTAGAATTTTAGCTTCCCCCGTATTTGGGTTAAGGGATGCTTCGAATTCTTCTATTTCTATTCCGGGATGATCTTTTCTGTAAGCGGCAAGTATCG
>Ga0209541_10003094_pt1 | contig 30906 bp, 23 predicted proteins | sample RifCSPlowO2_01_FD_184027 | JGI IMG/M metagenome (GOLD analysis project Ga0209541, IMG submission 184027) | Groundwater microbial communities from Rifle, Colorado - Rifle CSP2_plank lowO2_0.1 (SPAdes) (version 2) | ecosystem: Environmental > Aquatic > Deep subsurface > Groundwater | place... | reverse complement strand
TAGGAGAATGTACCAAGGATATAAAGGTTTAGCATTGTTGGCTCGGATAGTTTTTTATATTTCCGAACTGAGATTGGGTGTAGCCCGCGACTTAAATATTCCTATTCTTGAATTGAGCGAGTCTCATGTAGTTGATTGGTTATCAAAAACTATTTTTGATCAAACTGGAAGTGCAAAATAAACCAAGTTCTATCAGTACAAAAATCATTGCCTACCTGTTTAGAATAACAGTAAATTATGTTCAAAGTGCCTGATCCGCAATTTAAGGGAGTGAATAACTTCCATTCTTATGAAATAGTTTTGCCATTCAGAACTTTTCTTAGAAAGAAAAGGCACTTGAGGATCAGTAATAACTTTTGAGGATAATGAAGGAGTATAAATCATATATATCACCTCTTTTTAATATCATCATAATGATTTTTCGTTCTTTTGCTTGAAGGGAACCTCACTAAATAGTGAAAATCCTGAATATACAAGAGGAGTTAGGAAGAGAAGCTAAAACCGCGTTTTTTAAGTGTAATCAACTTGCTTGAAGCAAAACCAATATTATTTAATTTTTTGCGAATGGTTGATATCGTTTTATCAATAGTCCAGTCAGAATATTTATCTAAAGCATCTTCTCCCCAAAGTACATTTGCCACTTCATCACGAGATACGACAGCCCCTTTTTGCTTTAAAAGATGCGAAATTATTTTGAATTCTTGTAAGGTAAATATATGGCTACAGCTTTTCGTACCAAAATAAATCTGATTTTTGGTATCGTCATAATACAGCGTATCTTTTGGAATTTTGTTATAGACATAATCGCGGAATAATGTCCCAAAAAGCGTATAACCAGATTGAGCTTCATAGTGCACTAAGCCTATTTTAAGCAAAAAATCTACAGGAAAAGTAGTTTGGGGAAGTGCTCCAGTTTTTACAACATGTGTAATAATTGAACGTTCTTCGACATGCAGTACATTCCAAATATCACTGCACACCATATCAAGTTGCGAATGAGCAAGGAGCAATTTTTTCGTTTTTTCCACGTCTTGAGAAAATGGCGTTTCAGCACTTGCTAGCGCATAGGCAGCGTATTTTACTAATTGTGCATGACCTCCACATATAGTATAGATTGTTTCTCTGACCTCAGTGCTGAATTTGTTTCCTAGTTTTTCTGCAATTTGTTGCAGCATAAAATTTACTTCAGCTTTTCCGAGGAGCGAAACGTAAAAAATGTTTTGGGAGAGCGCATATTTAAGATTGTGTAATTTTGGAAGGATGTCTGGTGCAAAGATATTAACACTGGAGAGGAAAAGGTAAGTTACTTGTGACTTGTTTACGTTCATAATCGCTTCAAAATTAAGAAAAATACTAGAAGATAATGAAAGTGTAATTTCAAAGTCATTGAGGATAAAAACAACTATTAATCCCTTATGGGTAAGTATAGAAACATATTGTTTAATCAAATCAAGTAACAAAGGAGGCACAGCTGTTGTTTGAGGTATTTTGAGATAATCCACGACTTTTTTAAGCTGTTTTGCATATAATTTCGTTGAAGATAAAGAGGCAATTTATTATATTTTGAGAGTTTTAAGCTTTGGGAATATCTATAATAGTTCACTACCTCCAGAATTTTATTCAGATAAAATATCCTGCAGGGCTGCAACAGAAAAAGATATCTCAATTTGCGATGAAATAAATAATAGTGCAGATAGGGCAGGTTGCGAGGCAGTAATAAACAAAGACCCAAGCCTCTGCAATGAACTAAAGGGAACTTACGAGTCAGACCCCCCAGGTGCTTCATCAGAGGTACAATGCCTTGACTGGTATTATTCTTCTCTTGCGCTAATAAACAAGGACGCTTCTTATTGCAAGAAGATAAAAGGAATGATGAAAATGGAAGGCGCAGGCCCTCATAATCTGGATGAATCCTACCTGAAATGCATGGCAGATGTGGCGCATAATGTCAAGTATTGCAATGTGGGTAATCTATGTTTTGGCAGCCAGAAAAGCATAATAAAATGTCTGAATGATCTAGTTGATAAGCAAGTACAGAAGGAAAAACTTGATACAGAAAAAAAGATTAGAGAAGGCTGGGGCTTCAATAAAACCGAGTGGGATTATTACAAGAAAGAGCTTAAATACAATAAACCGGAGTGGGAAGAATACAAGCAGACGCATAACAGCCCTCCGTGGTGGATGTTCTGGTAGATTAGTCTTCCTATTCTTGCCTTAAGGCACTCTTTGAGGTTATTAGATTAAACATTGCCAGGAACTTAAAAGCAAGGCATCCAGCACGCAAATCCAAATTCAGAGATTTAATCAATTCCTGTACTGTCTCTTTTTCATTAACCTTGCTGTAAAGTTTGTACAGCAACCCAATATATTCCTTATATTCGCTATAGCCTATTAATTCAGGGTCCTTGAGATAGTAATCAATAGATTCCCTGAATTTATTAATCTCTCTGTAAAATGATGCTTCATCAAGATTTTTCACTCTTGCAGGAATATCCCTCAAAAAGCTGTATGGGATGAAATTTACCTTTTGCCTATTATAGTCTGCTGCAGATTTTATAAACGAAATTCCCTCGGTTTTTGCAATCTTTTCAAATTCCGTGCCCTTGTATGGAGTGGCAAACTGCCCGAAACTATAGGGTAAATGAACTGCCTTGAGGTAATCAACTATCTTTAATTTATTGTTGGATAATTTATTGAGCAAATCTGCATTCTTATAGCATGTATAAAGAGTTTCTCCCGGATAAAAAGAAATCATCAAATAAAGCGGGAAGATATCATTCTTCTTTAGAATCTTATCAACATTAAATATATCCTGTTCTCTCTGATTTTTGTTCATTGATTTTAACACTGACTCATCAAAACTTTCAAGACCTATCTCTATTCCAACACAACCAGCTTTTCTCATTGCAGGCAGTATTTCCTCAGATTTCAGTAAATTCTGTATGCTTGCAAGGCAAATCCAGTTTATCTTTAATTTCCTGCTTGTTATCAGCTCGCAAATCTTTCTTGCCCTTTCTCTGTCAAATAGGAAGCAGTCATCATGAAAATGGATGTTCTTGATTCCATAACAATTAATAATCTCTTCCAATTCTGCAACAACATTTTCAGGGGAGCGAAACCTCACTCTTCTGCCATAAAGTGCGGGGCTTGTGCAATAATTGCAGTTGAATGGGCATCCTCTTGAGGCTATTATATCAACTGCAGTCTCATTTGCATAAGGCAGTATGTGAATATCATTCTTGTAGCCTTTTATGTTTACAAGATGCCTTGCAGGAAAGGGTAGTTCATCTAAGTTATCTGCTGGATTATGCTGTGTGTTTATAATAATCTCTTTGCCTTTTTTATAGCTGAGTCCTGCAATTTTGTTTATCTGCTCAAAGTCTTTTCTTTCAAGGGAAGATGCAAGATGTAAAAAGGGTTTTTCACCCTCTCCAGATATAACAAAATCAGCACTGCCTTTGGTAAATGCCTCTTTTGGATTTATCGTAGAATCAACAGTCCCGTAAACAAAGGTTGAATGCACCCCCCCATACGCTAAGTAAATATCTGGAAATTGTTTTTTTATCAGATTTCCTGTTCTGTAAGAATTTTCTATCTGCAGGCTAAAAGTTGAAAGCCCTATCAAGTTTGGTTTGAATGATTTTATTGCGCTAATTAAATAATTAATATTGCTATTCAGATTGCAGTCAATAATCCTGCACTCATAACCCCTGGATTCCAAGAATGATGCTATATACTCTAATGCCAATGGCTCAATAGGAAGATTAAATCCCTCATACTTGGGATTTACAAACAGGATTCTGAAATCCTTTTTTGCCAATGGGTCTATATCTTTATTATTTATTCTGGCGGCAAATTCCAAGCCACCCATGCACTTGCCTGCATAGTCGCAATTCAGGCATTGTTTTGGCAGTTCCTTTAACTTTCTCTTTTTATGCATATATTCTGAATTCCAGCAGTCAATCAGCTCGTCTTGGGATATATTGCCCAATGAAAAATCTGAGAAATAATCCTCTCTTATTGAACCGTCTGAGGCTATAACAATTCTTGAATGCCCCCCGTCATATATCCCGCCGGCACAAATCTCATTTACCCTTTCCCTGTCATACGCACAGAATGGAACAGAATTTGCTATTCGTGTTTTTATGCTGTATTTTTTGTTTAATTCAAGAATTTTTTCCGTCAATGAGGCAATATCAGTTCTCGTTACAGGGTTTAAGTCATTTTTATTGGGTATAGGTCTCAATAAGAACCAATCGTTTATCTTCTGTTTGTTAAGGAATTTGTAAAATTCCTCAAGATTTGCTATATTCTCTTTCGTGGCAATTGTGCAGAACCTCAAGAAAACCTTTGATTTTCCAGTAATATCTAAAAGTCTTTTCTTTTCTTCCACCTCATTTATATCATGAAAGGAAATAAGCAAATCGTCAACATAATTCAATAAAGACATATTCTGTTTGCTAAGCAAAATTCCATTCGTGTTTAAAATTACATAAAGCCCCTTTGATTTTGTGTATCTTAATATTTCTTCTATATCCTCTCTTAATAACGGCTCGCCTCCAGTAAATCTAACTGCCTTTATTCCTTGTCCTGCAATTTTATCCAATATCCCAAATAAAACGTCCCTTGTCAGTTTGTTCTCTCCCTTTGCCGAATTCTTATTGAAGCAAAAAGAACAATCCTTATTGCATGAAGAAATAAGCTCTATTATAACTTCCTCCGGCAAATCCTTGACTGGCCTAAGTTCCTTAACACCCTTTTTTTCAGCATATGCCTTGTAAATCCCGTTGCAGTTGTTAAAATATTTGCAGCATACACAGTTCAATGATTTGACCATCAAGCTGGAAAAAACATTCTCTCTATTGATGTTGTTGCCGTAGCCTTCCAAGAAGCATAATGGAACCCCAGTTATATCCCAATTTTCAATGTTGTTTTTTACCCCAATATCGAGGGCTTTTTTTATGTAAGGAATGGCTTCACTTATTGAAGGAACAGTCTCATCAAATTTACTATATGCCCCTCCTGCAGGATTAACATACACAAAGCTGCAACTCTCACATCCCCTGTTGGCTAAAAATTCTGCAATTTCGGGCAGTCTTTTATAATTCTGTTTTGCTATAAGGACATTTGCAAAAAAGGGCATCCCCAGTTTTTTTGTATTTTTTATTGCCTTGGTGATTTGCTCAAAGCTTCCTTCTGATTTCGTCAAGGAATCATGCAAACTTGCATCATTGCCGTATATTGAGTAGATTATTGAGTTTACACCATTTTCAACAAATTTTCTTGCGAAGGCTGGATATGAAAGCATTCTGCCATTGGTTGTTATCTCAATAACCTTGAATCCCAGCTTCTTCGCAAAGGTTATAATCTCCAATGCATCCTTTCTTATTGTGAATTCGCCGCCTGAAAAATTGACATGCTCGCAACCAGCTTTTTTCAGGCCTGTCAATCTTTTTTTTATTTCCCCAGTTGTCAAGTCAGGATAACCCCTTTTGCCTGAATTATAGCAGAATACACAATTATTGTTGCATGCATAGCCGGTTATTATTGAAACCTTTTTCAAATTAACTCTCCCTTAATTTTTTAGTTTATTCCAATAAACTATGAATTAAAAAATATATAAAGTTTATCTAAATCCCTTTTGGCAATTAACAAAAATATAGAACTAATAGCTGCTGTGGCTTCCGTGAGAACCATGAGAGCTGTGAGAACCATGGCTGCCGTGGGAACTATGGCTTCCGTGAGAACCATGAGAACTGTGGCTCGCATGATGGCTATGGCTTACTGAAGCGGTCGGGCTGCTGTAACTTGGAGCGTTTAATGTATTAGAATGGGCTGTTTGCGCTCCAGCCATGGCTGAAGCAAAGATCGTTGCTCCTGCAAGCAAGCCCGCTTTCAAGAGTGCATCCTTGGAAATCTTGCCGTCCTCTTTTGACAAAAAATCAATTATCTTTTTCTTAATCTTTGGAATATCCACCATCTTTAGCAGTTCTTTCCTCTTTTATTTGATATCTAATGAACCCTTGTTTATAAAGATTTCTCTCACAACCCAGTCAAATTGCTGCTTGAATATTTTGCATCTGTTTGTCTGGCTTATTTTTCCTATGACACTGCCTTGCTCAAGATAATTGCAAACAGGGCAAACCCCGCAATATGGCTTATAGACACATTCATCACATACAAATTGGTCATTTATCGAAGATAAAACAATGCCGCATGTCTTGTCTGATGTGAGTATATCCTTATATCTGTCCCTTTTAACATTACCCAAAAGGAACAGGTTATCACCTATCATTCTTGCCTCATCGCATGAGTAGATGTCTCCGTTATAATTATAAACAATCTGCCCTATTGCCGCCCCGCATGGGCTCCTTAACTCGGCATAGTTAGGGTCCTCTTTGCCGCCTATTTTGTCTGTCATTATGCCTACCATTTTCTCCCTGATTTTCACACCCTTCTTTTTAAGTTCATTTATGTAACTGACTGCCTCTTTCCAGAAATTCATGTATTCTTCTGGGGAGTAGCTTATGTCCTGCCAGTTTCTCTGGGCAATGCCTATATTATTCAGAAATCTCAAATGCACTGTTTTCATGCCCAATCTTACATATTCGTCTATTATTTCCTTAGAATGTTGCATGCTCTTTTTTGTCAGTGTTATCAGGGCATCAGCCTCCCTTTTAATGCCCCTTTTTTTATACTCCTGCTGCAATATTTTTATCCACTTTACAGCCTCATCATAACTGCTATGCCCTTTGAAAATTCTGTTTGAGTCATGCAGCTCTTTTGGGCCGTCAAGAGAAGTGCATATGCGAACCTTGTTATTTATCAGGTAATCTAGTTTTTCCATGTCCATTGCTGTGAAATTTGTCACTAGGCTCATAACAAGGTCTTTCTGCGCGGTCTTGTTCTTTTCCTTTGAATAATCCACGATGTACTTGATTACCTGCCAGTTGAGCAACGGCTCTCCACCCTGAAATTCAATAGTTATGCACGAGGAAGGCGACTGAAAAATAAAATCAACTGTCTTTTTTGCTGTTTCCTCGTCCATATCATGCCCCTTGCTGTTGTCTGGCACAGAACTCGCATGGCAATAGACACATTTCATGTTGCATCTAAGTGTTGTAACAATTATATGCAAAGATGTTCCTGAAAACAAGAAGGCATTTCTCTTTCTCGTGTTTTCAATTGCTTCCTTAATGTTCCTTTCTGTAAGAATTATCTCCCGCTCTTCAAGCTTGGAATAAAGCTTGCCGTCAATCTTTTCCTGCTTTAATCTCTTAAATTCATCTTGGGAAAGGACAGCATAACTGCCATGGTCTGTAGTGACAAAATACTTGTCTCCAAACTTCTTGCTCCTGTAATTGTTTATTATAAATTCTCCCTTCATTTTTCTTATTTTAGATATTTAATATCTCCCCTGTTTCCTATCTTAGATATTTATTATTTATAATTGTTTAATATCCCCCTTCCATTCCCTTTTTCCTATTTTAAATATTTATTATTCATCAAGCCCAGAACATAATTGCAGAATTCCCCCTCCAAATCCCCTGCATTCTGCACGCAAGGTTCTAATTTTATTTCAATAAATGACTGTTCTTCCTTTGCAATAACCCCTTTGCAAACACCTCCAAAGTCGCTTAAAGCTTCTTTTATAGCATCAATACTGTAGAAACTTTTGTTAAGCCGTAAATTCATTTTATTCTTCTTTTTTGGAGGATGCACTTTTGCCGTACTTTTCTTCCCAGGGTATTGCTATTCCCTCTGGGTCTTCAAGAAAATCTGCATCATCCTCGATTCCAGTATTATTTATAGATTCATCCGCATCAGAACTCTGTTCATCAGATAATTGGGCATTTGTAAGCAGAGCCCTCTGCATTATCAACTCCCTTATTCTCGCAGTTTTTTCGCTTCTTTTCTGGTAGTCAGAATAATTTATTAATTCATTATTAAATTCCCTTCCAAGAGCTTCAAGCTCTTCTTTATTTTTTGGCTTATTTTTTGGCTTCAATTCAACAATAACTTCTGATTCGGGATCTCCATCCAGCAAGAGGTAAACTTTATCCAAGAAAACATAAGCAGCAGAATACACAGCCTCCAAAGGATATATCTTTGGGTTGACAGAAAGAAGAACGCTGTCTTTTCCAATCTCCATATTGCTTATTGTTTCTGCCATTCTTATTTAAAAATCAGTAATCTAAGCACTATAAAAATATTTCCTTTGGCAATTATCGTCAATACAGCCCCTAAAAAAAGAAGAGGAGCAAATGGGATTGTCTGGGCTATTCTTATTCTTTTTACGCCCGAGTTCCTCAATTTTTTAATCTGCTCTTGTGTCAAGCCCTCTGCCTCATCATCTATCAGGCCCCTATACAAGCCAAAAATCTGCTTTGGCTTAATCTCCAGTTTCTTTCCCTTTATAGTTATCGTGTCAACAAGCATCATTCCTTCCTTTAGTTCATTAATTCCAATATCCCTTGAAAAGATTTCCTGGCCCAGATTCAATATCCCCCCGCTGAAAAACTGGTTAAATGCAGTCCAGACAAACAGGAGAACAACAAAATTCCCCAGGAATGCAAAAGAATATATTGACTTGTCTACTGCAAATCTTAGCAGGACTATCACCAAAAACAGCCATATTGCCTTCTTTCTTATCTTGTCATGGATAAAGGAAAAAATCAAAATTGTCAGGATAATAATCAAAAAGATATTTTTCTCCAGCCCAAAAATTGAAAGCAGTAATTTTGCTATCCAGAATATTGCAAACAGGATAATTGCTGTTTCTGATATCTTCTTTGGATTCACCAAATCCTTCGGGAAAGACTTAAGTAGCTTAGACAGCTTGCCTAATGTCAGTTTGGAGAATACAAGAACAGACATCGCAATAAGCCCGATAACAAACGTATTAAGGAAAAGCGTTGTTGATGGCACCCATTTCTGATAGCCATTGGAATACACAGACAAAGGAATAAGGGCAGAATAGGCTATGAAGAGCTTTCCATCTCCAGCTGTCCATATCCTGAAATACCATAACCCAAAGCCCAGCAATACTGAGAATAAAAAATTAGTCAGCACCTCAATCAGATATTTCCAGCGCACTGCTGTGGCAGGATTAAGGGAATAAATGACAATCAGAACAGAATATGCAAGAAATGCGTATGCCAAACCCAGCAATATCCATTTATTCTTAATCTTGCTATACTTGATATCTGTATAGCTTGTTATCAAGCCCAAGAACAGGATATAAGGCAAAAAAAACCATACCTCTTCCATAAGGGAATACCTCAAAAATTATATATAAATGTTTTGATAAATTCTGATTATATTCAATTCAAGTTTTCGCTGTTTTAAGAAGAACACAGTTTCTCCCAGCAAAAAATAGCAGATAAGGATATGTCTCTTTCTCGTCTTTTACATTAAAGGATATCCTTTCTTTGCTGACTGTTGCAATTTTAAGGTGCTGTAATGCCTTTATGGCATAAGGAAAATCATCTACTATATCTGTCCCAAACATTTCACTATATTTATCCCTGAAAACCGCAAAATGCTCATACACAGAGTGGGTTATAAACTTGACTTTAGAATAATTTGGCAGGAAAAGATTTGTATTGTACATAAAGTCATCCTGATTGGTTGAAAATTTCTTAAGGAACATTGTAGAGGGATTGTTCCTGTCAACACATATGCATCTCATAATATTATTTATGCATGACTCTGAATAATAGCCCAGTCCAAAATTGGAATACGGCTCAACCTTAAAATTGGAATATGGATATCTTATATCCCTATTTGGCTGCTTTTTCAGGTGAAAATCAAATGGATGAACATAACTGAGTTTCGCAGGGTCTTCATAGGAGGTGAAACCGTTCTTTTTTGCTATACTTGGAATTTCCCTTGTGACATTATCAAACAGGGGGTAATAGAAATCAAGGAAATTCTTGAGATTCTGGTATCTTGATTTTATATAAGAGTCATTTGTCTTTACAGGATAGACAGAAATCATATTTGGCTGCATTTTGCATATCTCTGCAAAGCTATGCAGGAAATCTTCTGGCGTATCCCCATGCAACCCAAGAAGCAAATCAACATTAATGTATCCTATTCCTGTTTTCTTAAAATTCGAAATTGCTTCTCTGACTTTTTCTGCTGTCTGGTAACCGCGATTGTTTTTTTCAAGAACTTGGGGTGAAAGCGACTGAACACCAATTGAAAGCTTATTGAATCTGAATTCATCGGCTATCTTCAGCTTTTCAAATGTCGTAGTATTTGGATTGAATTCTATTGATTTTTCCCCTTCTTCTTCAAATTCAAAATGCTTGTAAATGCTGCTTAGCAGTTTCTTTAATTGCAGTTCTGACATCAAGCTCGGAGTTCCTCCCCCTATAGACAATGTTTTGAACTTAAGCCCCTTGAATAAAGGCGAGAACTCTTCCATTTCTTTTGTTAAGTAGTTAATATAATCCTCAATCTGCTGTTTGTCCTGCAATTTGGTTGATGGATAAACACAATAAGCGCAGGAAGATTGGCAGTAAGGAAAATGAATGTAAAAACTCAAAAGATTTGGCTCCAAGCCTGCCCTTACCCTGTCTGTAAATATTTTCCATGCATTAAAAACAAAGGGTTTTTCTCTTAAACCTATATTTCGCATAAGGAAATGGGAGTAAGTGTCATAGATATTATTCTTATTCGGCTTGTTTTCAATTGCTGTATTGAAAAGCTCTAAGTCCTTTTGCACCCTTTTTGTGAATAACTCTTCTTTATTTTGCACTCCTTTAGAAATAAGATTCACTTTGGTATTTTCCATTCGCCTTATAATCTCTTCTGGCTTTGTGAACACAGGAAAAATTTCATCTGAGCCATGTATCTCAGCATAATTCTGGTTTAAGCCAGGGCATAAATTCTTCAGGAAACAGCTGTTGCATGTTTCTGTCTGAAGGTATTGCTTCTTTCTCTCAACCATCAAGTTGTCTTCGTTGTTAGATTCGTCCTTGGCAAAGTATGTCAAACGCCTTTCATTAAATGTTGGCATGCGCGCTTCAGTTGAAAACTCCTCAAAACCATCCATATAGCACAATGGCACTCTCTCAAGACGGAAAGTCAGCCCATTGCTCAGAATATATTCAATAGTCTCGTGGATGTATCTCTCTGTTTCAGCCAGTGTTGGAACAATCCCCTTGTTCTCCCTTGCCCTGCTTACAGGGTCTACAAAATTAAAGCTAAAATGGGTTATATTTGGAAAATTTTTCCTTATGAATTGTATGTGCTCTTTTAATTTCCTGTAATTCAATTTATTGATAACTATTGTCAAATAGCATGGAATGCCAAAATCTCTTATATTTTTCAATCCAGATAAAAATTCCTTGTAATTATCTGAATTTGACAATTTTTTAAATATCTCTTCTTCAAATGAATGAAAGGATATGTCAAACTTGACATTTTTGTAGCCTTTTATCTTTTCGAGAAAGGGTTTTGTCAGGTTTGAGCAATTTGACTGTATTGTAATCTCCTCAAAGCCAAGCTCTTTTGCCAAATCAAGTATCCTGAATAAATCCTTGTGTATTGTCGGCTCCCCCCCAGTGATAAACAAGTCAGTTGTGCCAAGTTCTTTTAACTTTTTAACGCGCTTCCTCAATTCATCAAAACTTGGCTTCTCTATCGGAGATTTTGGCACAGAGCAGAATAGGCAGTCCTGATTGCATTCAGTTGTTATCTGCAGCCTGCCGGGGATATGTTTGCCTGCCATTTTCTAGATAATTGGTTTCAAATTGCCTGTCCCATATTTTTTAATATCATCAGCATAAAAACCCCCGCAGATATCTCTTGCCTTGCATAGTTCACACATGCCTATCTTAGTTTTTACCCTGTATAGAGGCAGATTTATCTCAGCTCTTCTTTTTTTTGAAGGCTGGCAATATCCCCTGTCATAGGGCTTTATCGTATTTATTATATTGTCACTAATAGAGCCAATAACGCAGTAAGGAAAGTCTATGAAACTTATGTCTATCTTATTTTCCGCTGAATAGATATACAGGGGCATGACATATCTGCCAATATCTTTTATTGGGATATGAGAGCAATCATCCTTTATCATATAACTGACTGTAATACTGCAGCCATCCGCCTTCAGTTTGCCAAAAAATTCAATAAGCTCAACCAGATTTTCCTTATTCTGATTTAATATCATCGAGCTGATATAGACTTTTGCCCCTAAGGATTTCAGATTTTTGATAGCCTTAATCGTCTCCTGAAAACTGCCCTTTGAAATGGTTACTGATTCATGGATTTTTTCATTTGGCCCGTATATCGGAATGGTGAATGCATTTGCCCCTGCCCCAATAATCTCCCTTGCAAAATTATAGCTTGAAAGATTCCTTGCATGTGTGGCAATTGTGATGTCCTCAAATCCCAATTTTTTTATGTGCCCGACTAACTGAGTTATCTTAGAGTACTCTATTGGGTCATTGCCAGATATATTAATATAGCTTACCCCTATTTTCTTGAAATAGAGAAGGCTTTTGTATATCTTCTTTTCATTTGTCTCAATTTTTCTTGTGCTGTAATCAGATTTCTTGGTGCAAAATACGCATTTATTCCTGCACCCGGGAATAATTATAATGGAGCCGTATTTCTCTGTATCTGGCTTACTGGAGGTTATAGGATTAATACCCCCAATGCCATATTTTGATATGTCATTAGCATAGAAGCCATTGCATTTATAGGAGACTATGCAGTCCTCGCACATCTTTGGCTTTATCTTCCATTTTTTTAGTTCTGCAAAATATTTAGGCATAACTACGAGTTTGTTGTCAAAACCAAAAACACAGGAGGGAATATCATTAAACTGAACATTAGTAATGCTGTTTTCAGAAATATATTCCATCACCCCCTCAAGATATCTGCCCAAATCCCTATAAGGAACATGATAAGACATATCCTTGACAGACGGATAAAGATAAGGAGTATCAAATTGAAAGTTGTCTGGTTTAAAGTTTAATGCCAATCTGAGTATATTTAGTGCATCCTCCTTGTTCTGGTTCACTATGGCGGTAATAATATTCAATCCCGCCTGCTTTTCCATATTTCTTATGCTTTTTATCCCATTTATTGCCTCATCAAAACTGCCTTCTGCCTGCGTTATTGAATCGTGTATTTTGGCATTAGAGCCATATAAAGGAATCCTAAATGAGGTTATCCCCGCCTCAACCAATTTTTCCATGATTCTATTATCCTCTGAAACCCTCCCATGTGTGCATAGCATAATATTCCTAAAGCCTAATTTTTTTATATATTCCACCATAGGAATTAATTTCTTGTATTCAATTGGGTCATTTCCAGTTATAGTCAAACTTGAATAGCCCTTTTTCCTGTAATCCAATAAATTCTTATATGCCCTTATTTCCTGCCTTTTTAATTCCATGAGAGGAAACTCTGTGCTGGATGTATTCTGGCAGAAAACACATTTGTTTGAACATTCTCTGCCAATGAATATTATTCCTGATTTATTCGCCTTAGAAACCTCATTCTCTTCCATTTAATCCCTCTTAGACTGCCCTTGTGCAATCGGCTTCAGGTTTCCTGTGCCAAATTTTTTTATGTCATTAACAAGAAAGCCGTCGCATTTGCCCGCAAGACGGCATTTCTTGCAGATATCTGCCTTGGTTTTTAGCCGGTATGACGGCAAATCCTTGATATCCGACTTAAACATTTCCCTCGGCTGATTATATTTACCTAAATCCGGCGGCTGGGGCATTATTATTCTCTCGTCATAAACACCAAAAACGCAGTAGGGTATATCAAAGAATACCGCATTAAGGTTATTCTTAGAAACATGCCTGAAGATTTTGCCCACATAATTGCCCAAATCTTTTATTGGGACATAATTGGAGTAATTTTTATCATATTTCACATACATGACAGAAATGCCAAACTCTAATGGATTGAATCCCAATGCGAGATTAAGGATGTTAAACAAATCGTCCTTATTCTGCTGCATCACCAATGTATTCAAATCAAGGCGGATTAAAGGGCTTATATCCCTTATATTTCTTATTCCCTCTACTGTTTCCTTAAAACTGCCTTCTGCCTGCGTTATTGAATCGTGTATTTTGGCATTAGAGCCATAGACAGGAATTCTGAATATGTTAACGCCTGCCTTAATCAGCTCTCTTGCAAAATTTTTGTTAGCTAATCTCCTGCCATGAGTGCTTAAGCGGATGTTAACAAATCCTAATTTTCTTATATACCTGATAAGCGGGACTATCTTTGTGTATTCAATCGGGTCGCTGCCAGATATATCCAAATCTGAATAGCCCTTTTTCCTGAAAGAGATAAGGTCTTTCAATATTCTGACTTCCTCTTTCTTTAAGTTTATTCCCAAAGGCCTGTAATTTGGGAGAAAATCGCAAAAGGAGCACCTGTTTACGCAGCCTGCACCTATTACAATACCCCCGCTTCCTTTCTGCTTTGCCATTTTAATCATGCAAATTCAATAAAAATCCCGTCATTTTTATGCTCTTTCCTTATCGAATGGATAATTTTGCCAGCTTTGTATACCAAGATTTTATCATCATCTATCTTCAAAGAATCTCCGTCTGAAATCATCTTAAATCGCTTTGTGAATTCATCTGCCCTGTCTTTGCTGAGGTCCTGCAGTAATTCCTCCCGCACAGAACAGCCAGTGTAATATGCCCTATCGTCTTTTTTCACTGCACTTTTGAGATAGATTATCCTATGCGCGGAAAAAAAGATTATAGGCGTCTTCAAATCCGCTATCAGGCTTTTGTGTTCTGAAGGATATTTTTCCTTAATATAGCCTATTAGCTTGTTTGCTATGGCTAATGCATTCCTGCAGTCATACCTGCATACAAAAAAATTAAAAAAAGAGGGATATGAAATGCTTAAATTATTAAGCTGGTGCAAAATGTTATGGCTCTTTTTTAATGCAAGAAGCTTATAGATTGTCTCATCCTGATATGATTTATTTGACTCTGCAAAGAGAGTTTCATACTCCTTATTCTCGTGGCATGATAAAAGGAATTCCGAACAGCATTTTGGATAGCCTAAGATATCCCCGATTTCAAAGAATATATCTCTTGAATCAATGCCATTCGGTTCTCTTAATTTGAATTGATGGTAGTAATCAAGGTATTTCAGCCTCCTGCATGCATCCTTGTCCTTTGAAACATACAGGGAATAATCACCCTCCCCTGTCTGCCCATTTATCTTCTCTGTTATCTCGTTTTTTGTCAAGTAGGAAAAATCAGAAACCTCGCAATGATAACCCCTACTTTTCAGTTCGCCGGTATAATGAGGAATTTCATTTTTTTTCAAATAAAAGACAGATGCCCTCTTTATGCCCAGCTCCATCCCAGCTATCTCAAACCGATATCTTCCAAACAAGGAGTCTTTTTCTTTTATGCACACACCATCAGGCTTCTCTTCACCAATTTTGTTTGGCAGATTATCCTTGAGTACGATAGGTTTTAATCCACCGATGCCAAATTTTTTTATGTCATTAACAAGAAAGCCGTCGCATTTTTCGGACAAAATGCATGAATCGCATATCCCTGACTTTGTCTTTAGCCTGTATGTTGGTATATTCAGCAGATGCGACTTGACATTGCCTTTTGGCTGGCTGTATTTTCCCAAATCTGGCGGATAGGAATTCACTATCTTCCTGTTATAAAACCCAAAAACACAATGAGGGATATCATAGAAATAAACATTCTTTAGATTATTTTTAGCAATATACTCTATCAGTCCAGCCAAATAAGGGCGCAAATCCTTTATCGGCAGATAATTTGTGTAATCCTCATTCGGGATATGAAGAACTCCAACTCCAAAAGTGTCTGCGCCCAAATCCAAAGCTAACTTGAGGATATTGAATAAGTCGTCTTTATTCTGTTGCAGTATCAGGGTATGCAGCATTAACTTTGCTTCAGGATTTATTTTTTTTATGTTTTTTATGCCTTCAATTGTCTCGGCAAAGCTTCCCTGTGACTGGGTTGCTGAGTCATGTATTTCTGCGTTAGAGCCATAGATAGGAATTCTGAATGCATTGATTCCTGCCTCAATCATCTCTTTCGCAAAATTCCAGTTGCACAAATTTCTGCCATGTGTGTTTATGAGGATATTCTCAAATCCGAGTTTTTTGCTTAAATCAACAATTCTTATTAATCCTTCATATTCAATCGGGTCATTGCCTGAGATTTCCAAGCGGGTATAACCCTTCTTTCTATAATCCATTAAATCTTCAATAACCCCTTTTTCGTCAGTTTTTTCCGCGTCATCACTTTGATATTTTAATGAATGGCAGAAAAAGCAGAAATTTGAACACCTTTTGCCCACCATTATGCCGCCTGTTTTTTCAACTGGCGTATCTGTCCTTGCGGCTTCATTTCTAACAGGCTTTAACTCCTTATCGCCAAACTGCTTCAGGTAACCTTGCCATATTCCATCACAATTTTCATTATAACTGCATTCAGAGCATTCTTTTGTCTTTGCCTTTCCAGAATTATAATAATCTTTATTCTCTTCAGGTTTTCTTAAATCAGAAATTCTGTCCATGTATTCTCTTGCAATGCATAATGGAAAGTTCTCTATGAAGAGGTTGTCAAAACCGAGTTCTTTTGCCTTCTCAAATGATAGCTTGACAAAGGGCATCACTGCAGCAAATGGAACTGCAAGGATAGATTTTCCATTCTTGACACTTTCTCCAATAGGATTCATAAAGGCAAGGGTTATTGAGTTAACCTTTAATTTTATAAGATGCTCTGCTATTTCCGGCAGATATTCATAATTGAGCTTGTTTATCACAACATTAATCCTAACCTCCTTTCCGCTCTTGACAGCATTTTTAATGCCCTTGTTGACATAATCAAATGTATTTCTGGTTCGCGAAAGTGCATCCTGTTTTTCTTTAGTCAATGCAAAATAGGATATCTGGAATGAGTCAACTCCCAATTTAATCAGCTTATCTAAGAAAGTGGGATAAGAAAGCAATATGCCATTAGTAACAAGGCAGATTTTTTTGTATTTGCATGTGTATTTTGCATATCTTAATACCTTAAAAAGCTTGCCGTATATTGTAGGCTCTCCTCCTGTAATAATCAGGGAGTCGAACCTTTTTCTGTTCTCTTTCAATCCGCTTAAAATAGAATTAAGCTCATTGTCTGGCAGATGCCTTGTCGCGCTTGAATCTGCGCAAAAAAGGCAGTTCATATTGCATCTGTTATTCAACTTTAGTATATAATGCCCTGTCATTTTTTTCTCCCTTAAAAACTAATTTCCTTTTTGAGGATGCACACTGAATTTAAATCCCTCGTCAGCATATAGTCTATTGATTCCCATACACTTATTAACATAACAGCATTCCCTGCACTCTTTAGGCTTCATAAAATGTTCATTATCTGATTCAATCAAAAAATCCTGCGCAAATTTCGGCGCAACGCAAACGGGCAATTTTTCGATAATAACCTCTATTCCCTTTTTCTCTGCATGCTCCAAAATGCCCGCAAGATTTTTTCTTATATCCTCAAAATCAACAGCAAACTCCTTGTCCTGCTCTTTATCTCCTGAAAGAAGCAGGCCAGAGAAAAATATATTTTTAATGCCTATTTCTCCAAGCAAATCAACAATTTCTTTCAGATTACCCAGATTTTTCCTGTTTATTACTATATTAACTCTCAAGTCAACCTTATTTCTCAGTAGATTGGCAAAACCAGTTATCGCCTGATTAAAACTGCCTTTAACCCTTGTTATGCTATCATGGATTTCAGGTGTATGCCCATGAAGTGAGGACTTGACAAACAGGTTCTTTATCCCTCTAAGCTTGCCTGCAAGGTAAGGATAGGCAAATAATCTTGTATTTGATGTCAATCTTACCCCTGAAAATTTTCCTTTAGCGTATTCCAGCACCTCAAAAAAATCAGGATGAAGAGTCGGTTCAGCACCGCCTATTTCAATCATCAAGTTCCTGTTTGCCTGGGAGTCTATCACCCTTTTTATCTCTTCTAATGGCATCTGGCTTTTCTTCTTCCATTCTTTGGGTATTGAGCAAAAAACGCAGTTATTGTTGCATTTTTCTGTAATCCTTAATACAAGCGAGTCTGTCTTGCAGTCATCATTTATCGTATAACTGTCCCAATATTTTTTATAGTCCTTATTTTTGCTATCCATTTTTTTTCTCAATTAAGATTTAACTGCCCTGAACTCATCGCTCCCGAATTTTTCTGGGTACTCCTTCCAGGGCCCTTCACATATTTTATCGTATTTGCATTCCTTGCATTGCTCAAATTTCACTTTGCCTTCGGTTACCCTTGTATTTGTATAGTCCCCATCAAAACTATCCCCTGTCTTGATTTCAGTTGAGGGTATCACTCTTTCTGATACATAATTCTCATATCCCTTCATCATGCAGTAGGGCATTGCCTCTGCCATAACTCTTATTCCTGAATCAATTCCAATCTGCAGTCCATTATGTATGCAAGGCATTGCCAAGCTCATCACAGGAACAATTGAATCATAATATTTGTAAGCATTGCCAATTGGATGCACAAAAGCGAATTGGAACTGGTCAACATTAAGTTTTACCAATAAATCAGCTATCTTTGGCAGGTATCTATAATTTGGCTTCACGACAACAGTATTTGTGAGTATTGTCTGATTTAATTCCCTGAGGTTCTTGATTGCCTGAACTGCCTGATAAAAGCTTCCCTTTGCTCTTGTCAGATAATCATGAAGTTCAGGTACATGTCCATGAAGTGCAGGAGAAAATTCATTTGCCCCTGCATTTATCAATTGTTTTAAAAAGGGCATGCTGGAAATCATCCTGCAATTTGACTGTATCTGTATTGTTTCATAACCCAAATCCTTTGCATAAGCCACAATCTCAAAAACATCCCTTCTTATTGTAACCTCTCCCCCTGTAAAAACAACACTCCTGCATCTCTTCCTTGATTCCTCCAAGTCCTTTTTTATCTCTTCAGTTGTCCTATCTCCCTTTGCCCTATTGTGTGCTTGGACACAAAACCTGCAGTTGTTGTTGCATGAAAAGCCTACCTTTATGTCTACCCTTTTCTCTCCCATGGTTAGTTCTATAACTCCGAATATAAAAACCTTATTATGACCGGCGAGAATTATCATAAAAATCCTTGTGTTTTACCACACACCAAAGTGTATGGTTTGTTAGGATTTTTAAGATCCTAAAAATAAAACTACTTGAGAACTACAATCTAAAGAAGGTAGTTTTGTTTTTTTGATAAAGAAATTCGTTCAAATGATACTCTAAGGTAACAAAAGAGAATATTATAATCAAAATTTCCAAGTCAAACCCGCTGTTAAAGCGGTTTCGTCAATGAATCTTCCTTCAAGATTCATGCTGAGATTCTTTCCCAGCTTGTAATCTGTCCCTGCAAATAAACCAACATTATTCTTTGCCTTGTACTTGATGTTGTATATCCAATCCATGCCAGGACCCCATACTAACTGGTCCTCAATGCCTTTTGTCTCAAATCTTGCGTCAGAATACCTGACGCCAAAATAGGGAAGAAAATTTTTTATTCTTTTTCCCAAGGAAAATGCAGCATGCCAGTCCTGCATTACTGATGACTTGAATTCCCCTGTGGCTTCGGTTGTTCTTTTTTTGGTAAGCTTTACATCGTGTTTTGACCTCATGTACTGCAAATCACAACCCAAAAGCCAGTCATTGCCCAACTCGTGTTTTCCTTTCATGCCAAGACCCCATGCAAGGTTCGAATCAGTATTCATTATAAAAGGAAAGGAGTATGTTCCTGTCGGTCTCGTGCCTTGGAATATTGAATCAATCTTGTAATCAGCCCATCCAAGCTTTGCATAAACATCGAGATTGTCAAGCACACCATAAGAAGTCTTAAGCATCACCTGATAACCGCTTTCAATATCTGCGCCAAACACATCCTCTAAAGGTTTGGGGTCAATGTTTTCAGCGCCCTTGAACTTGAACTTCCTGTCAAAAATAAATGAGTTATCAGAACTGACAGAAATCTTTCCTTTGCCTTGTGTTTCAGGGCTGCCAACAGAAATAGCATCTACAGGTTTGATTGATGCAAGAGTTAGCAAAGTTGCACCGCCAACGATAGCCGCCAATGTTTTCTTTAAATGCCTTGTCATTGTTTTTAGGAAGAATCTTTAGGTTAATTCTTGTTATAACTAAAAAATAGTTAATTTAAAAGAATTTCTATACTGCAAAGTATATTATGCTCTTCACCAAAGAAAATCAAAAGATAATTAAATTATTTTAACTTGATTTGCATATCTAAAAATGAAAAAAATACTCCCTTACATCCTGCCCGCAGCAAGCCTTGCTGCAATCTTATTGCTGTTTGTATTCGCACGCCCTGCCATAACCGGCTTTTTCATCGCCCCTCAAAAACAGGTTCTGAATGCCGAAATAAGGATAACAGCAGATGAAGTCCTTCCGGAAGATGCAATAATCAATGCATATCTTGAAGGGGATATTTCAAAGGAGGTCTTTAGTATGAGCGTTAAAGATTTCATGAATAAATATCCCGAAGCAATGAAGAATTTCAGCTACAGGCAAGGCAGGAATATCCAATTAAACTATGAGGGCTTTGGCTATATTGGGAGTTATGTGCTAACTATAGGCAATTTGGATATAGAAAACTTGGAAAAGGGAAAATACACCATCAAAACAGAGATAATCTGGCAGGGAAAAGTTGTATCAGAAACAACACAGGACGTTATTGTTTGATTAACGATTCTAAATTGAGTGGGCAATTTTATGAATTTTTATGATTATTTATCCTCTTTGTCACCTCGCCTAATAAAGGTTTAAAGCAATCCTTTGCTATAGCAATAACATCTTCGACTTCTTCCCGTTTTGGGGAGTAGCCATAATAGCTAATGTTATGCCTTAAGATTCTTAAATTGCCGATTGCTCCAGTAGGACGGGAAGTATTTATATTTAATTCCAGCAATTCTTTTATAGGCTCAATGTGGTCCTGTGATTCAATTCCCCTTAAAACAAGCAATGCATCACCCAGCATTCTGAAGCATTCATAAATATTTTTGATTATTGTTGGCCCAGAGCTGTCTGTTACTTCTAAAGAAAGTGTGAATTCCATTTCTTTTTTAGCGGCATTTACTATGCTAAGTGCATCTTTTTTATCTGGTCTTTTGTACCGCGTCATGGCCTTACCTCCAAAAATCCTTCAAGGACAATTCCGTTCCCAATATTAGCAAAAAGATTTAAATCAATTTTGTTTCTTGAAAAGACATAAAGATTCACGGGCACATTTTTGCGGTATCCTAATTGCGGTAAATTGCCTAAAGCAATTATTTTTAATTCTTCATTGCCTGCCACCTCGACAGCTAAGTCAATATCACTCTTATCATTATCATCCCCTTTTCTATAACTTCCAAATAGTATTATTGCCTTGGGATTCCCGCATAGCCTGTATATTTCTTCGATAACCCCTGCTTCGTAAAGTATAGAATATAAAAAAGATAAGTTATAGCTGATCTTTCTCGTATAATTGTATATATGTTTCTGATTGCATGAAATTCTCCATGTTCTGCCAACTTCTTCTTTCAGCAAAAAACCCTCTTCTAACAACTGCAGAACAATCTTATTTGCAGTCTTTTTTGAGATGCTCATCTCCTTAGATAACTCACTTAGGCTTATAGGGATAGTAGGAAAAGAGAAAAACCATTGCAGTACTTTTTGATAAGCCTCATTCACTTCCATCAAATCAACCTTTGAAAGCTTTTTCATGATATTGGTTACATAAGAAACTATTTAAATCTTTTGGTTACCATATGGTTACTATAGAAACCATATGGTTTTTTTGAGAACCAAGAAACTTGCTGTATGCAACCCCAAACATTGTTAGAGAAATTTATTTCTTCTGAAATTAGTAAAGAAAGATTTAAATAATATATTTCAGTCATTTACTAAGAATATATTGAATAAAAGGAGGTTATGATATGAGAACTCAAAAAAGGGCTGTTTCTAATCTTGTTGCAACAGTTCTATTGATATTGATAGCAGTAGCGGCTATTGGCATTATATGGAGTGCAGTTATGCCAATGATAAACAAGGCAACGCAGTATGGACAGGCATGCACGAATGCAAGAATGCAGATAAACACTGAAAGTGGTTACACTTGCTCCAATGCATCAGGTGTCGTCTTAGTAAATATTGCAAGAGGCGCAGATGATTTTGTTCCTAGCGGCATACAGCTTATAGTTGCTGGCGGCGGGCAATCAAATGTCTTTGAGGTTGTGAACAATCAAGCGACTACAGATGTAGTTATGTTGGGTGGTACTACAACACTTCAGATACCTGGCACAAATCAAGAAAAGACATATGTTATCACATCTGGTCTGACAGTAACATCAGAAGTTGCAGTTGCACCAATAGTAAAGATTGGCAACACAAAGAAGACATGCGACGTGTCTTCAAGAGTAGCGCTGACTGCTTGCAGAACAAGTTAAGGAAAAAGTCTTTATTTTTAATTTTTTATTTCCTTTAACTCTTTTAAATTAAACTTTTATAAAGACATTTCTAATTTAAGATAGAGGGGAAATTGTAATGCTTCTTTGATTTAAAATTATAAACTTTGGGGGATTTCATTAACAATTCTTTTTTTAATTCTTGTTCTATTTCTTCTGCCTGCGTTTGAAGTCGCAAAATCCTTTTGGTTTATGAGTTGGATTTTGGGACCTCAAAAAGGCTATTTACCCTGTTTTTTTCTTGATGCCTTTTTGAAGTAAACAAACCAAGCGATATTTATTATTATCAGGACAGCTATGAGTATAAAAATAAGATTTTGTTTTCCGCCCTCTGCGGCAGTTGCCCTTGCTGTTATGCTTGCCCCGATTATCTCAACCTTTATGCTGTTTAGTGAGATTGATGTCTTCAATTCCCTTTCTATAACCCTGTTTGCGTAATTGAGCAGCAGCTTTCCTGAATAGTCTCCCTCTTTTATTCCTGCTGTGTCCCAATATGCAGTAAGCACTTGTCTTGAAAGGGCAGGAATGTCAAGCGAGGCGGTTTTCACGTTTGCAATCTGCTGTTTCTGTGCGTCAAATATCTGCAATTGTGCATAAACGTCCTTGACAGTTGTGCTCCACTGGTTTTCAACTGTCACATCAAACTTTGCTATGTCCCCTAACCTGAAATTCCTTACGTTTATGTCAATAACGTTAACCTCTAAAGAGCCTATATTGAAAACCTTTTCTGCGCTTGCAATCTTTCCCTCGTCATAAGCCAAAGACGCAACCGCCCTGTATTGCCCTGCATTAACATCCGCCTTCCATGAAGCGACTAATTCAACTTTCTGTCCCGCAGGAATTGTCTTTGTGTCTGTCTTTAGTATTGCTATCTTATTATTTGTAGGGCCTAAAATTTCTATTATTGCCTGCATATCCACCAAATCATGCTGCCCAAGGTTTTCCACTTCAACATAGAAGTTTGTTGTGCCGTTTACATTGGCTTCTTTTACATCTAACATTATCGCTGCATATTTGTATGGGTAAGGTGATTTTACAAGGAATTGTGATGTAACGACTACTGTAGAGCCAATATACACGCCTTCGCCTGTTCCTTCAAGAGGCAATTCAGCGGCAGCTATCTTTGCCTCATGATTCCCAGGGGTTAATGCAACAGGCAGGTTAACCGTATAACTGAATGTCTTGCTTTCCTCGGTTGCCATGAAATCAACTGATTTTGTATTCAAGGTTATGTAATCTGCCAGTTCGCCCATTAAGCCAAACATAACCTTCATGTCCTTATGCTCATTGTTAAGAATAGTAAATTCAACTGTTTTCTGCATGCTTGGCTGGAAATCAACAGTCACCCTGCCAGGCGTTATTCCTATTGCAAGTGCGTTTGAAATCATTGCTGTTGCTATGAAGATGAATGCAAAAAGCAATACCCAAATTTTTCTTTTATTCATTTTGTGATGCTACTATTTTTTCTATTTTTGATGTATCATTTTCGTAAGCAACTGCATTTGGCTCAAGTTTAATGGCATGCCCTGTAATCAGCCCAATTATGTCAAGCAGGACTCTTGTATTGCCCTGATTTTCAATCTTGTATGCAGTTTCATTCTCAATTGAGCTTGAGGTTACTGAAATGCTTACCTCTGACTCCACAGTAAACTTATGTGTCCTGCCTAAGCCGGATTTCCAGTAATAAACGCCGGGTTTCAGTTCAATTGTAGGGTTATTCTTTTCTATTTCAACTGGAGATGTAAACTGCGGATTCTCGTCCAGTTTTGCATTATTCATTCCAATCCACTCAAATGCTATCCTGCTATCTCTTGTGCGAGCATTCTCTTCTGGATAGATAAGGAGACTCAAGTTCAGGGCTATGAAAAGCAGGGATATAACTGCCATATTCAGCAGTATCAGTCTTACTGCGTTCAAAACTTTTTTATTTAATATTTTCATTTTAAGCCCTTTTCTCCAGCATCTTGCCTACCAAACTAATAACAATTCGTGCATCATCTATTGCCTCCTCAGCATCCCCTTCATTAAATAATTCGTGGGGGACAGCAATCTTTCCATTCTTAATGTCAACATATTGTGACGAACTCCTCTTTGACAGCCATGAAAAAAGAATCTTGCTTATATCTGATTTGTTAGACAATCCGTAGAGATTAACAAATTTTGCAATTTTTGCTGGATGGTCCTTTGGTATAATCTCGTCCTTCTTTGCTATCGCTGCACTCACAGCTTGTTCCATTGAGTCATAGCACATCTTGACAACATTCGCCCACAATTCCCTCTCAGCCCTTAATGCCCCATCAAAGATGGCTCTTGCTGATTCAAGTGACAGTCTTGCTTCTTCTATGTACTTCTTAGATTGCTCCTCGCTTAGCATCTTGTAACACCCCTTTTTTGTCATATATTATTATCATATCCTTGATTATCTCATTAGCAAACTTGCTGCCTTCCTTGAGGCTTCTTTTAAAATCTTCTGTCAAGAAAACTTGAGGAGTAAATACCTTGCCATCAACCATCTCTGGACTGATTTTAAATTCATTATCGCAAAGCAGAAGGATGTCTATGTCTGATTCTTCATTGGCATCTCCTCTTGCAACAGAGCCAAAAACAGCAATTGTGTCTATCTTCCTTAATTTTGGCTTTAGCCTCCAATAGAACTCCTCTACTGGCTGATGGAACTCCTGCTGCGGAATGCTCCATACCCTGAAATGAAGCTTGATATTCTCATCTATTTTTATAAGCTTATTCAGTGTTTCGTTTGGCATTGCCTTTATAAAAAATAAAAAGCCCTCCCCTATAGAGTATTGCTGGAAAGGTCTCGTCTTGCCGTTTTTCAAATCTGATTTGCTTATGAGTCCCATTCTTTCAAGTTCAACAAGCTGTAAATAAATTGTAGGCACTGACATTTTCATTGCTCTTGCTAATTCAACGGGGCTTTTATCTCCTTTGCTTAGCCCTTCTATAATTCTCCACTTTGTTTTTGACAGCAGTTCCATGTTATTTAGATATTTAGCTAAATATTTAAATATCTTTCTTTTTGCTCCTTTTTCATTTTATATTTCTCTTACATAAAATCCTGTAAATACCACTCTGCTTGATTTTGTCCCTGCTTGTTCTTGTGGCGGCACAGTTACAAGTATTTCTATTTCTGCTGAGTCAGTTGCATCTGTGTAATTAAGATAGTTAATTACTGTATTATTTGAAGTGGGAACATTAGTCCAAGCGGTTGTGCTGAGTGCCCAGTTGAACGAACCCTCCCTCCCTGTAATGTTGTCAATCCTGTATTTGAAGTATTCCGATGCTGCAGGCTGGCTAATCCATAATAATGATGTATTATCTGATATGTTTACATTCGCAAAGCTGTTGCCATCATTCCTTATGCTTAATGGCACAGGGTTGTTTGTTGTTGTATTTGCTGTTTCTCCCATGCCCAAAACAGAGAAGTTCACGCTTGAGTTAATCATGCTTAATGACACCAAACTGCTTAACTTCAAAGTATAAGGAACTGTATTCCATGCCCCGAACTCATAGCCGTCCCATGGGCGGACAGTCCAATTATAATAGTAATTGTCATCCCAGAAATTTTTCAATCTTGGGGTGAGAGTTGTCCAATTCTGGTTTGCACTTGAATTTGGCAATCTATTATCGGCGCTGCATGATGGATAGCAGGTTATATTGATTTGATAGGTTATGCTGTCGCCTTCTGCATCAGTTGAGAGAGTCCAGTTGAATTGTGGTGTCCTGTTTGTTGTTGTGCTGCTGTCTGTAGGATAAACCATATTTACAGAAGTTGGCGCAGTATTTTCAGTAAATGTTTTCTGAGCAGTAAATCCCGACACCCCACCAACTCCATCCTCTGCCTTGCATCTCCAATAGTATGTCTGCCCGTCTGTAGTCGCCCATGCATAAGTAGTAGAGGTTGAGTTCTGCAGCATTGCAGTTGGATTTGCAGTTGTATCACCATAGAAAACATAATTTATTGTGTCTCCATCTGGGTCTGTTGAATTCGCGCATCTTAATGTCTGCGAATTGCCAATTGTCCTGCTTGCATTATCAGGACCTCCTATCTCAGGCACGCTCGGAGGAAGATTGGTTATTGTTATTGTCGTTGAGTTTGGATTTCCTGCAACTCCCTGCATGTCAGTTGCATTTATCGTGCAGTTCCATGTATCGCCTCGCGCTTGAGGCGAACTCGCGTAACTCTCATTTATTTCTGCAGATGACAAGCTCCTGTTGTAAATCATTACCTCGTCGATTATGCCGTTGAAATAGACTCCTGAACCGTGTCCCCCTGTTGCTATTTTTAAACTAACACTGCTTATAAGATATGGCTGTCCAGTAGCCAATGTTTGTTCTAAGTTGCCATCTAAATATCTCTTAAGATTAGTAGTATCAAATGTTCCAACAATAAAATGCCATTTATTATCTTCAATGTTAGTTCCAGTATACGCATCCACATAGCCAGAATTATCCTTTAGTCGGATTGAAAAAGAGGGAACTCCCTGTCGAATCCTTAAAGCTATCCCTGGCGCGCTTACACCAGTTCCTTTAGTGACAACGCCACCTTCAGTAACAGTTCCAGAAGTTTTTATCCATACCATAAAAGTCATAGCGCTTTCATTAAAGCTTGCATTCCCGCCATCAGCATAATCATTACTGCCGTCAAACTGCAATCCTGTTCCATATTTTCCATCAACCCAAGTTGGACAATCTTTCCCTGTACAGATAGTAGTTCCATTATACAGAATGCTATTGTTTTCATTTCCTGAAATATCTCTTGCTGTTGTTCCATTGCCTTCACTAAATTTGTAATAAGCCACAAGTCCTGTCTTGTTATACCAAGTCAATGGCTCCTGAACCTGCTCGCCTGAAAGTTTGTTAAATTGAGTAATCTGCCAATATAATGTTGAGCCGTTATACCATGAGAATGTTACATTGCCCTTATCAGTATCCGTATCATTATAGTTTGCTGAGCAATTTAATGTATCAGTTGTATTCGCTGGATTTGGCTTTATCATTATATTAGCTATTATTGGCGGTGCACTAACTACAGTGATAGTTGTGCTGTTCAATGGTGAGTTTGAAGTCCCATCATTAACGAAGACAGTACAATTCCATGTTTCGTCCAATGACTGTATTCCTGCCGCAATCAACACAGAAGCAAGAGTTCCATTGCTTGTAACTTTTGTTGAACTGTTGTAGTAAGTTGAGCCGTTATACCAAGTGAAGTTCATTGTCAATGCGTCTAAATCCAAATCATAGCCAGTAGCTGAACAATTTAGAGTATCAGTTGTATTTGCTGGATTTGGTGTAATGCTTACTGTTCCTATACTTGGGGCAATATTAGTTATCGTTCTTGTTGTTGAGTTTGGATTTCCTGCCATTGCCTGCGAGTCAGTTGCATTTATCGTGCAGTTCCATGTTTCTCCTCTTGCGTGAGGTGAGTTCTGGTACAAGGCAGTTATTTCTGCTGGCGTCAAGCTTCTGTTGAACATTACTACTTCGTCAAGTGAGCCATTGAATGGGTAACTGCTTCCATAGCCAATTCTTATTGGACTGCCAGAGTTCCACACAATGTCTGGGGAAGCTTGGCGATTAAAAGCGCTTCTTGACACGCCATCAATAAATGTTTCAATATAAGATGAGCTGTTAGTTCCATTATACACCATAGCTATATGATGCCAGTTTGAATCAAATGAATAGCTTGTGAAGTTATCGCCTGCAACATTCCCCAATGACCAATAATATCCACTCAAGCCTGGAGCAACCTGGAATGTCATTCCTTGGGTGTATGAATCTCCATTTGTGTCAATGACATACTGGTATGCGCCTGTTGAAAGTATCTTCATCCAGAAAGCAAATGTTATTCTTGCGGGTCTTAAGCTTGCTGTTGATGTTATGCTTACATAGTCATTTTTTCCATCAAAGTCCAGTCCAGTTCCAAATCTTCCTTGGCGCCAGCCATCAAGTGAATTGAAGTCAAAACTTGTCAGAGTTCCATGGTTTCCATTGCCTGAAATGTCCTGTGCTTGTGTTCCATTTCCTTCAGAAAATTTCCAGTAGCCAACTAAACCATTTGTGCTAACCCAAGTCAACGGCTCTTCTACGACTGTCCCATTGAGTTTGTTGAACTGGGTTGTCTGCCAGTAAAGAGTGGAGCCATTATACCAAGATAAGGTTACATTACCTTTGTCTGAATCCAAGTCATTGTAATCCACTGAACAGTTAATAACATCTGTTGTGTTTGCTGGATTTGGCTGGATTGTTAGTGTTCCTATTCTTGGTATAATATTGCTTATTGTTATTGTCGTTGAATTTGGTGCTCCGCCTTCACCTTGCGAGTCGGTTGCATTTATCGTGCAGTTCCATATCTCTCCTCTTGCCTGTATTCCTGTCAGTGTTGCATTTGAAACCATTGTTCCATTTGCCACATTGAGTATTGTTACATTACTATAATGATTTGAGCCATTATACCATGTTACAGTCACATTCCCCTTGTCCAAGTCAATATCATTGTAAGTCGCAGAACAGTTCATGCTTGAATTTGTATAAGAAGTTGAGGGTGCTATTGAGACATCTGTTATCGCAGGCAATAAATTAACAGTGAAATTAAATTGCCCAGAATATGCAGATGCCTCATAAGTATCTTCGGCTTTTGCCCTCCAGTAATATTCCTGCCCTCTTGTAACGCCACTCCAAGTGTAAGTATTAATTGTATTATTCTGCAGTAAGGTGGTTGGATTTACAGCAGAGCCGCCAAATATGCTGTAATAAACTATGTCACCATCTGCATCTGTAACGCTCTCTACGATTAAGAGGGGCGTTGCATTTACTTTGGAATTGTTTGAAGGCGCAGTTAAGTTTGGTGCAGGCGGCTTTGCATTTTCTGTGAATGTTTTTTGTAAAGTATAACCAGAAACCCCATTTATTCCATCTTCTGCCTTGCATCTCCAGTAATATGTTGCACCATCAGTTGTTGCCCATGCATAAGTTGTGCTTGTGCTGTTTTGCAGAACGCTTGTTGGATTGACAGATGTTCCGCCATAGAACACATAATTTATTGTATCCCCATCAGTATCGGTTGAATTTTCACATCTTAATGTCTGAGAGTTTCCTATTGTCCTTGTTGCATTTTCCGGTCCTCCAATCTGTGGTACACTCGGAATTGAATTGCTTATTGTTTTTGTCGTGCTACTTAAAGGACTCGCTGCATTTTGTGAATCGGTCGCATTTATCGTGCAGTTCCATGTCTCTCCTTTTGCATGAGGCGAACTTGCATAACTCTCATTTATCTCTGCCGATGTCAGGGTTCTGTTGTAAATCATTACTTCGTCGATTATGCCGTTGAAATAGACTCCTGAACCGTGTCCCCCTGTCGCTATTTTTAAATTAGCACTGCTTACAAGATATGGCTGTCCAGTAGCCAGTGTTTGTTCTAAGTTGCCATCTAAATATCTCTTAAGATTAGTAGTATCAAATGTTCCAGCGATAAAGTGCCATTGTCCATCCAGAACATTCGTTCCAGTATACGCATCCACATAGCCAGAATTATCCTTTAGTCGGATTGAAAAAGAAGGAACTCCCTCTCGAATTCTTAAAGCTATCCCGGGCGCGCTTACACCAGTTCCTTTAGTGACAACACCACCTTCAGTAACAGTTCCAGAAGTTTTTATCCATACCATAAAAGTCATAGCGCTTTCATTAAAGCTTGCATTCCCGCCATCAGCATAATCATTGCTTCCGTCAAACAGTAGCGCCTTTCCGTATTTTCCATCAACCCAGCCAGAATTTGCATTAAAGTTGAAATTAATTAAATCACTCTTATTGCTATTCCCGCTTATATCATAAGTGACTGTTCCATTCCCCTCGCTGAATTTATAGTAGGCAACCAATCCAGTGTTGTTAACCCAAGTCAGTGGCTCATTCACAACCTCATTATTCATTTTGTTGAACTGTGTCGTCTGCCAGTATAATGTTGAGCCGTTATACCAAGAGAATGTAACATTGCCTTTGTCGCTGTCAACGTCTGAATAAGTAGCTGAACAGTTTAATGTATCATTGGTGTAAGCAGTTGTTGGCTTTATTGTTATTGCATTTATTAAAGGAGGGGCGCTTGTTATTGTTATTGTGGTTGAATTAGGCAAACTTGCTGCACCGCTTGTGTCAGTTGCATTTATTGTGCAGTTCCATGTCTCACCCCTGAAATGAGGCGAGTTCTGGTACAAGGCAGTTATTTCTGCTGGCGTCAAGCTTCTGTTGAACATTACTACTTCATCTATTGAGCCATTGAATGGGTAACTACTTCCATAGCCAATTCTTATTGGACTGCCAGAGTTCCACACAATGTCTGGGGAAGCTTGGCGATTAAAAGCGCTTCTTGACACGCCATCAATAAATGTT